>OAUU01001214.1_pt1 | contig 9856 bp, 15 predicted proteins | sample 1501381 | NCBI WGS metagenome assembly OAUU01 (sample SAMEA2580057, study PRJEB22360) | human gut metagenome | reverse complement strand
CGGTACCGGTAGAGCCTGGACTCACAAATGCAGCCAGCGAAAAAAATGGTGAGAGACTGGTCGGTTTCAACACAGAAAATGAAGAGATCAATGAAGGTCTGGTAAGATTTGATATCGTTTTTTATGTGCGTATGAGAGACGGATTGTCACAGATCATCATAAATGTGGAAGCACAGAAAGATGAGCCGAAGGGATACGAAATCTTAAACCGGGCAATCTTTTATGTGAGCAGACTGATCTCATCACAAAAAGAACGTGATTTTGAGAATTCCAGCTACGATGACATTAAGCGTGTATATTCAATCTGGGTATGTATGAACATGGAAGAGAGCAGCATGAGCCATGTGCATCTCACAAAAGAAGATTTGATAGGTTCCTATGAATGGAAGGGAAATCTTAATCTGCTGAATATCATCATGCTTGGACTGGCAAAGAATCTGCCGGAACATGATGAGACGTATGAACTGCACCGTCTGCTGGGAGCATTGTTATCCAAGGAACTTACAATAGATGAAAAACTAAACATAATTGGAAATGAATACGATATTCCTATTGAGGAGAACTTCAGGAAGGATGTGAGCGTTATGTGTAACTTGAGTCAGGGAATAAAAGAAGATGGTATTGCGATTGGAGAGGCAGGACTCATTATGAAAATGTATAAGAATGGTTTTACAGCAGAGCAGATAGCCTCAGCCACAGATAAGGATATAGAAGAAGTGAAAGCGATTATTGCAGGGAAGGAACCTGCACTTGCATAGTTCTTTTATGGTGGCAGAAAAACAGTTTTCTGTGAATAAAATGGTCGGAATCAAGCCTCCAAGTCTATAATAGATTTGGAGGTTTCCTTTTATATGTCCTGTGTAAAATTTTTTGCGAAAAGAATAAATGTGATATAATGTATGAAAAGTTACAAAGATTACAAACTAGTTTATTGATAAAAAATGATTTAAGTAGAGGATGAAAAAATGATTTTTTTGGATGCAAATGCCTTTTATTCATATTATGGAAGAAGCAAATTAGGAATGACATCAGAACCAGTTGATGAAAAACGTTTGAAAAAATATTTAGATCAACAGAGCGAAAAGAGTCTTCCGACTTCAGTATATATTGAGATAATGACGCACTTTAGAAATAATCCCAAAGTGTTACAAAGTTTACTTGAATTTAGGTATGCGAAGGGGTTGCCGCTTTTTAATAATATTCCAGATTATGTTGTGAGTGAAGATGAAATTACCAGTGTTGCATATATGGATCAAGTAGCTCTCAAAAATTATGCGGATAGATTATTAAAAAGCAAAATTCAAATTGAGAGTAAATTTACACTTTTATTTTTTGAAATTACAAAAGATTTATATGCTCATTACAAACTAGAGATGACAGATGGACTGTCACAAAAAAACAAAGATGCTATATTGGGGTATATTGGAAGAGTTGCATATAAAGAATATCAAAATTTATTAGAAGAAAGAATTAAAGAAGAACTGCAGTCAGGGTATGATGAAAATAAAGAGAAAAAAGTACTCAAGGATTTTTATATCCAAGAATTGAATGAAGCATGTGTGCTTACCAATATTATTATTCAAGGATGTGTTGCTTGCAAACAGGACAAGGAGGATATCATAAGTATTGTACAGCAGACATATCAAAAGAGTATTGAAAATGGTTTGGATGGAAATATGGGAACGATGCCGTGTATAGTAGATACATTGGCAACAGACCAACATTTCCTAGATATAGCGAAAGTAAAAGTGTCAGAGATGTTTAAAAAAGGAAAATATTCTGCCACACAGAGAAGATATCTTCGGGATGTAATGTTTACATCATGGTTTGAAAGAGGAAAAAAATTAGACAAGAATGATATTTTTGATATGCTTTGTGTTGGATGCCTAGATCATATAGATAAAACCAAGAGTGCGTGTGTTTTAATAGATGCATCGTCATATGTTCTCTCATTTGACGCAAGAATGAAGAATTTTATAGGAACTGTTAAACCAGAGAATTTGAGATTAATTGAAAAAATCCAAAATGAACAGTGAATGGTTGGAATCAAGCCTCCAAGTCCCCAACAGATTTGGAGGTTTTCTTCTGCCCATTTTTATCGGGAAGTAATTTCCCAAATAAACAATCTATGGTACAATATCTTAGAAGTTATCATCAAGGGATGAGTAGTGGACCATAGAGAAAGAGCAGAGTCAATCGTAAGCTGATTTGGCTTACATCTAAAATACAATGCAATCTTTTTCTATGCAGGAACATAAGAGAGTGCATTATGTCAATTTTTGTAGCCTCATCAGAGAGGATTGCAACATTTTTCACTCCCAGAGTACAGTGAAAACTCTGGAAAGTGCATCTCAATTACCCTATCGACACATGTGGAGACGGTTGTTAAATTATCCCTCAAAAAAGATACACCGAAAATTGAGATAACAATGGAGCCTGATGAAGAGAGTAATTACACACCAGAAGAAAAGGCTACTTATCAGAAGATTAAGGAGTATGTGGAGGACAAGTATGGTGTGAATGTGCATACTTCTTACATTGCACAGGTAAAACGGATGTGTGGTCTGGATATGGGCGAGAATTATAATAAGTCTAAGAAGGAGAATCCAGAAGTGAAGCAGTGTCCGCAGGAGAAGGTGGAGTATATTAAGGATGCGTTGAGACATTATGGACTGTTATAAAAAAATACTGTTGGTACCAAGTACCTTAAAGGAGGAAATTAATGAAAACTATATTATGGGGAAACTATAAAGGCGGTGTTGGAAAGACTACAAGCGTGTTCCAGGTCGCAACTTATTTTGCAGAGGCGGGAAAAAAAGTGTTGCTGGTTGATATGGACCCACAATGTTCGCTTAGTAATATTTGTTGCAATAGTAATAGTTGTTCGTTGAGTGATTACGAAGCAGAAAATGTTTTTAATTACATAGTAGAATTGTATATGAGATATATAAATTCAAAACAGGATATTGACTTTTCACTTTTGATGGGACAATTGAATAGTCCTATTCAAAATATATTAAAAGGTAAATGCGTGGAACTGAAAAATTCAATTTATAAGAATAATTTGTTTTTTATTCCATCAAGTATTAGCTTTGAAAATTGCAGGCTAAATGAGTTGGCACAAAGAATGGAAAAGAATATTTACAACATTTTTTTGTTACACTTATTGGTAAAAGACATTGAGCATTTAGATTTTGATTATCTATTTATTGATTGTCCACCAACAAGTAATATACTTATTCAAAGTGCTTTTTTGGAATCCGATTTTTATATTGTACCAACAATCGTAGATGGTATAAGTGCCAAAGGTGTAGCTGATTATATTTCAGAAATAGAAAAAACAAGGATGAAGTATACAATGAATGAGAAAATTGGAGGTATTTTAATAAATAAAGTTTTTGGAAATAAAGCACAGTTAATTGGTGTGTTTGAAACAATTTATAAAGAAAGAAGAGGAAATGCGGATAATCGGGATGAAATAATTACTTTGGATAAGAACATTGAACGCATTTCAAATGTAAATGCACTCATTTCGGATAATAAATATAAAGATTTTAGATACAGCAAGAGTATAAACGGGTTTGAAACAAAAAATATTTTTAAGTATTATATTGGGCATAGAGATAATAGGTCTAATGGTGAAAGCATACCTGTAAATACTACACGGGGTATTCAAACTTCTTCTTACAGAGAAATATCAGAAGCAATAATAAAAATATTGGAGGGTTAAAATGGGAAATATTCATGAAAATATAAAAAAGGATTTGTTATATTTATACAATGAGTTATATTGTTTGAGTCAATGTGAATCAGCAGGAAATTTTTTTGATAAAAAATTCTTGAGAAGTCTAAAGTATAAGCCAGAAGAAGTTGAAGAGGTGCTTAGTTCAAGTATCGATATATTGGATAAGAAAAAAACTGGAAACAATTCTGAAATTATTAGTAATATTCAAACAGTAGAGCAAGTAAGAAAGTATTTTGAAGATAATTTATTGGTTGTATGTCAACCTAATATTTCGGAAGAAGAGAAAAGTAGTGTTTTAAAAAAGGTAACATTAGAAGAAATAAAACATTTATATCAAATTGTTTTTGGAATTTCATTAGCAGATAAGTGTAAGAAAATAGATGCTGTGTATAGAATAAGAGATTTTTTTGAAAATGAAAAGCGTACGGTTGATTTAACAAAAAATTTATATTAGAGAATTCTAATTGTTGTTGGTTTATCAGTTGGGAGGCTGAGAAACTGTACAATATTAGTTCTAAGTGGAAAAGCTTGTAAGTATTGACACCGCTTCGGCCATGACGATAAATCAAGGGTTGAGGTGGTGTCATTTCTTATATTCATAAGTGTTAGAGAAGAAGGTTGAAAATACCTTCTTTTTTTGATGCTTAAAATTAAATTACGGAAGGAGATTCAGATTATGATTTATGGTTACGGAAGAGTTAGCACAAAGGGATAGGCAAAGGACGGGAACAGTCTGGAAGCACAGGAAAGGTTGATTAAGGAGCATGGAGCAGAGGTTATCTATATGGATTCTTTCACTGGTACGAAGATGATCAGACCAGAATTTGATAAGCTGCTGGAAGAATTAAAAGCTGGAGATACGCTGGTAGTGGCAAAACTGGATAGGTTTGCAAGGAGTGTATCACAGGCAAGTGACCTGATAACAAAGCTTATCGACGATGGGATTCGTGTGGATGTATGTAATCTTGGTATTCTGGATAATTCATCTATGAGTACTCTGATGCGGAATATCCTTCTCAGCTTCGCTCAGTTTGAGCGGGATATGATTGTGGAGCGTACACAGGAAGGTAAAGCGATTGCAAGGCAGAATCCTGATTTTCGGGAGGGGAGACCTAAGAAGTATAGCAGAACGCGGATAAATCATGCGTTGGAACTGTTGGAACACTATTCATACAGACAGGTGGAGGAAATGACTGGAATTAGTAAGAGTACACTGATAAGAGCCAGAAGAAAAGAAAAATCGCCAGTATAGGCAAAAAATTTATATATATTTTTGGAGCACTTGCTTCCATAATTGCAAAATTGAAAAAATAGTTCGATACCCGACGGTACTTATATAAGCCGTATGGGTAGTCAGAGCATGGCAGTTACAGTGGGGTGTGTTATAGAACTTTGGCAATACGCAGAAGTGTTTCACGCTTTTCATTTGGCATGTCTTTTACCGTATTGAGAAGTTCTTTTTCTAATGCAGAAGTTGGAGTGTGGTACTCATTTTCCAGTAGATAATCTATGGTTACATCTAAAGCATTACATATCTGGACGAGTAAGGTAAGGCTGACTTTGACCTTGTTTGTCTCTATGTTGCTGATGTGGCTGACATTTACGCCAGTTGCATTAGCCAAGTATTCTTGGGTTAAATGTTTATCGCATCTGATTTCTCTAATCCTTTGACCGATTAAGGAAAAATCAAGTTCTTTCATAAAATACACCTCTTTCCACTATTGATGCAATCTATAACATTGAGGATATGATAATTGACTGTGAGAAGAAGAAAGAAGCTGCAAAGCAGGATGTTCTCACAAAGGAAAATGTATTCAAGATGTTGTTGGTTTTCGATAAGATTTTTGATAAAATGAATGATGTGGATAAGCGTAAGCTTATTGAGAGCATGATAGCGGAGGTACACCTTCATCCAAAGGGTACATGGCAGGAAGGTAAGAATCCGATAAAAGAGATAAGGTATGCATTTCCTGTAAGTCAAGAGGTCATGGAGGCTTTGAGGGAAAATGTTGCATTAGTTGAAACGGTTGTTAAATTATCCCTCAAAAAAGATACACCTAAGATTGAGGTTACAATGAAGCCTGATGAAGAGAGTAATTATACACCAGAAGAAAAAGCTACATATCCGAAGATTAAGGAATATGTGAAAAACAAGTATGGTGTGAATGTGCATACTTCTTACATTGCACAGGTTAAGCGGATGTGTGGACTGGATATGGGCGAGAATTATAATAAGTCCAAGAAAGAGAATCCAGAGGTGAAGCAGTGTCCGCAGGAGAAGGTGGAGTATACTATGGATGCGTTGAGGCATTTTGGTATTTTAGGAGGTAAATTGTAGGTATGAATATATTTTCTGTTGGTGATGGAGAAGCATATGAATTAACACGGAATGAGTATATAAATAGAACTCATAAAAAGTTTCCATTTTATCAAGATGTAAAAAAATATAAAACACCGTATTTTGCAATTTGTCCTGCATGTAATAATCCAATTCAGATTATAAATTTGTTTGGGGCGCAATATGAGGAAGAGCAGACATGTCGTACAACAATGCATGGCAGACATTTTACAAGAAATGTAGATGGATTACCAGCATATAATCAGGAAAATTATAATGGATGTCCTTTGCATAATCCTGTAGCTTTTAGAATAAGGCAAATTAGAGAGATTGAATCTGTTAATGAGGAGATTAGAGATTTAGTTGAAAATAATAGAGATAAATTAGCTAACGATATAAGAGGAATAACAGGTGTCTTGTTAAAAAATGAAAAAATAATGCAGTTAATAGATGACTATATAGAAGCAAGGGATTATTGCTATACACATACCAATAAATTTAATATACCATATAGTATTTTATACACAAGAGAAGCTATTAATATATTTGGACAAAGAATCAGTCAATCAGAGTTAGGAGAAAGAATTAATTTGGCAATAAATAATAATAGCAACTATTTTAGCATAGAGGAGGGCCGAATTATAAAAAAAGTGCCAGCATATGTTTCTATACATTTGTTGGTGACTAATCACCGAATAGAACAAGGTGGTAGACAATATGTGGCAATAAGTATTGAAGAGAGTAATGAGCATCATCTTATATTTCATGAAGAAGTTGAAATAAAACAATACACATATTAAATTTTGCAACTTAAAGGATATGATACTGAAATGCATGGAAAGAGAGATGTAGATAAGGAGGAAAGCAAAAAACTGGTATTAGTTTTGACTTCTATGTGGTAAAATGATAAATTGTCGAGGTTTTAATTTCTTAGTCACCTAATTTAAGTATAAAAAATTATAATTCGAAACTGAAAGGAGTTATTATGCAGATAAAATTTGAAATTTTGAAAAAGGGAGATACAGTATTAAATGTTTGGGAGAACCATATTGCAGTAAAGAAGAAATCTGGTGAGGTAGAGATATTTCAATTTTTTGTTGATGAAGAAGGATTACCACGATTAGCTGAAAATACTATTTTAGTAACTTTTGGGAATGGAAGTATCTCAGCTGAATCTACAGATAGTGATGTGACAATTACGACATTTTAAGGGGAGTGTATATGAGTTGTTCAATTTGCGGAAATTCCAACCATAATGCTAGAACGTGTCCTTATAAGGATAAGGATGTACCAAGGGACCAGGCTCTGTGGATGAAGTTTGATAATATAACTTCAAAAGAAGCGGCAGAATTACAGGCACAGATAATTAAAGATAAGAATCGTATTGCACCAAAAGCAAGAGGAACTGCGGCGGCTGGCAATAAAAAAGAGCTACCTAATCGAATCAAAGATGCATTAAAGTTATTGGGGGATGGCGATGGCTCAAAAAAGAAGTAGTGCACATATTAAAGCACAAAAAGAAGGAAAAGAGATAGACGAATACATGTGTTTCTTCTGTTGCAGACAATTTAAAGGTAATCATGGTCATCATATTATTTTATACAGTGAAGGCGGGGTTGCATCTTCAGATAACATGGTGACCCTTTGCCCAGAATGTCACAGGGAATATCACAATGGGAAAATAAAGCTAGATTTAATACGCTTTTAGGACAGGTTGGGAGAGTGTTATAAATTATGATTAGAATAATTACTACACATTTTATTATACGCTTTCGATAAAGGCACGATATAATAATATCTTTAAGGAGAGAAAATACATTGGATTATAAGGATTATATTAAAGAGGAATGCCATGATATTTATCTAAAAGAAAGAGATAATTTGGCTGATAGGTTAATAGAAGCTAAGTACAACTTACAGTTCCTTAAAATGGTTCATGAACGAAGCGAATTATATAGCCATAAGCATGATGTGACAGAGTGCTTCGAAATTAGAGTCATTATGCGGCGAATACATGTTACAGTGGCGTGGGAGCTAGCATTACAGATTAAGGCATTTACGGATGATACTGCTCCAGACACATTAACTGTTTCTAAGTTACAAAACAAAATGTTTGCTTACATTAAGGAGAATAAGAAACAAGAGATTTACGATAACATAGGTACTGTTGTTAAGTCTACTGAATGGAGTGATTGTAAAAAAATAGTTAATGATATTTCAGATTACAGAAATCAGATAGTAGGACACAATATTTTTAATCCGCCAGAGCTATATTTTGACATTAATGAAGCTGAGCGGGTTATTTCGGTATATGAATCGTTATTTAAGGAATTGGCCTTTAACGATGTTTCGTATATTGAGCGAGCTAATGATATTGAGGGAGAAATGAAGAATTTTATTAAAGCCTATTTAGATGCGTTATTACCATTAGAATAAAAAATATCAAAACTTACAAGTATTGACACTGCTTTGCACATGACGATTAATTAGGGGCTGATGTGGTGTCATTTCTTATATTCATAGGCATTTAAGAGAAAGGTTGGAATATACCTTCTTTTTTCTTGCTTTTGCAAAGAGGAGATGGTGCTGAAAAGTGTACATTTAGGAACTGAATAATAAGGGCATAGAATCAGTGCCAAAAAGTAGAGACTTTCCATTATGGGAGGTCTCATTTTTTATGTAAGCATTTTAAGACTAGGAAAGGAGCAAATAATCATGAAGAGATATGGTTATCACAGAACAAGTACAAGAGAACAGCATTTAGACAGAGGTATCAAGGAGATTACAGCTTATTGTGAGCAGAACAATCTGGAACTGGAAAAGATTTTTACTGACCAGCAGACAGACTTGGTAGAAATAAGCAGGAGACATTAAAGGAATTGCAGTATTACAGGGATAATGACATCTGTGTAAAGATACTGGAACTTCCAACTACACTTATGGATTTATCAAAGCTGGATAATGCTATGGCTCGTATGCTGATGGAAACCATCAATAATATGCTGATAGAGCTATATACAGCTATGGCACAGGCGGAGATTGAGAAGAAAGAGAAACGACAGCGTGAAGGTATAGATTCTAAAAAGGCTCGTGGAGAATGGGATGATTACGGCAGACCAGCGGTGATGTCGATTGATGAATTTTCAGAGCATTATCAGAATGTGGTGTCAGGAGAAATACGTCCATTTGAACTGATGAAACAGCTTGGTATGAGTAAGAGTACATATTACAGATATGTCAAAAGAATAAAGGAATAGGCAGTTTATAAGACTTTTGCAATTCTTAGAAGCTGCTCTTTCTTTGAAGAGTCAAGTTTATCAACAGTGTTGAGCAGTTCTGTTTCAAAAGCAGTAGTAGGAGCTTTGTATTCATTGCCGAGAATATAATCAATGGTAACATTCATAGCATTACAGATAGAAACCAGAAGTGTCAAAGATACCTTGACTTTGTTCGTCTCGATATTGCTGATGTGACTGACATTAACATCAGTTACTTTAAGTATATATGATAGATATGTGGAGCGTAATTTCGATTTAGAAATAAATGTTGATATGTAATTATATGGAGTTTGATATAAAAAAATGTTATATTTACATTGTAGTAGATATAGTAAGCAATTTAAGTCAGATATATGTATGGAGGTGGAAAGTGAGCACTTTAAATAATATACAGAAAACAAAAAATGATATTGTCAATATTGGTTTACACTTTATTCTCAAGAATGTTCGACCTTATGCAGCCTCCTGTAGTGAAGCATAGTATTGCTGTCGCTT
>OAUU01001186.1_pt1 | contig 10121 bp, 12 predicted proteins | sample 1501381 | NCBI WGS metagenome assembly OAUU01 (sample SAMEA2580057, study PRJEB22360) | human gut metagenome | reverse complement strand
ATACAGATATATCCGATGTCAGCTCCCAGATACTTTGAATCTTTCGCCAGCTCGTTCAGAGTGGATGATGCAGCATGATACAGTGCATCATACAGAAGTTTCTGATTGCTATAAATGATAGGATTCAATTCCTCAGGGACTGTGAATACCACATGATAATAAGGTGCATCCAGTACATTCTCCTTCTGGGCATCAATCCATTTTTCTTTCGGAAACTCCTGACACATAGGGCAACACCTGCTTCTACAAGAGTTATTGTGAATGCTGATACATCCACAGTCCTCACAGACACTTATGTTCACACCAAAAGCCCCGGTTTTACAGTTCATGATGTGAAAAGCTGCTTTTCTGTGGTGAGCAGGAAGCTCATGTGTTTTTTCATAAACAGGATAAAACCGTTCAAAGACATCCTGTATCGTACAAGATTTTTCCACGATTACTCACCACCCATCTCATCAAATGGGCTTTTAATACCGAGCAGAGTCTTATTGCTTACATGAAGATAAATCTCTGTTGATCTTGGATCACGGTGTCCCAAAAGGGCCTGAATATATTTCACGTCACACCCGGCTTCAAACAGATGGCTTGCGAAACTATGGCGCAAACAGTGTGTAGAGACATGCTTCTGAATTCCAGCCCTTTTTGCACTTTTACGGAAGAACTGAATGACACTGTCCTTCACAAGATAATCGCCAGACCATGAACTTGGAAACAGGATCCCTGTTGGTCTGCCGCATTTAAACCAGTATTCTGTAAGTATCTCAAGTGTACGGTCAGCAAGCAGGGTATAACGGTCAAATCGGCTTTTGCCATCACGGATGTGTATTGTTTTATTGGTGCGTGAAATGTCATCATAGTGAAGGTGCGTGACTTCCGATACCCGAAGACCACCTGAATACATCGTAGCAATCATGGCCTTATGTTTCAGGTTTGGCGTTGCATCCAGAATCGCTGATATCTCTGCTTTCGTAAGCACGGTTGGCAGGTTCCTGTCCCTTTTCATGCGTGGGATATCATCGTCATCCCAATTCATCTTTAATACTTTTTTATAAAAGAAACGAATACCGGAATGATAGTGGTTGTATGTTTCCGGTGAAATCCCGGAAAGTCTTTTTTCGGTCAGAAATGTGTCAACATCATCTGTTGTCAGAGCATCTATTGGCTTATCAGTATATTTTAAAAAGTGAGCAACACTTGTACAGTAAGCATGAATAGTAGAATCTCTTAGATTACGTTTGTTTGCAGCATTTGTAATCTGGCTAAATATTTCATCGTACATAATAAAATCCTCCATGTAAAATCAGTAGTTAATGAAAAACCCTGCTTACATGGAGGTGCATTAGCATAATAAAACCGCTTGTCAGAAAAGCGGTCAAATGGTATTCTTTTCATAGGCAGTGGTGTCTTTCTGTATTGAATTGTTTTGTGTGGTAACTTTACAATATCAAATACTGGTAAGAATTGCCATTGCCTATTTTATTATTGAGAAAAAGAAAACTGCGCCACAGCCTTGGCAGGCCATCGCGCAGCGATTTTGTTCAATTAGAAGTTGTCAAATTAAAATTAAGTAAGAAAGGAAAAAGATGATGACAGAAATGGAATATATAAAACAGCTGGAAGAACGAGTTGAAAGATTAGAGAAATTTATAAGCAAGATAATTATAGGTGAAGGACAGAATATTTCATTTAATGATTGTACGTTATGTGATATTTATGTGTCAGAAGAATGTAATCTGTCATTTAATGATTGCCCAATAGGAACTGTAATTCCTAAAGATATTGATGATGCTGAAGACAGAATAGATGATTTGGAAGATAAACTTAATAACATATTGGAGCAAATTGATGATGTTGAAAATAAATAGGACAACATTATGAAAAATTCCAGTAAGCCGGTGAGTTTGACTGAGAGACGAATTTGAATTTGCTAAAGGAGATGGTAAATATGTGGTGGTCTATTGGTGGTGGAATCATAATCTTTGCGTTAGGTATGTTTATCTTCTTAAAGCCGGGCTTAATATGGAAATTAACAGAAGAATGGAAATCTTATCGTGCAGATGAACCATCTGAGTTTTACTTGAAAACAACAAAAATAGGTGGTATTCTATTTGCCCTATTTGGAATTATTATGATTATGCTTCCGGTTATTTTGGAGTAATAAATTTCAGTTTGGAGAATTGAGAAAATCGGAATTTTATAGCGAGGAGGTTATTTATGGCATGGGTATACAGACAACAAATGATTGAGGGAGAAACTGCCTTTGGCATAATTCACAATAGTTCATACTTTTTTGCGGAACTGGCGGTTTATGAGGATGGAGTAATAAATTGTTGGAATAAAAATGATCTTAACCAGTTTCAAAATTCATTGGAAAGAGGATGGGTTGTTCCACAAATTCCAATAGGAGAGTCAATAAGTGTATTTCAGCTTGGGAATTTTCCTGTTCTTGATGCCAGATGGTTGCATGACAAAAAAAGTTTTTATGAATATATTGTGGGAATTGTGCGCCGTTTGAATCCGGAAATGAAAAATTTGTATTGTGAGCAGCCAAGAGTTACTCAAAAGTGGAAAGATGCAAGAGTATCGTGGTCAGCATCTCCAACAGAGTGCAAAATGAAGGATAAGTTTGGATATAGCCTTTATGATGGAAAAAGTCATTTTATTTTTTATAAAGATGAAAATGGTCTTGAGCTTACACTGTTGACAGCTTATGAGGATAAAACACTTCGAATTGAGGCAAAAGGCGATATATATTATTCCCTTGATGAGATTTTTGAAATGTTTGATAATAATGAACTTGTGGTAAGTATTGATGATAAGCAGTGGGTGAAAATTGAGGGCATTGGTGAAGTCTTGTTTGGTGCAAGCGAGTGGGGTGAGAACTCGCTTGATGAAATGAAAAGTATTATAAGGGAAATGGTTCTTGATGTTGCAGGTGAAGAAACTGCACATGATAAGTGCGTAAGAGCATATCATGAATATCTTGAATATCCGTCAGATTTTAATAGAGAAGTATTAAGGAAAGCTTATGAAGCAGTTCCAGAAAGTGAAAGAATGTATCTTGGGGATATGGATAGTAAAGATAGTGATTATAGAAGGATTTTGTATTACCCGGATAAGAAGAGAGAAGTGTAGATTTAGATAAAACAGGACAGGAAATATAATAGAGTGTTGCACCAGTTGCATATGTAGCATATAAGAAAAAGAATATATACATAAGTATATGTTTTTATTACATTTGTAATTTGTTTTCTGTAATAAGTTTTGTATTGGAAGTGATGGGATAAATTTAGAAAGACACTCGAAACTTTCAGTTTGAACCGTCTTTGTATTACTCTCCTGTGAGCAGATTTCATCTGCCCATGGGAGTACTTTTATGCCTTAATGGTAACTGCCCTTACAACTGCCATGATACAAAAAATTCAGACCTGCCGAAAGAATAAGCCACCAGCTTAGCATATTAATATCTACCGGAATCAGTGAAACAGATAACATTGACAAAGTAACACTGATAACACAAAGTGCTACGGACACAGCCTTTCTAAGCCCTGCAACACCAGTGTTTTTGTAATATTGCCATCGGTCATCACACTTTTCAGTAATCCTGTCAAATGCTATTTTCACAAGTAGAAATACGCCTGCCGCAATCCCAACAGACACTAAAGCAATAATACCAACTGCCACATAGGAATGGACATACTGAGCCAGATATTCATAGCACCACTGATACACCCTACAAAGCAAATTTGAAACATTCATCACATTCCTGCCACGATGCAGAAACCAATCAGGTATGGTGGCAACTACATCCTTGTGGACAAAAAAGATATAACCAGTTTGAACAATGCTGATAAAAGCAATTACCCATATCCATACGCCAAGTGTAGCGGTTTGCGTTCGCAACTTTTCCTGTAACTGCATTTGCATATCTGCTTTTACTTGCTTGCAGATATGCTTAGCTTCAACGGAAATATGCTTGTTAAAATCAGATTCCAATGCCTTCGCGTTCATTAAGACAACATTAGCGTTCTCTGCCTTTTTCTCGGCTTCTGCGAAGATTCTCTGAGCCTTCTCTTTCTCTGCCAGCACCTGCTGATTTTCCTTTTTCAACTTCTCGTTCTCCACCAATACCAAATCGCTCTCGGCTAATCTGGCGATATGAGCGTTCAGCTTCTGAATGCCCACAGAAACAAAATTCTCCTGCACATATCTTCTTACAATCTCAATCTGACATTTCCTTGAAAGCTCCTTTGGAAACAGAACGAGGAAAAATGAACTGAAAATTTATTTGAGCGATAATGAAAAATATATCCTGGACAGGAAGGTGGAACTGTCTAAGCGGAAGAGTGCTTCGGATTACATCCGGACACTAATACTCTTTGGATTTGTTTATGATGTGGATTATTCTTATCTAAGGCAATACAATGAAACGCTTGGAAAGATTAGTGGGAATTTGAATCAAATTGTAAAAAGAATTAACAGTACCGGGAATGTTTATGAAGAGGATATGGCAGAAGTGAAGGCGATTATGGACGAGGTTTGGAGGACGCAGAAGGCGATGCTGAAGAAGCAGCCGTTGATACATAATGGTTAAGTAGAGCTTTCAGCACAGAATGTGTGGTATGGGAAGTATCGGTTAAAGCGAAGTAAACGGTTTTAATGGAATTGTGTGTGCGCGTGTGGTACAATGGTGTTGTTGAAGAAAACGGCATTTATCAAATATAATACCTCTCCCAACCTATGGTTGAGTTTGATAATTCCACTTACAGTTTGTGTACAAAAACTGATAAAAATTGTAAAGTGTAGCGTGAAAGGAGGCATATTGTAATGAATCAAATTGATACAGGAAAGTTTATTGCTAGTTGCAGAAAAGAAAAAGGTCTGACACAAGCACAATTAGCAGAAAAGTTAAACATCACTGACAGAGCTGTTTCCAAATGGGAGACAGGAAAATGTATGCCCGATTCATCTATCATGTTGGAACTTTGCAATATCTTAGATGTTACGGTCAATGAACTATTAAGTGGGGAGAGGGTAGAAATGAATAATTACGAAGAAAAAGTCAGCGAAAATCTCATTGAATTAAAACGAAAAGATGAGAATAATATGAACAAGAATACTATAATATCAATAATATATACAATTACCATGGTTATTGGTATTCTAGTATGTTGTATATGTGATGTTGCTATTTCGGGCACCCTTACATGGTCACTTATTACACTTAGTTCTATTTTGATTACATGGATAGCATCTTTTCCTGTTATATTGTTAGGGAAAAAAGGTGTTTTGGTAGCGATGGTTGCCATTAGTATTCTCATTTTACCATTTATGTACATATTAAGTATTTTGATAAAAGTCAATGAAGTATTCAACATTGGTGCGATTATGTCCATTTATACACTAGTTTTTTTGTGGATAATTTATATTCTGTATTATCGACTCAAGGAACGAAAACTGTTGGCAACAGGAATTACATTTTTGTTTGCAATTCCGTTCACACTTTTGATAAATATTACATTATCAAAATTAATTGGAGAACCTGTGATTGATGTTTGGGATATATTATCCGTATTTATCCTGTTGATAGTATCAGTTGCTTTTATAATTGGAGATTATGCACGAAAAAAAGGTTTTGTAAGATAGGCTATTTTCTGAGTCGCTTGAAAATTCAAGGTTCAGAAGTTAAACGTTATTTGAAAAATGTTAGTGTGAGGTACATATATGGGAAAATGTTAATACTGACATTTGAAGACAGCGAGGAAGAAATACTAAACCATATAGTTTCTTATGTCAGTACAGGAACGAAGGCATTTCAGGTGGTAGAAAATGCAAGAACAGAATTAAGATTCGATGGATTGGAAATAGATTTGACCTTTACTGAATTTGAAATTTTGCATTTATTAGCAAGAAATCCGGGCAGAGTGTTTAGTAAAGAGCAGATATATAATAGTGTTTGGAAAGAACCATATTTCGGTGATTACAACATTGTCATGAGCCATATCCGTAACATACGGGAAAAGATAGAGGATAATCCCAGCAAGCCAATTTACATACAGACGGTTTGAGGAGTCGGCTATAAATTTAATAACAAACTGAAATGAGCAGGTATTGCAGAGTGTTTGTAATATCTGTTTTTTATATGGCTGATAATAATGGTTTACGGACTTTGCCAGAGAAAGAATATAAGAAAGCTGTAAAATTTCACGTTGAATTTTACAGCTTTCTTGCGTATAATATATATAAAAGAGAAACTATATCAAGGAAAGGAAGTTGACTTTATGCCGAATATATTACCTGTATCAGATTTAAGAAATTATAATGAAGTGCTGAAAAATTGCCAGGTTGGAGAACCCGTGTTTTTGACCAAAAATGGTAGAGGTAAGTTTGTGGTTATGGATATTGAGGACTATGAGCGTGAGAAGGCAGAGAAAAAGCTGTTGATGAAGCTGCAGGAAGCAGAAGAAGCAGTTAAGGATGAAAGAGCCTGGATGAGTTTGGATGAACTGAAGAAATCTGTCGGGGTATAGCTTATGATGAAATTACGGATTAACCCTATTGTAGCAGAGGACTTGAAGAACATTAAAGAGTATATTGCGGAAGACAATGAAGAAATGGCAGTAAAGACCATTCAGGAGATATATGCTCGAATTGAGAATATACAGCAATTTCCGTATATGGGAGCTGATCTTGCTAAGAGGGTCAGCTTTCGGACGGATTATAAATATGTGATTTGTGGGGATTATGTTGTGTTGTATAAGATTGGAAAAGCGTATGTGGAGATTTACCGAGTTGTGAATCGGCATCAGGATATTACTAAAATATTTAGTAAATAACGATAAGGAGGAAATGAACATGCTTAGCGAAATTGCGTCTTTTTGTTCTGGGATTCTTGCATCTGTTTTAGCCAATGAGTTAGGTGATCTTACTCACAATAAAGTAGATGACAAAAAGAAACAAAAACTTGAAATAAAAACTTTGGATAACATTGAAAAACAAGTTAAAGATTTATTTGAGCAAGAGCATGTAAGAGAGTGGTTGTTTGAACAGCAATATGAAATTGAGCAAGTAGGATGCCTTTTTAGTGAGGAGGAAAAAGAAAAGTTTGTTGAGGATTTTTTTGTGCAACATGAGGAATTAAAATATGTCCATAGTTTAAGCGTCGAGAATATAATTAAAGAATATTTGGAAGATGTGAATAAATGGGTAAATAGCATTTTGTCTACAGAAGGAAAATTAGTAATACATTCTATTAAAAAGGAACAAAATCTGCAAAGTGATAGAATTACAGAACAGATAATCTTGAGTACACAAGAGATAATAAAAAAAATAGAAGAAACACAAAATGGAGATGGAGAGGAACAAAAAATACATAATAGTGTAGAACGGAAAAGATGTCAAGGATTTGGGAATAGAAAAGGAAAATGCAGGAATTCAGTAGCCACAGGAAATGAATTGTGTAAAGAATGTAGAGTACTAGAGTATTACGAGAAGATAGAAAATCTATATAAAATACAAAACTACTTTATTACAGAAGAAAAAGAATATTTTTGTGCAGAACAAAAATCTGGGATTATTAAATCGAGTGCTTTGGTATTCCCATTATATTCTGAAGAAGTAGAAATTACCAAAAATATTGCATGTGAATTATTAGTAAGAATAAATAATTTAATTACGTTAGAAGAATATCAATGGATTCATATTGTATCTAATGGAGAATTTCATGATGAAATTAGAAAAAGTTTTTATTCATATGGTAAAAAGGTTAAGATTTTGTCTGAACAGGATATCATTGATGGAATTATGGATTTTTCTACATATCTTCAGAATACAATTGAAGAATATGAGAATAGTATTCTCTATAAACATTACTTAGATGTATATGATGAAAACTCAGAAGAATTATTGGCATATAGTGTTGATGATTTTTTGAATATGTACGATGAAAATGCATTTTTAATATTGGGCGATTATGGCTGCGGAAAGACTTCTTTTTTATTGAACTTAGCTTATAGGTTGTCTGAAGATTTTTTGAGTGGAGAAGGAGAGTTTATTCCATTATTCATCCCGTTAAAAGATTATGCAAAATCAATTAATTTTGATAATCTGTTTTTAAATTTATTTATTAATAAATGCCATATGTCTAATATTAGTATAGACGCATTTAAAATGTTATTGAAATATAAAAAATTTGTTATATTATTTGATGGATTTGATGAAGTGGCAAAACGTGTAAATTATGATGTGAAGTTCGAAATATTTAATGAAATTTGTAGGTATTGCATAGGAAATACAAAAGTAATTATTACCTGTAGACCAAATTATTTTCAAGAAAAAAGAGAGTATAAGAATTTAATTGAAAGTGCACATTTGCAATTCGAACCCAATGCATCTAATAATGCAAAATTTGAGGAAACATATATTGCAGAATTGAATCCAAAGCAGATAGAACAGTATATAGAATCGTTTGAAGAAGAATTAGCAAAAAAAGATCTTAAACCATCGGATTTGCAATATTTGATTGGAAACACACATGATTTAATGGATCTTTCAAAGAGACCTTTTTTACTAAATATAATTGTTCAAACTTTACCACAATTAGTGAAGGAGTTTAATAGTGAAGGAAAAGGTGAATTAAAAATTAATGCAGCATCATTATATAAGAGATACACGGAAATATGGTTAGATAGAGAAAATTCAAAAGGGAAAACCTTAATTAGAAAGGAAGATAAACTACATTTTTGTATACATATAGCATATAAGTTATTTAATAACGATCTATTATATCTTCATTATAGTGAATTTCCAAAAGAGATTAAAGAATACTTTAAAGATTTGAGCAAAATGGATGAGATTGATTATTTTAGTCATGATATTCAGAGCTGTTCATTTATGAATTCTGATGGGATGGGGAATTTCAAATTTATACATAAATCATTTATGGAATATTTTGTTGCTTGTTATGTTGCAGATGGACTACGGAAAATAGTTAGAGAAAAGGTGGATATTGGTGAGGTGCTTTCTGTTAGAGGAATTTCCTCAGAAATAGCAATGTTTATAAATGATATATTGGAAGAAAACAATAATCTACATAAGCAAGTTGTAACAGTTCTAGAAGAAAATATTAATTATAGAAATGAGGCTGTTAAACAAAATATTGTGACAATTTTGTCCAAGATGAAATATAATATGAAAGGAATTATTGAGAATGATAAATCTTATGTAGGGGGAGACTTTAGTCATTCTGTAATAGAAAATGCAGTAATAAAAAATGTTGATTTTTCAAATGCAACTTTTTATGGTGCAGTTATACGGAATGTAGTTTTTGACAATTGTGTTTTTGTAGACGCTTATTTTCAAAAAGCGACTTTAGAAAATGTTGATTTTTCAAGGCAAAGTTTAGAGTATGCTGATTTTTCATATTGTTATGTGGAAAAATGTAATTTTAGTAATAGCCTTCTTGCACAGGCGAATATTTCTCAAGCAACAGTATCAAAAAGTGACTTTAATGATTGCGACATGTCTGGAATTGAGTCAGTGGGAACTAAGTATATGCATAATTACAATTTAGAAAATGCGATAGGTATTCCGTATGATATGACATGAGTGATTTTTATGAATAACTTCACGCCAACGGTTGCAAATCGAATTTAAATTGCGTATTTATATATATTCATTTTTTATTATGAGAATTTTTATAAAGCCTGCGTAAGCCTACTCATGCAGCAAGATATTTACAATGTTCCTATAGAAATGAGCAAATAGTCAAGTATAAATAAGGCATTTTTTGAACCTTGGAATTTTGCTTTCTTAATTTCTGGATTTGTGACTTGGGAGCACAAGAATATTCACTGAGAATAGAAATTTTGTGTACTGAACAATAGTACATAAGAGAAGTAAAATATCCTTTTCGAATATCCCGGGATACTGCTTCTGAAGAACAAATTTGTCATAAAGGGATTTTTCGGTACTAGTACAGCATTAAATAAATAACTAGTCAAATATCATGTATGGTGCTATACTTATAATATCAACGGAAATGAGGTATCAGTATGGCACACGCACAATCTATTACACTTACAAATGAAGAAGTTTTGTACCTTCAGTCACTCACTCGTCAG
>OAUU01001183.1_pt1 | contig 10208 bp, 10 predicted proteins | sample 1501381 | NCBI WGS metagenome assembly OAUU01 (sample SAMEA2580057, study PRJEB22360) | human gut metagenome | reverse complement strand
TAAGGCGTGGGTCTGCAACACCCTGATCACCAGTTCGAATCTGGTTGTCGCCTCTAAGTCATCTCACAATGTGGGATGACTTTTTTGTTATATAATTTTATACATTTATATTTTATAAAACTAACAAATATGTTATACTGTGTCTACACTTGACGATATTAGTGTCAGATGTGAAAGTATATTTGGTTATAGAAAAGAATGGCATATTTATAATAGCATTTTGTCATTAAACATTTTAAATTATCTATAAAAAGGGGAAAACGATGAGAAAATTCAGTGCATTTAAAAAGAGTGCAGGAGTTGTGTTGAGTATGGCAGTGCTCTTAGGAATGTCCTCGTGTGGAGGAAGAGTTGAAGCTGTAATAACCGATGAGTCGGAGGATATAACAAGTTATCAGGAATATCCTACAGTTGAAGTTAGTAAGGCAGAGAAGTTTAAGTATTCTGACCTTACTGTGAATTCCCTCAGGTATATGATGAATGAAAGTGATGTAAAGAACATATATGGCAATCCGGTTTCTGAATATGAGTCGACAGAAAAGGAAAGTAATGCAGATGCTTTATATGTAGAAAAGGTATGCTCATATAATGACCTTACACTCATTTTTGTTAAGTTTGATGATGAGGGGAAAACAGCAGGAAAAAATCAGGCAGGAACATATAAGCTGACAGCAGCAGCATCTGTCAGTGACAATGATGTATTTGCAAGAGGACTTAAGGTCGGAATGTCGGTAGATTCGATACTCAGAGTATACTATAGGGATACCAACTACAAGAATAATTATTGTAAGACACCTGATAAGACGGCAGTTCTGGGAAAGTATCTTTATGGTGATTTTACTATAGATGACCTTGATAAAGTGAATACAAAAGATGCCATATCATATGGAATTATTAATTATAATGGATATGACAGCGAGGAAAGTGCTGAGAATTATATCATTGAGTTCACATATTTTTCGCCTGATTATATGTCGGGAGTGGCCACTGTGAACGATGACTTTGCACAGATTGCATTTGATATTGATGACAGTGGCATTATAACTGCCATCAGATGGTACTATTATCCAGAAGAAGGAGAATGATAGATGAAGAAGTTTTCAAGATGTGTATTAATATTAATTCTTGTTGCGATTATCAGCGGCGTGGCAGGATATATGTACGAGAATAAGAAGATTTTACCTATGTATGAGTCGACAACACAGTTATATGTTGTTCCTGGTGAAGAAAATGAGGCTTCTATAAGAGCTAGTAATGGCGGACTTAAGGAAGACTTTACTATTATATTTAAAAGTAATGTTGTAATATCAGCAGCACAGAAAATAGCAGGAACTTCCGAAGATATTGCGCAGTATCTTGAGGTATCATCACCGGCTAACAGTAATATAGTAGAGATTAAATGTGTCAATCCAGACCAGAATACTGCCAAGAAGTATGTAGATGCGGTTGCGGCAACAGCTATTAAGACAACCTCTATTATACCGGTTAATTCTATCCAGATATTATCGGAGGGTACATCAAGCGGTGTAGCTTTTAAGCCGGATTTATACAGAAATACAGCTATTATTACAGGTATAGCAAGTGCAATATGCCTTTTTATTGAAGTGATAGTATGCCTTTTTATGAGTGCATTTAAGTCTAAGGATGATGATTATAATCATGAATTTGAGTATGAAAGACGTTTTGGGCATATGGATTATATAGACCATAAGCCACAGCTCATTGAGGATGGAAAGGACAAGCAGGCTAAAGCAGTCAGTGCTGCAAATGTTGATGAAGCCGAAGTATTGGACAAGCTTGAACATGAAGTCAGCGACTATTTTAATGAAGGCAAGGAAGAAAAGAACAAGAAGAGCAGAAAGCGTAAGAAGTCATCTGGCAAGTCAGAGGATGATATTATAAAACAGCCGGAGACATATGTTGTAAATAGTATTGGTGCAGCAGATGAGGAGCAGGAAGTTATAGAGGATGAAGGTTCAGATGCTGTAAATAGTATTGGTGCAGCAGATGAGGAACAGGAAGTTATAGAGGATGAAGGTTCAGATGCTGTAAATAGTATTGATACAGCAGATGAGGAGCAGGAAGTTATAAAGAATGAAACATCTGAAATAGTATATAATGCGGAAGAAGCAGCATATGCAAAGCCGGAAGTTGAGGATGTACATAATGGAAAGCCAGAGATGGATGTAACATATAGTGCTGATGCAGTGGATGTAGAACAGGAAGAAACAGAGAATAAAGGTTCAGATGTTGTAAATAGCATTGATTCGGTGGATGAGGAACAGGAAGAAGCAGCATTTACAAAGCCAAAAGTTGAGAATGTACACAGTGGAAAGCCAGAAATGGAAGTACCATATAGTGATGAAGAAGCAGATAAAAAGCAGGAAGATACAGATAAGCCAGTAACAGAGGTTGTATACAAAGCAGAGATAACTGATGAAGAGTATAAGGCGCTGAGGGAAGCAACGGCAGTAGAAGCAGCTGATAATATAGAGTCAGAGGTTATAAGAAAAGCTGATAAGTTATCTGATGAGGAATTGAAAAATATAGAAATAGAAGATCAGGCTGCTGCTACTATAGATGAAGACCAGACAGTAGAAAAAGTGTTACATGAGGCGGCAGAAACATTTTCATCTGATGTTGCAGATATACAGGAAGCTTCTAAGAAGAATTACCGTATAATAGGTACGATAAGAAAGTAGGATAGGGGTGAGATTATATGTATAGAGTTAATATCGATAAGCTTGTAAATGTAGACAGCGATAAAAAGAAGGATTTTGAGCATATTGCTGAAGACATAACAGGTAATCTTAATTTGCATAAGTCGGTGGCTGTTATAGGCGGCAGGGTTGATACTTTCAGGATAGCTTATGGCATTATAGAAAAAGGAAATAAGGTGCTTTTTATTGATGGGGATATAAAGAGAGATGTATTTCTTGGAAAGTACAAGCTTGGAAAGAATGCAAAGGGTGTTATAGATTATCTTAAGAATCCAAATAAAAATCACGAAATTATATGTGTTACTAATCATAAAGGGATGGATATAATATTTACAGGTATTAATGATGATGAAATTGTCACACGTGATGAGAGAGAGGTCTTTAAAAATCTGCTTGAGAAGTATAGTAATGATTACGATTATATAGTTGTTGATACAGATGAAGACGGTCTTCTTGCACAGTATTGTGATAAAACTATGATAATAAAAGACGAAGAGGCATATTCGGTTGAGGATATGAATGAAGAGGTAAACAGGTTAGAGGCAGACGGCTGCAGTATACTTGGTGTTGTTATAAGAGAATAATAAGCATTTATGGTTATAGTATAATATATAAAATGTTGGGGTCAAAAGCCCCCAACTATGAGCAGGCTCATGTGGGTTTAGACCTTTTGCCCCTGGTATCATATATATATATGCGTGAATGGAGGACTGAATGATTCAACTGGATGCAGGTGACATTATTAAAATGAAAAAAAAGCACCCATGTGGAAGCTATGAGTGGCAGATTCTAAAGACAGGCGCAGATATTAAGCTGCGTTGTTGTGGATGTTCACATGAGATTATATTAAAGAGGTCTCTTGTAGAAAAGAATATTAAAAAAATACAAAAAAATGAAAATAAAGACTTGTAATATGGATTAATCTATGCTAAAATTAAACCTCGTGAGATTATAATCCTTGTTCTTTTTATATTTGAATAAAAGGGACCAAAAGACCAGAAGGAGGTGCGACGTAGATGAATAAGTATGAATTAGCATTAGTTGTTAGCGCAAACGTCGAGGATGAAGTAAGAAATGCTACAGTAGAGCAGGTTAAGGAATTAATCACTCGTTTCGGTGGTACTATTACTGATCCAGGTACTTGCGAAAAGAAGAAGCTTGCATACGAAATCCAGCATATGAGCGAAGGATACTACAACTTCATTAAGTTTGAAGCTGATGCAACTACACCAGCAGAAGTTGAGTCAAGAATTCGTATTATGGAAAACGTAATCAGATTCTTAATCGTAAAAGATGGGGAATAATTAGTTGACGTTTAGGCTTACAACTCTTTATAGAAGAGGAGAATAAGTATGAACAAAGTAATTTTAATGGGTAGATTGACAAGAGATCCAGATGTACGCTATTCACAGAATTCAGATGGAGCTATGGCAATCGCTAGATATACATTAGCAGTAGACAGAAGACGTGCTAGAGGTAATAATGGAGCTGGTGACGAACAGTCAGCAGACTTCATAGGTTGTGTTGCATTTGGCAGAGCCGCTGAGTTCGCTGAGAAGTATTTACATCAGGGAACAAAGATTGCCATTACAGGACGTATCCAGACTGGTAGTTACACTAACAAGGACGGACAGAGAGTCTACACTACTGATGTTGTTGTTGAAGAACAGGAATTCGCAGAAAGTAAAGCCGCTGCTTCCGCAGCAGGTGCAACAGCATATGCACCATCAAGACCAGAACCAAGCGCTGCAGCAGGTGATGGATTTATGAATATACCTGATGGTGATAGCGTGGAAGACGAGGGTTTACCTTTCAATTAAGATAGGAGGTAACTTAATATGCCAGATAAGAAGGCTGAAAGACCAGAGGGTCAGATGAGAAGAAGACCAATGCGCAGAAGAAAGAAAGTATGTGCATTTTGTGCTGATGCAAACAAGGCATTAGATTATAAGGATGTTGCTTTATTAAAGAAGTATGTATCTGAAAGAGGAAAGATTCTTCCAAGAAGAATCACTGGAAACTGCGCAAAGCACCAGAGAGCTCTTACAGTAGCAGTAAAGAGAGCAAGACACGTAGCACTCTTACCATACACAGTAGAATAAGCGCGAGTAACGATGAGAATATAAAAACAAAGACCCAGTTATCCTGCTTGCAGGAATAACTGGGTCTTTGTTTTTATATTCGAGGAGCACCGCGACTGTTAGAGAGATATTATGGCAAAGCCATAATATCTCTCTAACTCATCGTTACGAGTTAAGCCACAATCCATGCCAATTCAGCCGCCAGTTATTATGCCTCCGGCATAATAACCGCGGCTCAAACTAAACTATCCCTACAACAATCCCAAACCAACAACCTAAGTCATTAAAACACATCATTAGAAACTTAATCCTCATTACAACTTCAACCATTCAATAATAAATAAGTTCCCAAATCAATAAACCAATCAACCCCCGCACCCCACAAACTAATCAAACCACTCCCCCATATTCCCTATTTTAACAATCTGTGTTATAATGCTGATATGCTTTAGCATTATGTAGAATAGAACATATATTATATTACTTATATATTCTAGTGAATTGTATTATCGTAGGCGCAGCAGCACCATAACGAGAATGGAGATATTATGAATAATAAGCAGGGAAAGTCATTTCGGCCATCGGGAAGGCTTAATTCAGTTTTTATATGGCCTATAGCTCTAGGGATATTACTAATAATAGTTGATTTTGCATTATACTTTATAAGTGTGCCGGCGGCATCGGTCGTTATGGTATTTGCGCTTATATATATAATTGTATGTGCATTTATGATGCTGTATTTCAGACCTAGAGTTATAAAAGAAATTGTAGAGTTTTCTTCTAATTATTCACAGGTTCAGAGGCAGTTGTTGTATGACCTTAGTATTCCCTATTGTCTGCTTGACAATAAAGGTAATATATTGTGGATGAACTCTACTATGCAGCACAGTATTAACAAGAAGAATGAATTCAACAAAAACATTTCAACCATAATACCGGAATTATCGACAAATGTATTCCGTAACTTTGATGACTATAAGGAAGTAAGGGTTGCACTTAACGACAGGGATTACAGAATAGAGATGAAGAGAATAAGTGCGGATGTCCTTACACAGGGAGTTAATATACTTTCAAGGGATTATAACTCATCGCTTGTGGCTATGTATATGTTTGATGAGACAGATGTTAACAAATATATACAGAAAATTAGGGATGAAAGATTTGTTGTAGGTCTTGTATATATAGACAACTACGAGGATGCGCTTGAAAGCGTTGATGATGTAAGACGTTCGCTGTTCGTAGGTCTTGTCGATAAGCGTGTTAATAAGTACTTTTCAGCCGGCTCTGCCATCATAAGAAAGTTAGAAAAGGATAAGTACTTTATAGTGTTCAGATACAAGTATCTTGAGAGGCTGCTTGCTGATAAGTTCAGTCTGGTTGAGGATATAAAGAGTGTAAAGGTAGGTAATGAGAAGACACTTACTCTAAGTATCGGTATTGGAACAGGCGCAAGTGACTATGCTAAGAACTATGAAGTAGCAAAGGCTGCGATGGACTTAGCACTTGGACGTGGCGGCGACCAGGCTGTTATTAAGGATGGAGATAAGATATATTATTATGGTGGAAAGAGCCAGCAGATGGAAAAGAATACGCGTGTAAAGGTGCGTGTAAAGGCGCATGCCTTAAGGCAGATTCTTGAAGCCAATGATAATGTGCTTATTATGGGACATAGTCTTCCGGATATCGACTCATTTGGTTCGGCGCTTGGTATATATATTATAGCCAAGAAGTTTGGCAAGGAGGCACATATAGTCTTTGGAGAAGTGTCAACAAGTGTCCGTCCGTTTATGAACAGATTTATAAATAAAGAAGAATATCCGGATGATATGTTTATAAAGAAAGATGAGGTGGAAAGCTATCTTAAGCCATCGACAGTTGTCATAGTAGTTGATGCAAACCGCGCACAAAGAACAGAATGTCCATCACTTCTTGATAAGTGCAAGACAACGATAGTGTTCGACCACCACAGACGTTCAAGCGACACTATAACCGGTGCGGTTCTTTCATATGTAGACCCATATGCATCTTCAGCCTGCGAAATGGTTACAGAGATGATACAGTATGTGGATGATGGAATTAAGTTAAAAGCATTTGAGGCGGATGCGCTGTATGCAGGTATATCGATAGACACAGATGGTTTTAACAGCAAGTCAGGTCCACGTACATTTGAGGCTGCAGCATTCTTAAGAAGACACGGCGCAGATGTAACGCGTGTCAGAAAAATGCTTAGAAATGATATGGATGAATATAAAGCTATAGCATCAGCGGTAAGTAAGGCAGAGGTATATAAAGATGCATTTGCCATAACAATATTTGACGGGGCAGGGCTTGAAAGTCCGACAATAGGCGGCGCAAAAGCTGCAAACCAGCTTCTTGACATATCAGGCATAAAGGCATCGTTTGTTATCACAGCTTACGAGGATAAGCTGTATATAAGCGCAAGGTCGATAGACGAGGTAAATGTACAGCTTGTTATGGAGAAGCTTGGCGGTGGCGGCCATATGAGCATAGCCGGAGCCCAGCTCACCGACTGCACCACAGAACAGGCAGTAAACACCATTAAGCTGACATTGGATAAGATGTTAGATGAAGGTGAAATATGATGCCCCAGGGTCGGAAGTAGAAAAGCTGTTCGTGCATGCACGAAAAAGCTTTTATATTACCGACCCGCCCAAACATGAGAAAGAAGCGATTTACGAAGTAAATCAGCGGAATTCGAATGTTTGTAGAATTGCGGGAGCAGCAAAGCTGCGGAGCAATTCGTGGGGGCATCATAAGCAGAGGAGAGCAAGGCGAGATCGTGCATGCACGAAAAAGCTTTTATATTACCGACCCGCCCAAACATGAGAAAGAAGCGATTTACGAAGTAAATGAGCGGAATTCGAATGTTTGTAGAATTGCGGGAGCATCATAAGTAGAGGAGAGCAAGGCGAGATCGTGCATGCACGAAAAAGCTTTTATATTACCGACCCGCCCAAACATGAGAAAGAAGCGATTTACGAAGTAAATCAGCGGAATTCGAATGTTTGTAGAATTGCGGGAGCAGCGAAGCTGCAGAGCAATTCGCGAGGGCATCATAGGGAGAGGAGAGCAAGGCGAGATCGTGCATGCACGAAAAAGCTTTTATATTTCCGACCCGCCCAAACATGAGAAAGAAGCGATTTACGAAGTAAATCAGCGGAATTCGAATGTTTGCAGAATTGCGTGAGCAGCAAAGCTGCGGAGCAATTCGCGAGGGCATCATAAGTAGCAGAGCGCAAGGCGAGTTCGTGCATGCACGAAAAAGCTTTTATATTTCCGACCCGCCCAAACATGAGAAAGAAGCGATTTACGAAGTAAATCAGCGGAATTCGAATGTTTGCAGAATTGCGTGAGCAGCGAAGCTGCGGAGCAATTCGCAGTGGCATCATAAGTAGCAGAGAGCAAACCCAAAATATAAAATAATACAGGAGGCAAAAAAATGGAAGTTATATTATTAGAGGATGTAAAAACTCTTGGAAAGAAGGGGCAGATTGTTAAGATAAATGATGGATATGCAAGAAACTTTGTTTTACCTAAGAAGTTAGGTATTGAGGCAACTCCTAAAAATCTTAATGACCTTAAGTTACAGAAGAAGAGAGAAGAAAAAGAAGCAGCAGAGGAGCTTGCAAGAGCTAAGGAACTTGCCGCAAGCATAGAGGATAAGGCAGTTACTCTTTCTATGAAGACAGGAGAGGGTGGCAAGACATTTGGAACAATATCAACTAAGGAAATAGCCACAGCAGCAAAAGAACAGCTTGGCCTTGAAGTGGATAAGAAAAAGATGAAGCTTGATGAGCCTATAAAGACTCTTGGAACACATATTGTAGCACTTAAGCTGCATAAGGATGTAACAGCCAAGCTTACAGTTAAAGTAGTAGAAAAGTAATTATAAGTGAGGAACTATGGAAGATATAAGCGTTACCAGAATTATGCCGAACAGCCTTGAGGCTGAGCAGTCGGTGGTAGGTTCTATGATAATGGACAGACAGGCTATCATAACAGCAGGAGAAATGTTAGTACCGGACGACTTTTATCATAAACAGTATGGTGTGATGTTTCAGGCGATGGTCGAGATGTGCAATGACGGAAAGACAGTCGATATTGTAACATTACAGGAAAAGTTAAAGGAAAAGGATGTTCCTCCAGAAGTATACAGCATAGAATTTGTAAAGGAATTGTTAGCATCAGTTCCTACATCAGCCAATATCAGGCAGTATGCCTCTATCGTTAAGGATAAGTCGATATTGCGCAATATCATAAGAGTCAATGAAAAGATAGCCAGTGACTGTTACGCCGGCAAGGAAAGCACTAAGGATATTCTTGAGGAAACAGAAAAGAGAATATTTGAGCTTGTAAGAAATAAGGGCGAAAGTGACTATAATCCTATCGATAAGATAGTTCTTGAGGCGCTTGATAAAATATCGACAGCGGCTAAGAACAGAGGTGCTGTAACGGGTGTTCCTACGGGCTTTAAGGACCTTGACAGCTATCTGTCAGGACTTCAGCCATCGGACTTCGTGCTTGTTGCCGCAAGACCTTCTATGGGTAAGACAGCTTTCGTGCTTAATGTTGCTGAAAATGTTGCCATAAAACAGGGCATAACTACAGCCGTATTCAGTCTGGAAATGTCGGATGTCCAGTTAGTAAACCGTATGCTTTCACTTGAGTCATCAGTGGATGCAGATAAGTTAAGAAAGGGACGGCTTGACTCTAATGACTGGGGCAAGCTTATTGAGGGTGCTGACAGCATAGCCAAGTCAAAGCTTATCATAGATGCAACACCAGGTATATCTATAGCTGACTTAAGGTCTAAGTGCCGTAAGTATAAGATGGAGAATAATCTTGGACTTATAATCATCGATTACTTACAGCTTATGAGTGGCAGCGGAAGAACTGAGTCAAGACAGCAGGAAATATCGGATATTTCACGTTCATTAAAGGCACTTGCAAGAGAGTTAGATGTTCCCGTTGTCACACTTTCACAGCTTTCAAGAGCAGTTGAACAGCGACCTGACCACAGACCTATGCTTTCTGACCTCAGAGAGTCGGGAGCTATCGAGCAGGATGCCGATGTTGTTATGTTCCTTTACAGGGATGATTATTATAACAAGGATACTGAACTTAAGGGTATTGCAGAGATAATAATAGCCAAGCAGAGAAATGGTCCTATCGGAACAGTCAAGATGGCGTGGATACCAGAGCAGACAAGATTTGCTGACCTTGCTAAGAACCCGAATATGGGTTAGGATAAAAGATAATGATATATTTTTTCGATTTGTTTAAAGTTATCTTAAGAATAAACAAAATAATTCATAACAGTAAAAATAAAATGGGCGTGTGAAAAAACGAAAGTTTTTTCATGCGTCCTTTTGCTTATGGATGTAAT
>OAUU01001177.1_pt1 | contig 10278 bp, 11 predicted proteins | sample 1501381 | NCBI WGS metagenome assembly OAUU01 (sample SAMEA2580057, study PRJEB22360) | human gut metagenome | reverse complement strand
TTCCTGTTTCACGGCCTCATATTCCGGTTTCGGCACGTATGCGGACAAATCCGGGAGGGATTGCGGGATTCCGCATTCCTGTTGGCCAATCTGATATTCATACTCCCGTTTCAGATCTTCCGCTTCCATCCGTTCATTACGCAGCTGTTCCAGTTCCAGACGGCTCTTCATCAGCAGTTCCTGTTGCTGTCCCTCATAGAACTTCTTGGTCTGCTCAAAGTCCTGTTTTTCACGCTGCAGAGCTTCCTGTTCCTTCCGGTGGGCTGCTTCCTGATCTGCCAGCTTTTGTTGTGCAGATGCCAGCTCCTGTTTCTGCCCTTCCAGGCTTTGGTATTGTCTCCCAAGCTCGGTCTGAATCTTTTGCAGATCCCGGCTTTTCTGTTCATGTTCCTGTTTCCGTTTCTGGTACGTTGCCTCCCGTACAGCAAAAATGCGCTGCATCTCTTCCAGATACTGTTTGGTTCCGGATCCCTCTGGCTCCGGAAATTCCCTTGTTTTCTCTTCTTCCATACATCCTCCTTCTTTTTTCACCACCAGGAATCCCCTGTTTTTGGCACTGGCACTTCAGGTGCAGATGCCACTGGTTCTTCCGGCTCTGTAGGTTGATTGGCTTCTTCCAAATCCGGTTCTTTTTGTTCGGATTCTTCTCTCCGTTCGATTTTGGGACGTTCCTTTTCGGGTATTTCGGGTAGAGTCGTCAGGGAACGTCCCAGACAAAGGCTGCCACAGGCAGCCAGTACGATGCTGGTGATCAGCAACCTCTTGTTTCGTTTTTTCATGGATTCGCACTCCCTCCTAAAAGGCAGTGCGTGTTTCCACTACCTTTGTATTCACTGCCAGCCGCTTGGGGGTCTGGAAATATCCCACACAGGTCACAAGCGTCACCCTGGCTGTATCCTGACCCTGGCTCTCCCTACTGGAAAAACAGGGATCATCTGCCTGCAGATACTTCCAGCCTTCCACCTGCAGTTTCCGGACACGCTCCGGCGTATACAGATAGGCTTCCGGATTTGCCGTCAAAAACGCTTCGTCCGTAAATTGTTTCAAACTCCCGAACATCTGTCCGGAAGCCATGTTGTGGGCAAACAGATACACCTGACTGTCCGAAAGCCTGGCTCCTGCAAAGGTAAAAATACTCCCCAGTGGGCTGTATGCCCCTTCAAAATCTTTGGTCAGGTATTCCGTATCTGTCTGTCCCGTCAGGATGGGGCTGTCTACCCCGATCTGGGGTACATACAGCCATCCCACGATTTCCGGATTGATGCGCTGCAGTGCTGCAAAATCAATGGTACGTTCCATGGGATCTGCCTCCTGGCTGCCAGTCTCTTGTACCACCAGTTTCTGCAGCGCCTCCCCTTTGACTTTGATCGCCTGGAATGGTTCCTGTTCCCGGTATGCCAGGAACAGGCAGCCCAGCCCCAGTAGCACCAACAAAAAGGCCAATCCCATAAGTCCCTTACTTTTTCTCATGTCGTTTTGCTGCAATTACCAGTCCCCCGGCAAGCACCAGAAGGAGGACTCCCCCTGCTACATACCAAATGGTGGCATCAAACAATCCGGTTTGGGGTGCTGTATGCTCGGCTGGTCTCGGGGTGTGCTTCGGTTCCACTTTGATGTCGTAATGTAAGGTTTCGTCTGTTTCCATGGTAGGGATGCTTAAGAGGGTCGGGGATACCAGATCGTACCCCGGCTGGTCTTTGGCCGTTAAAAGATACACTCCCAACTCCTGTTTTTCAAACACGACTTGTCCGTTTCCATCCGTTTTTTTCCCCTGTTCTTGTTTGGCTGTCTCTGCCAGCGTTTTGGCAGCCTCCTCCAACTGCTCTGCCGTGGTCAGCGTATTCAAATCGATCTTTGTGTTGTCATATTCCGGAAGCAGCGTATAGGTACTGTCCTGAATCTCCCCCACTTTCGTCAGGAAAAATTCCACATCCGCTACACTGGTTCCCTCTTTTCCCGGTGTCAGCTGGACGGTCACGCTTCCGGTCTGTGTTTCCTGCCCGGTATTCGGTTCTGCTGGTTCCTGGGCTGCCTGCACACTGCAGACGCTCCCAAAGGTCAATAGCAGTGCCAAACATCCGGCACTAAATCTTGTCATCATCTTTCGCTTCATGTGTCCTCCGTCTCCTTTCTCTCCAGATATACATCAGGAATAATAGCAAGAACGCAACCGGCAACAAGGTCAACACCAATTCCCTTGTGGACGGGAGTTCCTCTCCCATGCTGTTTGCTTTTTTTGCCTCATAAGGCACTCGTTTTCCGGTCACGATCAGGCGATGTGTGTTTAACCCATAAGGGGTACAGGTAATGATCGATGCCAGATCCTGTCCTTCCTGAATCTTTAACACCGACACTTCTTCCGGCTTGACTACCTGGATCTCCGTCACCTGATAAGCCAGGGTTTCATCCAGCACGTGGAAAAAGAAGTAATCCCCTTCTTCCAATTCATCCAGCCGGGTCAGAAGTTTTGACTGGGGAAGTCCCCGATGTCCGGTTAAAATGCTGTGGGTGGATTCCCCGCCTACCGGGAGGCTGCTTCCCTGCAAATGCCCGATCCCTTTCGATAAGACCTCTTCACTGGTTCCATGATAGATCGGCAGCTCCACTCCGATCTTTGGAATGTCCATACTTCCCATGACCCCCGTCCCGGTGGTATCCAACAGGGATGCGTAAGACGCATCCCCCAAAAGAAGTGCATCCTCCCCAGATAAGGTTGCCCCATTGGTCTGATAGAGGATGCTATTGTAATGTTCTGCCTGTTTCCGTAGTTCTTTTACATCCAGTTTCTGATCCTGGATGGTCTTCTGATAGGTTGCAATCACCTGTTCCTGCTCTTTCTGACTGTACAGATGTGCCAGAAGGGGCAGACAGCAACAAAGGAATCCAAGTAGGAACAACACCCAGATCCCCCATCGTTTCCGCATTCCTTATTCCTTCTTTCTTGTTTTTGCAACTGTCATTGCCACTGCCATCAGCCCTGTTCCTGTGATCAGAAGGATTGCCAGTGCCGGAGTACCAGTCACTGGAAGTTTGCTTCCCACCTTGTTGACAACGGTCAGGTTCGCATTTCCCTGTTCTGGATTCGTTTCTAACTGCAGGTCTTTCTCATCTGTGACTCCATCATAGAAGCTCTTGATATGTGCCGTTGCCTGCAGCTCCTTCAACGTTTCTGCCGTAGCGCCCTGCCCCTTGATGTAATTGTTTCGGTCATCCGTGTAGGTTGGGATGATCTTGATCTCGATGGGGTCTTTTAACAACCGGTATCCATCCGGAGCTTTGGTCTCTTTCAGCCAATAGGTTCCCTGATCCAAACCGATGAGGATCACCTGTCCATCTGCTCCTGATACCATCTCCACCACATCCTGCGGCTGGCTTCCACCTGTGTGATCCGTACCTCCTGCAGAATCCCGGTTGATCACATGATATCCCGTATCTCCCTGTTTCACGTAGACTTCATTTTTGCAGTCTTTGTCACTATACAGACGGAAATGGGCACCCTGCAGCACCTTATCGTGGTCATTGGTTTTCACGATGTCAATCCGATAGGTGAAGCAGACGACCGTATCCCATGGGGTAAATCCGGTACTGCCCTCGTTATTGCTGTCCGCATCGTTGGAGAATTCCAGCCGCACATCATTCTCAAAGCCTGGACGTCCCGTATCGTTGGCCGCCAGATCATTCAACGTTGCCTCGTAAGTCAGGGTCACCTTCTGTCCATAGGTATTTTCCTGTTTCTCGTTAAAGTTCGGGAACTGCTTATCTACGATGGATTTCATATCCTGAACAACCACCTGGAAGGTATCTCCTCCACCCGGATTCGTTTTGACTGTAAACTCCCCTTCTTTTAAGGTGTAGCTTTTCCCTTTTTCATCAGAAATCGTAATCTTCACGCTTTCCGGTTTAAACGTCAGAGCTTTGTCCATCTTGTCATGCCATGCATAGTAATAGTTCTTGTATCCGTTCATGTTTGGGATGTTGGATTCGTATTTGTAGGGAACAGTCTGTCCGATCTCATAGTCTCCAATGTCATTCCATCCATCCGGATCTGTGAGATTGGGATTCTGATCATCTTCCTGGATCTTTTTGATCACACTTGGATAATCCGATTTCACCTGCATCTCTGCACTTGGATTTGCCGTACTGACCATACAAAGGGAACCTGCAGAATGAGTGCCTTCCACATCCGTAATCTCATCTACCAGGTAATACCCAAACTCCAGTCCGGTCAACTGGACGGAATTGTCGGATTTTATATCCTTGATATTCACCACATCAGACTGTACGCCCTGTTTTTCGATTTCATTTCGCAGATCTTCTACAAAGTAACGGAACTTACTGTAACGCCCTTCCAGTTCCTGTTCTGTCTGTGCTCCTTCCACCTTGTAGGAGTTCAGAGACTGAATGTAATCGATTACCATATATTCTGTCACATCATCCACGGGAACAGACAGTGCCTTTGCTGCCACGTTCTTTAATGCCTGTTCATAGGTTGGATTGAAGGTATAATTGATGGATTCCATGCCCTGTGCATTCTGTGCCAGGAACAGCTTGTACACATGGAATTTCTTTCCTACCAGGGTCTGTCCTTCATTCCCTTTGATGGTAATATTGGCCGTACTACTTCCCATGTTGGCGATTCCGCCCTGGGTGTGATATTCCTTTGCTGCCACGGTTGCTTCTTCTGCAGCCTGTACCGTCAACAGCGGAGTACCGATCGTACTCACACTGATTCCACCCAATGCTAAGATACTTGCTAACATCCACACTTTACTTCTCTTCATCTTCTTGTTTCCCCTTTCTTATCATCATCACATATCCTGCCACGATCAATCCAAGTCCTGTCAGAAGGATCCCCACTGTCCATGGACTTCCGGTCTCCGGCATCTTCATCCCCACTGGATTGACCACTTTCAGATTTACTTCCCGGTCAGCTTTGGTTCCCGTGATTGCAAAGTCTCCAGTTGCATCTGTATACTTCTTCCCATTCACATAATATTCAAAGAGATCTTTTTGCGGATCACTCTTGGTGTAGATCTCATACACGATATCTGAACCATCTGCATTCACCGGAATCTGATATCCATCCGGTGCTTTGGTCTCCTTCAGATAATATTTTTTATCCACTTCCAGATCTTGAAATTGCAAGATTCCATCTGTTCCACTGGTGGCTTTCTGCAATTCCTGTTTACATTCTTTGTCTGCATACAGGGTAAACTCTGCCCCTTCCAGTACTTTTGCATGGTCATTCACCTTGTGGACAATCAGCTGATACGGTGCTAATACATCCTCTACGTGAAGCTGTGCCGTTCCATCCTCACGAACCGTAAATTTCATGGTTCCAGTTTTGTCCGTTGCCGTATTTTCCAACAACGTGATCTTATTATTTTCGTCCACCGAAAACTTTAAGACCCCTGGATTTTTGGTATACCCATCCGGTACGCTTTTTTCCTGAATGGTATGGGTGCCACGGGTCAGACCTTTCAATACGGCCTGTCCCTTTTCATCCGTTGTCACTTCCTCTTGGTTGCCTTTGGAATCTGTGTGAAGGAAGACCACGCCTGGAATTGGCGTATCTTTGCTCTTTAACACTTTCACGATATCCAGTGTCAGTAGGGTTTCCGGAATCTCTGGTTCATTATAGGTATAAACAAATTCACTGCCGTCATTGTTACTGGTAATCGGAACCACAAATATTTCCGGATTGAGAATGTATCCTTCCGGAGCTTTAGTCTCTTGAATTGTAATTATACCAAGAGGTATTTGTGGTAGTCCGGTAGCACCTAAATAAAGTTCGCTTCCCGATATTAAATACTTCGTATCATAATAGCAAAAACCATCTTCATCTGTTCGAAACACCCATGTTCGTTCTGGTGTCTTTCCCTGTTCTGCCGGATTCTGAGTTCCAGTTGGTTCTGTTTTATAGTATTTTACCGTAAACTCAGCCCCTTCCAACGAGGCGCTTCCCTGTGGTTTGTTCTGATTGGTTTCCTTGTCAATTTTTCCAAGTAACACTCCCACCGGGTCTAATTGTGGAAGATCTTTTACTTTCAACACTGCGGTCTTTCCAGCCGTCACGGTAACCGGATGTACTTTTTTATCCAGGACGAACCCTTTCGGAGCTTTCGTTTCTTTGACGTAATAGGTACCAGCATCCACTTCCACGGTATTGGAATTCCCTTGTGCATCGGTAGTCAGATCTGCAACTTTTGTAGTACACGCCTGCTCTTTGTAAACACCATACATTGCTCCTTCCAGACTATAACAGCTGTTCCCATCTGTCATTTCTGGATTCGCAGATTCCTTTTTCAGGTTCACGCTTCCTTTTTGCTGTTCTTCCACCCATACGATGTCTTGTTGGGAATTATATGCTACATAGACTTGATACCGTTGCATGTAAGAAATCAGTGTCGGATTTGTCTGACGGTGGGTATTGATTGTGGAGTACATCATTCTCACCCCATCTGCCATACTTGATGACAATCCTGTTAAACTCCCGTTATAAAGGTATCCAATCAATGCGTGGCAATAGGCATATGTATTGTTATCTTTTTCGTTATAGATATTTTTCCCCAATCCTTCATAAAGCTCCGGAATCACATAGCATAAAACTGCAGCCTTGATATTGGCGTTCTTCTCCTGAGAATCATCCAAAATCGAAACGCTAAAATTTCCAGATGGAGTACCCGAGTTTGGTTCCGCACAGAAGCCAAGATGGTTTCCGGTCTCTGTTTTTACATTAAATTCACACGTTCCCCAACTACCATAAGAATGTGGCTTTCCCGGAGTAATCGTAGCAATTGTTCCCGGTCTGGAAAACAAAGCACTTCCACCTGCAGACCCCTCGTCTCCTACAACCACAGCAGTTCCAATGACTTCACTTCGATCTGTATAGGTTCGTGCTGCAGATAAGTTTTCTGCCGCACAAACGGATATTTTTCCCGATAGTAGTAGAACCGATAATACAGCTGATAGAATCCGCTTCCATTTTTTCATGCAATTTTTCCTCCTTCTTTCATTTTCTTTTTTGATACTTCCTATCATTTATGAAGAATCCGCAATCCGGATTCCATTCCGATATCGTCTCACTTTTTGCTCCCTCCCTTCAAAATGGGTACAAAAAAAGAACACTCTTTCGAATGTCCTTTTTTCTTTCCTGTCTTCCGTTTATTGTTTGGTTCCAAACTCCGCTTTCATATAAGCCTCCTGTTCCTCTTCTGTCATCGCCTCCCACATGTCATTCCAGGCATTCTCCGCTTCCAGCTGCTCTAGGGAAAACGGCAGCTCTTCATTGGGATCGATCAGATATCCCTGATACCAGAAAGGCTGCATCTGCTCTTTCTCTGCCATATGTACTCCTCCCTACTATTTCTTTGTCCCGCATCCACTGCAGAAAAATCCATCACTGACGGTCTCCGTCCAAGCCGGTTGATCTACCACCCACCGGGTTCCATACTCTGCCGGATGTTCTACCGTTCTCGTCACCGTTTTGTAATACTCTATATGATGTCCCCCTCCTTCACCAGCTAAGGCATGTTGTTTTGCATGTCCTGATGGATCCGCTGTACAGTCCGCTCCGCAGACATTACAGCACTCCCAAGGATCATACACATCTTCTGTGACTGTCTCCGTCCAGGCTTCTTTTATCACATACTGTTCGTTATGCCCTACTTCCTCATGGTTGATTGTATGGGTCACCTCTTTCCAAGTATGGGTATGCTGCGGTTTGCTTGGCTTCTGTTCCGGCTTTGTCTGTGGTTTACTTGAGTTCTGCTCCGGTTTGGATTCTGGCTGGCTTGGCTTTTGCTCCGGTTTGGAAGAAGATTCTGTTTTTCCTGTTTCTTTCTCTGCTTTTGCGGATTCTTTCTTATCCGACTTCTCTACGGAGTTCTTATTATCAGAATTTTCTGACTTTTTCGCTATGGTTTCCTTTTTTTCCGCTGTCTTTTCAGACTTTGTGTCTGTCTTTTTTTCAGCCTCCTGTTTCGTATCCATTTTCTTCTCAGAAGATGTATCCTTCGAATTCGTTTTTGCAATCTTCTGATTGGAGGACTGTGTCTCCTGTTTTGCCTCTACCTTTGTCTGTACATCTGCATCCTGATTCACAACTACATATCCGCCAATCCCCAATGCTGCGATCAAACAGAGTCCCCCTGTAATCTGGATCTGTCGTTTGTATTTTTTCCACATTTCTTTCATTCCTCTTCGCTCCTTTTTCTATACTTTTCTAATTTTAGTATATCACCGTTGCAAGGTGCATTCTAGGTTACTTTACGTTACTTTAGGTTACCCTGAGTCCGCAAACTTTACTTCCGGAACCGTTTTTCCTGAACCGCTTTTCGGAACATCTCTGCAGATATTTCCGGTTGTTCTGTCTGTTTCTTTACAAATCCATCAATGGATGTATCATAAACAAAGCGTTTCACTTCTCTCATATCCCCTGTTTCATAATATCCAATCAGCTTTGCAAAAAATTCCTTCTGACACTCTACCGGAATACGGAGAACACCTGCACCGCCTTGAATCATGATCTGATTGGCTGCAAGCTGCGCCGTCCGCTTATTTCCATCAAAAAACATCTGGGAACGCATGATATAAAGCATGATCGTAATCGCTCTTTCAGTCACGGACAGATCCGCATTCATAATCGCCTGAATCTCCGATTCTATTTTTTCATAAATTGGAATCTCTGGCTTCCAAGATGTTCCACCAATACTGACATCTGAATTTCTCAAATCCCCAGCATTTGTTACGATTCCTACACCAATTTCTTTGTTTAATTGACGCACATAACGCAAATCTAATGGATAATCTACTGTATCAAACAAAAATTCCCATCCATGTTTTAGGTTATTTACTTTTACGATATCCTCCACACTTAATCCGGCAACGCTACGTCCCTCATAGATTTCCTGTGTATCTGGAAAGGTAACCGCAATTCCTTCTAATTTTGACTGGGAATAAATACTATCTACAATGTTTCGCTTTGCATAAAAAATATTGTCTTGTTGCTCCATTGAGAATTTATCTTGAATCATCTTCTTTTTCCTTTCTTAACTCGCATAAATCTGACGAATCTCCTGTTGTTCCTTTTCTGGAAGTTCCGTTATCAATCTGGCCGTGTTTCCTTGCACCATTGTACCAGTCGGTGCGTCCGCTTCCTCGCATTTTAGGAAAAACAGCTGTCCTTCCTTTTTCAAAATTGCTTTTTCCTGATAGTAGCCAGATACATAGTATGACATAAAACCGTCTCCTTTTTTCTTGATAATTCTACCACTATTTTATCCAAAGCATATGGATTATTCAAGTCTTTCAAAGCCAGCATTTCTAAGAGTTAGAAATCATACTTGTTCAGATATTCTGGAATCATATCCCTCCTGTTATTTGCAATGTTCCGAATTTCGGAACAAACTTAATTTCCCTCGTAATCATCAGGTTTTGCATTTTCTACCTTAGTGTTTTGGATCTGTAGTACTTTTTCCACTCCTGAAAAAATGAACAGGAAAATCACCCCATAACCAGCAATCGTATACAGATACTTCCACAGATGGAATTTCATAAACAATGCTACAATTAAGAGCAAATAAAATATTTCCAATAAGGAAACCTCTACTGAAAACTTGTTCCTACAACAAATTTCCCTATATCCTATCATAAATAAAATATAGATTGTAGCACCTATAATAAATATCCCTGTCAATAACATTTCATAGTCTTTCTGAGCTATGGATATCTGAACTGGAACTTCTGTTGTCAATATTGGATCTGTTGTCATCACGTACAGCTCAATTGTTCCGAAAAAACATCCCGTTACTGCAACAAATCCGCAATACTTTTTGCAAATCCAGTTCACCATTTTCAAAAACATCCATATTCGCATTTTCCATGTTTCTCGGAAGTTGCTTTCTTTTTCCATCATTCCATCCTTTCTTTTGCTCTCACCTATCGAAAATATTTTCAAGTCCTTCCACTTGTTCCGAATTTCGGAACGGTGCTATTCTCATATCCTCCTGATTCTGTGCTTTTCTTTCCCAGTCCTCTGAAACAGGGGTTCTGCTACAGCTTTTGCCGATTCCAATAGTTTTGTCCGCAAATTTTCCAGTTCGCCCTCCTTTGCCATGGAATGATACTTTCCTGTACGCCCACCTACAATGATATGATCCAACACGTCAATTCCTAAAATATTTCCACCCGCACACAATTTTGATGTAACCAGAAAATCATGGTGACTCGGCTGCGGATCACCAGACGGATGATTATGTAACAGGATGACATAGCTCG
>OAUU01001175.1_pt1 | contig 10302 bp, 8 predicted proteins | sample 1501381 | NCBI WGS metagenome assembly OAUU01 (sample SAMEA2580057, study PRJEB22360) | human gut metagenome | reverse complement strand
CAAAGCAGTTAACTCTATTGCTTAATTCTAATTGATAGAATAAATGTAACTGTTCAGTACCTTCACAGTTACGAATAAATAAAGAATTTAAAAAGAACAGTCATCCCGTCAGTGACTGTTCTTTTTTGTTGCTCTGTATCCGAAGGAAACTGCCAGTGGTAACTTCTGCAGGTATTCGAAAATCCCGGAAACTGTCCATTTCGGACAGCTCCCGGGATTTTTAATCACACCGGATTCTTCCGCGCATATTTTACAATTAGAAGTTCCACACTCAACACATCGCTCAGCCTTCCGGTTTTCACCTCTTCCTCTGTCTGAGTAAAATCTTCCACCGCCTGACGAAGCTGAGCTGTTGTGTATCTTCCGGTACAGCCGGTATAATTTCGAACCACGAAACTCTGCAGTCCGGTCCTTGATGCAATCGTTTTCTGATCGCATCCAAGCAGCTGCAGTTCTTTCACCTGTAACAGAAGATTAAACTGTCTTGCCAGCAAAAAAAGAATCCTCATCGGCGGCTCCTTCAGCGCCAACAGATCATAATACAGATCCAGCGCTTTCTTCTGGTTCTGCTCTGCCACCGCCTGTACCATCGCAAAGATCCGGTTATTGATCTGCGTAGTACATACCGCATCGATATCTTCCCCTGTGATCACAGATCGATCCATGGTATAACATAACAGTTTTTCCAGTTCTTTTTCGATATTACTCATATCCGTACCGGTTTTTGACAGAAAATGCTCCATATCTCTCTGAGTGATCTGTTTTCCCTCCCGTTTCATGATACCAAGCACCCAGCGTATCAGTGTTTTCTCATCCTGCACCGCAAAATCCACCACCCTGCCGATCTGCTTGACTGTTTTAAACATTTTGCTTCGCTTATCCACCTCTTCTTCCACAAACAGAAGATACAGATAATCTGGAAGATTGTTCAGATATTCTGCCAGTTCCGGGCACTGATTTTTGAAAAATCCGGTATTCTCCAGCAAAATGATCCGTCGATCAGAAAAAAACGGCATGGTTTCTCCAAGTGAGATTACTTCTTTCACATCAATTCCCTTTCCTTCGAATCTGGATTCATTCATCGTATCTCCATCCGGATTCCATGCCTGAAGCAACTTGTTGCGATACTGTTTTTTCAGATAACCTTCTTCCCCGAAAAAGAGATATGCCTGCTTATACTCCTGATTTTTTATATCTTCCAATACACTTTTCATCAAATCTTCTAACCTTTCACCCAATTTTCCTCATCTGAATTTATTATACTGTTTTTTTCCTGTTTCGGCAACCGGCATCATCAGCAAAACTCCGGAATGGTTACTGCTCAGTTACTGTTCACTCCGTGCCCTGCAACATGCTCTAGATATTCTGTTACCAGAACCTCCCTCCCCCTCTTCCTTATCGTAATCGCACCACTCTTCATCGTATACCGGATCTCACATCCGGTTTTTTTTAACCGATCTACCGTATCCGGTGACGGATGTCCATACCTGTTTTTCATTGCACAGGAAATTACTGCTAACGACGGTTGTACCTGTTCCAAAAACTCCCGGCAGGTGGATGTAGCTGAACCGTGATGTCCTACCTGCAGGATCTCGCAGGCAGGCAGATTCTGCAGCAATTCCCTCTCTTTCTCCTCCGGAAGATCTCCGGTAAACATCGCCCGGACTCCCTCCCATTTCCAGAAAAGTACCAGCGAACCCGCATTTGGTTCTGCAATCTTTTCCTGTTCTTTCGGGTAAAGAACCACGGCTTCTGCCTTTCCGATTGTCAACCGGTCCCCTGCCCGGATCTTCCTACAGGAGGCTCCCGCTTCTTCTGCCAGCTTTTTCAGTTGTTTTCCCTGTTCCGTCCCTTCCATCCAGTATGGATACATAAGATTTTTTACTGTCAGCCAGCCTTTTTTTCCTTCCTCCAGTACTTCTGTTACGCCATTGATATGATCCTGATCTGTATGAGTGAGAACTACTGCTTCCAGACAGGATATTCCCTGCTGCTTTATGTATGGAAGAATCACATAAGTTCCCACATTTTTCTGACTGGTACTTCCCCCGTCAAGCAAAAGTGTCTGTCCGCCGCTCTGTAACAGGCTGGCATCTCCCTGTCCCACATCCAGAAATGTAATCTTTTCTCTCTGCTGCCAGGGATGTGCCATCAGCAAAAGCAGCAGTAGCATACTGCATAGTTCCATTCCCGGAAATATTTTCCACCGTTTTTCTCTTTTTATCAGCTGTTTTTCCACTAAAACCAGCAGAAAAATCACCAGATAATACCCTGCAATCACCAGTTTTGACGGTTGACCCGGAGTCCACATACCAACCGGCAGCTTCTCGGATATGTTCCCGATTTCCTGATATAGCTGCAACATTCCATAGGCCGGACTTCCCGCAAGACTTCCCAGAAATATATTCCATCCTGCCAGAACCACTCCCAATCCCCCGGAAGCAATGATTACCGGAAGTAAGGGAATCGCCACAAGGTTCCACAATATCCCCACCACTGACACCTGATAAAAAATATCCAGCATTACCGGAAGAGTAAAAAGCCACAGATACCAGCCGGCCCGTATGTTTTCCAGTATTGCTCCGGCACTGCTCCCTTTTCCTCCTTTCCCTCTGTTCTTTCTTTTTTCTTTCTCCCCGATGCTCCGAAAGATTTTGTTCTTTTCACTGACATACCACCCCACACCGATCACAGCACAAAAAGACAGTCTGCACCCACCATCCAATATCAGATCCGGGTTATCCAGGAGCATCAGAATCCCGGCAAACGCCAGCGCAGACAGCAGATCGTAGGAACGCCCAAGAAGTCTTGCACCCTGAAGTACAAAAAACATCAGTAAAGCCCGTACCGCTGTGGTGGGCTGTCCGATCAGGATACCGTACCCCGCCAGCACACCAACAGAAAGTATCACCCAAACCGGCATGGGAAAACCCAGCCGTCGGAGAATCCCGGCGACTGCCAGGGCAAGAAGGCTGATATGCAAACCGGAGATGACAAGCACATGGCTGATTCCCGCTGCCTGATAAAGTTCTTTGATATCCCCGGACAGTTCCCTCTTTTCACCAAACAACATAGCCTCGAGTATGCCTGCCTCCGCATCCGGATAGATTTTCTCACATCGGTTCATCATTTCTGTCTTCCATATTTCTACAACTTCCCTGACACCGGATCTCTGTTCTTTTACTTCCAAAACAGTCGGATTCTCCAGATAAAAATCAATTTTCTTCCCGCTTTCGTAGATTCTTCGGTTAAATTGTCCCGGGTTGCGCGGAAGTCCCGGCAATACAAGCATCCCCTCCAGTCGGACATGCATTCCTTCCCGCAGACTGTTTATTTTTTCTTCTTTTCCTGTACATTTGATATTTCGAATGGGATAATTTTTTTTCGATCCGGAACGGATCAGAATTGCTTTTTTCAGATAAATAACTGTGCGGGTGGTTTTTTCAATACGGTACACCACTCCTTCCGCCTGTACCTTCTGCTCTTGTTCTGCCCACTGCCATGGTTTCTTCCCGGCGGGAGATTTCCATATCCAGGAACCTCCACACCAGTCCGTCACCAGAATAATCAGGATCAGTCCTGCAAACAGCAGGCAGAGAGGACGTTTTCCCGTCAGTCCTCTCCTCCTTTCTCCAATTCATGATTGACCTGGAACAGTTGATTCATATCCACTTTATCTTTAAATAGCAAAGAAGTATCTCCGTTAATGGAAATCTGTACCTGACTTACATTGCCTGCATCAATCAGAGAATTGACAATCGAGTATATCGGAATCTGTGCATCTACCGACAGTGCCTCATCAACAAACTGTTTTCCAAGATTCACATAAGCGATTCCATCTGCCACAGATACACCGACGATTCGTGTATCGGACGGAAGGGTGGCATAATGTCCACTCTCTCCCGGACCACGAAGCAATTGTTCTACGATAACCTTTTCAATCGGCGTGTTACCATTATAATATACCTGACGTGCCTCCGGTACCAGTTGATTGCCTTCTTCATTGGTAAAATAAAGGTTGAGTTCCTTATACTGATATGCCATAATTTCTTTTCCTGTGTTTTCCAGAAAGCTGTCCAGACTCATGGCTCCTATCTCCTGCCCCTGGGAATCAACGATAGGTGTTCCTTCCGCAGTAATCGTAACCAGATAAATATTTGGAATCTGTACATAATCTTTTACAATGGAAGCTCGCAAAAGCACCTCATCTACCGGATTCAAATCATGATATTCCTGATTAAAATCTACCCGAATCATCCCGTCGTCATCCACACAGCTCTGTATCTCAATATTCTCCGGGAGCAGTGTATGCCCTTCTGCATTTTTCTTATTCAATTTTTCTGTCATCTCTTCCAGCATAGTCTGCGTTGTCTCCTCGGACGGTACAAAACTTTCCGCAAGGACTTCTCCCTGTTCTTCATTGACATAATAAATTTTGTATTTACTCTCTGTCTCTTTCTTTCCGCAGCCGGAAAAAGCAACAGTCCCAAGTACCAGTGCCATCACCAATGCTGTTATTTTTCTTTTTTTCATATTCTCACCATCCTCGATCAGTCAATAAACGTCAGCGGGATCCGCACTGAAAATGTAGTTCCTTCACCCACCTGACTCTTCACACGGATTGCCCCGTGATGCATCATGATGGCACTTCTTGTAATCGCCAGTCCAAGACCGGTTCCTTCGATCTCTGCGGAATGCGATTTGTCTACCCGGTAAAATCGTTCAAAGATATGATCAATGGATTCCTCCGGAATTCCAAGGCCGGAATCAGTTACCGTCACATAAAAATACTTATGATCTGCATTCAGTGATACTCTTACCCAGCCTTCATCCTTATTATATTTGATCGCATTTTCCACCAGATTGCTGATGGCAAGTGACAGTTTTGTCTCGTCAATCTCCGCATCCACCGGACGGAAGCCTTCCAGAATCAGCTCAATATTTCGTTTCGCAGCGATCGGATGCAGACGTTTTAGGATCATATCCAGGAGTTCATTGATATTGACCAGTTCAATGTTCATGTTGGAAGCTTTCTTATCCAGTTTTACAAGCGTCAGCAAATCTGTGATGATCTTACTTTCCCGGTCAATCTCCGCTGCGATATCCTGCATAAATTCCTGATACAGTTCCACCGGTACATTTTCCTGCCCAACCAGTGAATCTGCCAGCACTTTCATGGATGTCAACGGTGTTTTCAGCTCATGAGACACATTCGATACAAACTCCTGACGGGAAGTATCCAGGGATTGTACTCTTCCAAGCATCTTGTTAAACGCATCTGTGATCAGTTCTGTTTCCGTATAATCCGGAACTGAAATTTTCTCATCCTGGAATCCATCTGTGATATCCTCAATAGCCTTTGTGATTTTTGCAAACGGCTTTATCAGGATTCCGGCCAGAATATATCCGAAGATCAGCACCAGGACACCGCTGATCACAAGAATCCGCAGTCCTTTCTGCTCAAGAATATCAATACTTGAGACAATTTCTTCCGTTGAAATACTGATCAGCAGAACTCCCTGTGCCCGTTCTCCATCTGCACCGGGAATCGGCATAGTCATCTCAATATAACTGTTTTTCCTGTCATAATAGCTGCTCTCTTTCAATTTCTGAAAGCACTTGACCACTTCCTTGGAAATCATATATTTTCCTTTGTCAAGATCATATGTATCCTTGATTACCTGAAAATCCTGATTCACAATCAGAATACGGCCACTATATACATTAGAGAGCATTGTCAGCTCACTGTTGATTCCCTCTGAGGACGGATCCTGGAGATAATTCTCTTTTGCCAGCTGATTCACCAGGATATCACACTGATTCTTTACATTCAGCTGTCGGTTTGATACCGCCCGATCCTCGTAACTGTTTACGATTCCCTTTTCCACAATGATACTTGGCACAATACCAATAATGATCAGAATCACTAAAATTCGAAATCGCAGACTTTTTACAAACTTAAATCTGACTTTCCAATTGACTTTCATACTGTTCCTCACTGCTGTTTTTTTATACGGACTTTGACTCGTTGCTCGCGTAAACAAAGAATGCAGGTTTACACGCCTGACATACCGGCTGTGTTTGACCTGCATTCTGGATCTTACGCCTGAAAATAATATCCTACACCCCATTTGGTATGTACATATTTTGGTTCGCTGGGATTGCTTTCGATTTTTTCACGCAATCGACGGATATGTACATCCACCGTCCGCACATCTCCGGGATATTCATATCCCCATACGATATTCAACAGATTTTCACGGCTGTATACTTTATTGGGATTAAATACCAGAAGTTCCAGTACATCGAATTCTTTCGCAGTCAGATTGATCTCTCTGGTACCGATAAAGACTCTGCGGCTTTCACAGTCCAGTCGTAATTCTCCGACCTCTACTACTTTTGCTTTTGTCTCCTGTGTGGCATTCTTACCGGCACGGCGCATAATGGCTTTAATTCTTGCTTTTACTTCCAGAATATTAAAAGGCTTGGTAATATAGTCATCCGCTCCATACTCCAGACCAAGGATCTTATCCATATCCTCGCCCTTTGCTGTCAGCATAATAATCGGAACATCTGAAAATTCACGAATCTGCTGGCATACCTCAAGTCCATTCATCTTCGGAAGCATCAGATCCAGCAGAATCATATCATATTCTTTATTCTTTGCACATTCCAGGGCTTTCTCCCCGTCGTAGGCACAATCTACTTCCATACCGTCCTGCTCCAGACTGAACCGGATTCCTTTTACGATTAATTTTTCATCGTCTACAACCAATACTTTCTTCGCCATTCTTTACTCCTCAATTGATCCTGATCTGATCTTTCAGCTTTTCATATGTTTTTTCTTTGATGCCTTCCACCTGCATCAGCTCCTCCACACTGGAAAAGCTGCCATGTGTCTCACGATATGCAAGAATCGCCTGTGCCCTTGTTTCTCCAACTCCGGTCAGTGTCATCAGCTCTTCCTTTCCTGCCCGGTTGATATCTACCCGATCATCCAAAAGGGGATCTTCTTCCTGCAGCTTCTTTTCCATCTGCCCGGCTTCCTCCTTGGTATAGATCCGGATCTTCTGACCATCTGTTAAAAGATCTGCCTGATTCACTGTCTCTAATGAAGCCTTCTCTGTACAGCCGCCCGCCTGTTCCAACACCTGAAACACTCGGCTTCCGGCCTCGATCCGATAGACCCCCGGATTCCTGACTGCACCGCATACATCCACATAGATCCATTCCTGCAGAGATTTCTCTTCCTGTTCCGGCTTTTCATTCTGCGTCTCTGACTCCACGTTGTATACCATTTCCGTATCCTGCTGTTCTTCCAGCGAACCGGTTTCCGGTTGGCCTCGTTTCAATATGCTGTCCTGCGTACCACAACCGACAAATATCAGCACCGGCAAAAGCATCCATAGAATTTTCTTTTTCTGTTTCATCTACACGCTCCTTATCGCTTTCGCTCTAAGGCTCCCTCCATGCATACACAATTTATTTTACCCAATTTTCATCTGAATTACAAGACTGTAAACCCGAAATAATTCACTCCCACTTAAAAAGAACAATTCCTGCAACAACAATTGCCGTACCTGCCAGTTTTTTCCATTCAAAAGGCTGTTTTTCCACACCGAAAAGTCCGAACATCTCGATCAGATAGGAAACCACCAGTTGTGCGATCACAATCAGCATCGTTGCCTGTGCCGGTCCCAGTTTTCCCATACTCCTGATCACGGTCACAGTGATAAATGTTCCCAGAATTCCTCCAAGCAGTGTATATTTGTTTTCAACCTGCCACAGTGTTCCAACCGAATCTCTTCCTGTAAAAAACCATGCTGCCACACAGACCAGAAACGCCGTCAGCTGCACCCAACCTGTCGATACCCACAGACCGGACTGTTTTGTCACCTGTGTATTCCACACTCCCTGAATACTCATCAGTGTTCCTGAAAGAATTGCAATCCATATTCCAATCATAAAAAATCCCTCCATACCATAGATCTGTTTTTTACTATAGTATGGACGGATTTCTTACTTTTATGATTACTGGAATCGCATTATTTTAATTTCCAGATGTCCTCATTGTACTGCGCGATCGTTCTGTCAGATGAGAAGAATCCCGCTTTAGCAATGTTGATCAGTGCTTTTTTGTTCCAGGTCTTACGATCTTCATAATCTGCATAGACCTTTTCTTTTGTTGTGATATATTCTTTTGTATCCAGCAGTGTCATAAACCAGTCTTTTCCGATCAGTTCTCTGTGCAGACGGGTCAGACTTTCTTCATCACCGATCGCAAGCAGTTCTTCTCCTGTGATAAAATCTACCAGTTTGTGGATAAGCGCATCCTCTTCATAGATTTCTTTGGAACTGTAAGTACCTGCCTCGTACAGATCGATGACATCCTGTGGTTTTCTGCCGAAAATATAAATATTCTCTTCGCCAACCAGATCCCGAATCTCCACATTTGCTCCATCTTCGGTTCCCAGCGTCAGCGCGCCATTTAACATGAACTTCATATTACCGGTTCCGGATGCTTCTTTGGATGCCAGCGAAATCTGTTCGGAAATATTGGCTGCTGGAATAACCTTTGCTGCTTTGGAAACATTATAGTTTTCAATCATCAGTACGCGGAAATACGGTCTTACCTCCGGATCTTTCTCAATCAGTTCCTGCAGACACAGGATCAGATGAATAATATCTTTTGCAATCACATACGCCGGTGCTGCCTTTGCTCCAAAGATCATTGTGATCGGTGTGGACGGCTTGTTGCCCGCTTTGATGTCCAGATATTTGTAGATTGCATAAAGTGCATTCATCTGCTGACGTTTATACTCATGAAGACGTTTTACCTGTACATCAATGATGGAATGTTCATCAATAGTCAGTCCCTGGGTTTCTTCCATGTATTCTTTGAATTCCAGTTTCTTTTCCATCTTGATTTCTTCCAGCTTGTTCAGCACTGTTTCATCATTTTCAAAAGCCAGCAGTTTTTCCAGTTCTGTGGCATCTTTCTTGAATCCGTTTCCGATCAGAGATTCAATATATCTGGTCAGTATCGGATTACAATGCATCAGCCAGCGACGGAACGTGATTCCGTTTGTTTTGTTGTTAAAACGTTCCGGATAGAGGTCATAGAAATTTTTCAGTTCTGAGTTTTTCAGAATCTCTGTGTGGAGTGCTGCCACGCCATTGACAGAAAATCCGTAATGAATATCCATGTGTGCCATGTGCACTCTGTCCTGCGCATCGATGATGTAAGTGGACTCATCTTTTACTGTTTTTCGCACTCTTTCATCCAGTTCCTTGATGATCGGAACAAGATTCGGAACCACTTCTTCCAGGTATTCCATCGGCCATTTTTCCAGTGCTTCCGCAAGAATGGTATGATTGGTATATGCACAGGTCTTACTTACCACTTCCACTGCCTCATCCATGGTAAATCCTTTTTCTTCGGTCAGCAGACGGATCAGTTCCGGAATCACCATGGAAGGATGGGTATCATTGATCTGGATCACTGCATGATTATTTAATTCATGCAGATCATATCCTGCATCCTCCATCTCTTTTAAAATCAGCTGTGCCCCGCAGCTTACCATAAAGTACTGCTGATAAATGCGGAGTTTGCGTCCGGCGTCATCAGAATCATCCGGATACAGAAAGAGCGTCAAATTTTCCTGTACTTTTTTCTTATTAAAATTGATACTGTTTTCCGGTACGATACTTTCATCAATAGTATCCACATCGAACAGATGCAGGCGGTTACATCCGGAATCATATCCCGGCACATCGATATCGTACAGAACACCGTCCATTGTGAAATCTTTAAATGGTACTTTACAGGTAAAAGACTGTCTATTTAACCAGCTTTCTTTTGTGATCCACGGATTTTTCAATTCCTGCTGTTTGTGATTGGTGAATTTCTGCTGAAACAGACCAAAATGATAATTCAGTCCGATACCGTCTCCCGGAAGACCAAGCGTAGCAATAGAATCCAGGAAGCAGGCAGCCAGACGCCCCAGTCCGCCATTTCCAAGAGAAGGCTCCATTTCCAGTTCCTCAATCTCACACAGTTCATATCCATGAGATTTCAGGACTTTTTCTGTCTCCTCATACAGACCCAGGTTGATCAGATTGTTAGATAACAATTTACCGATCAGGAATTCTGCAGAGATGTAATACAGTTTCTTCGATCCCTCGTTTCTCTTCAGGTTACCGGTCGCTTCTTTCGTGATCTCCATCAGTGCATGAAACAGTTCTTCTTTTGTACATGTATCCAGTGTCTTATGAAATCTTTTTTCCAGTACTTCCTGCAAT
>OAUU01001162.1_pt1 | contig 10415 bp, 7 predicted proteins | sample 1501381 | NCBI WGS metagenome assembly OAUU01 (sample SAMEA2580057, study PRJEB22360) | human gut metagenome | reverse complement strand
CCGGCCGCGCCCCGTGCGGACGCGGCCGGGCTCGGGGCCGGACGGGCCGGGCGAATATGGGACATTTCTCGCGGCGCATATCCAGCAATCATTCAGCCTGCGATTTTAGTGTGTGCATTATGGATGCCAAAGTACGGGTGCACGGCCATTTCAACGGCCTGAAGACAACGCTGCTGTTTGCCCTGATGTGGGCCATCATCATGCTGATTTGGTGGGCCACGGGCGGCAGTCGGCAAACCCTGAGCATCTATATTGTCATCGGCCTGATTACCACGTTCGGCACCTACTGGTTCTCCGACAAACTCGCCATCGCCTCCATGGGTGCGCGGGAAGTCAGCGAACAGGAAGCCCCGGAAATCTACCAGATCGTGCGTGAACTGAGCGCCAAGGCCGGCAAGCCGATGCCGCGCATCTACATCGCCCCCACCATGAGCCCGAACGCCTTCGCCACCGGACGCAACGAACGGCACGCGGCTGTCTGCTGCACCCTAGGCATCCTGCAGATTCTCAACGCCCGTGAACTGCGTGGTGTGCTGGGCCACGAACTTATGCACGTGTACAACCACGACATCCTGACTTCCGCCATCGCCTCTGCCATGGCCACTGTCATCTCCTACCTTGGCTATTCGCTGATGTATTTCGGTGGCGGCTCGCGAGACGACCGCGATAGTTCCGGTGGCCTCGGCCTGATCGGCGCATTGCTGAGCGTGATTCTCGCGCCGATTGCCGCGTCTTTGATCCAGATGGCCATCTCCCGCACCCGCGAATACGACGCCGATGAAGACGGCAGCTTGCTCACCGGCGATCCCGAGGCCCTGGCTTCCGCGCTGAACAAGATTTCCTACGGCGCACAGACCGCGCCGATGCGCAAAACCGCCGGCACCCAGTCCGTCTCCGCAATGATGATCGCCAACCCGTTCTCCGCGGTCGGTTTCTCGCGCTTGTTCTCCACGCACCCGCCGACCGATGAGCGCATAGCGCGTCTCATGCAGATGGCCAACGAAATGAACGGCACGCCGATCGCTCCGCCCACCTACTCCACGCGCGTCGGCAGGTGACGTGCTAGGATAACTATTCGTGCCTCGTTTGGCTGAGCATGCTCGTCACGTGAGGTGCAGCAGCCGTAAGGCATGCGGACATAGTTCATCGGTAGAATGAAAGCTTCCCAAGCTTTAGAGGCGGGTTCGACTCCCGTTGTCCGCTCCATTGATTTTCAATGATTTTCATTATTTCCGGGAAAGTGTCGCGCACGATCGCAAAACTACGCGCTATTTGAGCGCTTTGCCCGCGGAACCCAGCTGCCGGCAAGCCTCGACCACGCGGGCGGACATGGAATCCTCAGCCTTACGGCCCCAAGAACGCGGATCGTAGAACTTCTTCTCGCCCACTTCGCCGTCGATCTTCAGCACCTTGTCGTAGTTCTCGAACACGTGGTCGGCGATTGGACGGGTGAAGGCGTACTGGGTATCGGTGTCGATGTTCATCTTGATCACGCCGTAGCTTACAGCTTCGGCGATTTCTTCCGGGCGTGAACCGGAGCCGCCGTGGAACACCAGCTCAAACGGCTTGCCGTTGGGAAAATCGACTATGCCGGCCGCGCTAGGCAACTCGCCTTCGGCCACCGCGCGCGCCACACGCGCCTGAATGTCGCCGAGTAGCGACGGACGCAGCTTGACCACGCCGGGCTTGTAGGCACCATGCACATTGCCGAATGTGAAAGCGGCCATGTACCGGCCACGTTCGCCCAAACCCAGTCGGCGGGCGACTTCGAGGCCATCTTCCGGAGTGGAATACAGCTTTTCATTGATTTCGGCGGAGTGACCGTCTTCCTCACCGCCGACCGCGCCGATTTCGATTTCGAGCACGGTGTGCGCCTTCTGCGACTTGTCGAGCAGTTCCTCGGCGATGTCCAGATTTTCCTTGAGCGGCACGGTGGAGCCATCCCACATATGCGACTGGAATGTAGGCTCCTGGCCTCGTGCCACCTGATCGGCCTCATGCGCGAGCAGAGGACGCACCCACTCATCCAGATACTGCTTGGCGCAGTGATCGGTGTGCAGAGCGATGGTGATGTTCGGGTATTTCGCAGCCACTTCATGTGCGAAAGCCGCCAGCGCCAGCGAGCCGGTAACGCGATCATTGACCCCCCTGCCGGAGACGTAGGCCGCGCCTCCCACGGAAATCTGGATGATGCCGTCGGACTCGGCGTCTGCGAAGCCCTTCAACGCAGCATTCAGTGTCTGTGAGCTGGTTACGTTGATGGCTGGATAGGCGTAACCGCCTCGGCGGGCGGCCTCGAGCATTTCGGCATAGCGTTCCGGTGTTGCGATCGTCATGGCTTCATTATCGCGCGAGGCATGCCCTCTAGGCTCCGTTCTTCAACCTGTGCGCTGTGCGATTGGTCACAGCATCGCCTCGTACGAGTAGAAATTCGTCACCCATTCCGGGTTGTCGCACCTCCAGCCTCGCCCTGCGTGAGACGAAACTTCGCAGAGTAGAGGGTGTAAGGTAGTCTGTTTCCGGCGGAATCGTGCGAATGCGGAGGTGCATCATGCCTGGAATTGTTCTTATCGGTGCTCAGTGGGGCGACGAGGGTAAAGGCAAGGCTACCGATCTGATCGGCACCAAGGTCGATTACGTCGCGCGCTTCAACGGCGGCAACAACGCGGGCCATAGCGTGGTGGTCGGCGACGAGTCGTACGCCCTGCACCTGCTGCCCTCCGGCATCATCAACCCGAACCTCACCCCGGTGATCGGCAACGGCGTGGTCGTGGACCCGGAAGTGCTCTTCGAGGAGATCGACGGCTTGGAATCCCGCGGCATCGATTGCTCCCACCTCAAGGTGAGCGAGGCCGCACACATCATCGCGCCCTACCACCGCACACTCGACAAGGTGACCGAACGCTTCCTTGGCAAGCACAAGATCGGCACCACCGGCCGTGGCATCGGCCCAGCCTACGCGGACAAGATCAACCGTGTCGGCATCCGCGTGCATGACCTGTTCAACGCCGACCATCTGCACGACAAGGTGGAGGCCAGCCTGCACCAGAAGAACCAGATGCTGGTCAAGCTCTACAACCGTCGTCCGATCGACGTGGACCAGACCACCGAGGAGCTGCTGAAGCTCGGCGAACGCCTCAAGCCGTACGTGGCCAACACCGGCCTGATTCTCAACAAGGCGCTTGACGAAGGCAAGACCGTACTGTTTGAAGGCGCTCAGGCCACCATGCTTGACGTGGACCACGGCACCTACCCGTTCGTCACCTCTTCCAACCCGACCGCCGGCGGCGCCTGCACCGGCACCGGCGTGGGCCCCACCAAGATCACCCGCGTAATCGGCGTCTCCAAGGCCTACGTCACCCGCGTGGGCGAAGGCCCATTCCCCACCGAACTGCTGGACGAGTCCGGCGAATGGCTGCGTCAGCAGGGCCACGAATTCGGCGTGACCACCGGCCGCCCGCGTCGCTGTGGCTGGTTCGATGCAGTCGTCAACCGGTACGCCTCCCAGGTCAACGGCCTGACCGACATCGTGCTCACCAAGCTCGACGTGCTCACCGGCCTGAAGGAGATTCCGATCTGCGTGGCTTACGACGTGGACGGCGAACGTCACGACGATATGCCGACTGATCAGGCCGCTTTCGCCGCAGCCAAGCCGATTTACGAGACCATGCCCGGCTGGGATGAAGACATCTCCAACTGCCACTCCTTCGACGAGCTGCCTGCCACCTGCCAGGCCTACGTCAAGCGTTTGGAAGAGCTGAGCGGCTGCCGTATCTCCGCGATCGGCACCGGTCCGCAGCGCGATCATGTCATCCAGATCAATTCGCTGGTCGACTGACCGTCTGCAACGAATTTCCCGGCTTGACTGGTAACGACGCGGCACATGATATCCGCCGGCTGATTCCGCGATTCGACCACTTGAAGTGGAAGATGGCGGCGGCCGGCATAGTCATTGGTCTGGTTTCAGGATTGCTGGTTGTCGTATACCGTCTCGGCATCGAATACGGCACGGATGCGTCCCGTTGGATATATGCGCGGATTCGCGAGACCCCGTGGCTGATTGCGCCGTGGGCGGTTGCCGCGGTGGCGGCCGCGCTGGCGATCGCGTGGATGGTCGGCAAGGAGCCGATGGCTGGTGGCAGCGGCATCCCGCAGACCAACGGCGTGGTGATATGCGGCTTGAAGATGCGTTGGCAGACGATTCTGCCAGTCCGTTTCGTCGGTGGACTGTTGGGCGCGTTGTTTGGTCTGTCGCTCGGCCGTGAGGGGCCGTCCATTCAGATTGGTGCGTCGGGCGCGCAGTGTGTGTCCCACCGTTTGCGCGGCCGCCGCCGTGAGGACATGCAGGAGCATTATCTGGTCACCGCCGGTGCCGCGGCCGGCTTGTCCGCCGCGTTCAGCGCGCCGCTGTCCGGCATGATGTTCGCTTTGGAAGGGGTGCATCGGAGTTTTTCCCCTGCGATTCTGATGGGCGCCACCGCCGCATCGCTGACCGCCGATTTCGTCTCAAAATACTGTTTCGGTCTGCGTCCGGTTTTGGATTTCGGTGATATCGGTCAGCTGTCGTTGGAAGAGTATGTGTGGCTGATTCCGTTGGGATTGGTGGCCGGTTTGGTTGGTTCGCTGATGAACCGCTCGTTGCTTGGCTTCCAGACGCTGTACGGCAAACTGCCGGCATGGAGCCGCCCGATGATTGCGATTGCGATCGCGTTGCCTGTCGGCATCTGGTTGCCCGATGTGCTCGGCGGCGGCTCGAATCTGATTGATACCGCCGAACATGCGCGCGTCGGCTTGGGAATGCTGTGTCTGCTGTTCGTGGCGAAGATGCTGTTCACATCTACGAGTTTCGGCTCAGGCGCGCCTGGCGGTATTTTCATGCCGATTCTTGCGGTCGGTTCGTTGGCCGGCGGCATCTGCGGTGAAGTGTTGCATCGATTCGGTGATCTGCCATCCGACGCAGTGGCGGTGTTTGCGGTGTGCGTGATGACGGGCACGCTCGCCGCGTCCGTGAAAACGCCGATCACGTCGATTCTGTTGGCTGTGGAGATGTCTGGAACGTTGACGCACATGCTGCCGGTCGCGGCCGTCGCTTTCGTCGCGCTGTTGGTGTCCGATTTGCTGCGCACCAAACCGATTTATGGGGAGTTGCTGGAGCGGTACGTGCGCGCGCAAGGCATGCAGATGGCGGTCGCAAGCCATGTGGGCAGCGGCATTATGGAACTGCCATTGGAAATGGGAGCGATTGCGGACGGCAAGCGGGTGCGTGACGTGCGTTGGCCGTCTGGGTGTCTGATCATCGGCCTGCGTCGCGGCGAAAGCGAGATCGTGCCGCGCGGTGATACACGGCTGCGTGCCGGCGACTATCTGGTGGTGCTGTTCAGTGGCGAGGAGGAGCGCGAGGTGCGACCTGCGATGCGGCGGCTGTGTGATGCCCGGCTTGACTGAGCCTGGCTGAATTCGGCTGGACTCTGGATGTACGAATCTGCGGAATCGGACATCCAGGGTGCATACGTTGGCGCTCCGTGTAAACTCATATGCGTTAGGAAGGCGGCAACCGCGGCCCAGCTCGTTGTTGCACGGCCTATGGGCGGAACAACGCTGTCCGCGGGAGGCCAGTACAGGGGGAGCGCAATGGAATCGCAAGAACAATCGCCGGGAGACGTGGTGACTGCGGGTGAGGACTCGCATCCCATCACGCAGGCAATCGACGCTGTTGAGGTGACGCATGCTGGTGCAACCGCGCCCGCCGCTAACACCATGGATCCGCCTACGATTCCCCTGGCGCCGATGAAACGTATGCAGGCGCGGTTCAATCCGCTCGCCGACGGACTGATGTATGTTGTGGTGTTCGTCGGTGGATTTGTTGGAGTCGGCTGTCGGCATGCGTTGGATATGCTCCTGCCGTCGGTCAGCGGGACGCCATTCGTTGTGGGCACGTTTGTGTCGAATATGGTCGCCTGCTTCCTGTTCGCGATGCTGACCGAATTCATGGCGACCGCTTCGTGGCTGCGTCGCCGGGTGCGGCAGGTTGTCAGCCGTGGCGTTGGGCTCGGCTTGCTCGGTGGGCTTTCGACGATGTCCGGCGTGATGCTGGAAACGGTGGCAGGTCTGCACGAGCGGCATATCGCCAGTGCGCTTGGCTATCTTGCGGGAAATTTTGCAGGCGGTTTGCTCACTGCCGCCGCCGGCGTGGTTCTGATGCAGGCACTGCTGTCACGGAGTACTCGAAAGCGGGTTCGGGGTGCGTTTTCAGCTGTTTCCGTGTCCGATTCTGCCGAATCGGACACGCAGGGCGTACGCCATGTGAAAGTGGCCGACGTGGCGCGTTCTGCCGCGCAGGCCGCAATGGAAGCCGCGCAGACGGCCCAGCAGATTGCACAGACGGCCCAGCAGGCCGCGCAGGCGGCCCAGCAGATTGCACAGACGGGACAGGTTCCGCGAGTCGAAACGCCAACCGTGCCGCCGACTGCCATCCAGCCTATGCAGACAGGCCGCGTTCCGCAGATTCCTCCGCTGGTCGTTCCTCAGCTGGCACAGTCATCGCATCCGTTGCTGCGCGAGCCGGATACTTCAGACTTGGGGCAGCTGCCCGAGCCGATTCAGCAGTCGCAGCCGATCCAGCAGCCGGCCAACCCGCTTCCACCCAGCTTCGAGCCCAAACCGATCACTGCGGAGATTTCGCTTGTCGCCGACCCGACTACCGGGGAGGTGCGCTGATGATGTGGATGATCTGTCTGTTCGGCGGTCTGGGAGCCATGGCCCGTTACGTGCTCGACGTGTCAATTCAACAAGGCTGGAACCGCGAGAATCGAAGAACGAACCGCAACTTCCCGCTATCCACGCTCGTCATCAACGGCGTCGCCTCGCTATGCGCGGGCATCGCCATGATGTCCTACTATTCGCAATCGGTGGATATGGACACGGTCATGATGTTCGTTGTCGGATTTCTCGGTGGTTTCTCGACATTCTCTACGGCGCTCAACGAAGTGGTTTCATTGATTCGCCAGCGTCGTTTTACGCTGGCTCTGGGCTATGGAATAGCAACCGTCGCGGTGCCTCTCATTTGCGTGGCCACCGGTTTCGGCATTGCGTTGCTTGCCAATCCGGCGTAATTTTCACGTTACACGGACGGTCGCTGAGTAACGTGAAAGAGACTGGGCGCAACCGCCATCAAGGCCGCCAGTCCGGATGCAACGCTGGTGATTGCATTCGACCAGACCAAGCCGCTGCTGAAGGCCCTCGCCTCCGCGGGGGTCGACATTAAGAAGCTGTATTTCGTTGCCGGACTGTCGAACAGGTTCGAGAGAATGTAAATGAATGTAATATTAGCGGTAAGCACGTGAGAATACGGCGATAGAACAGTGATGACGGGGAAGGTGCGATCATGGTCGGCATGCGCGATGTGGCGAAGAAGGCCGGGGTGTCTCTGAGCACCGTCTCGCTGGTGGTGAACGGCAACGGGTACGTGTCTGATGACATGCGTGAACGTGTGCGCAAAGCCATGCAACTGCTCAATTATGTGCCGAACGAGCTTGCCCGCAATCTGTATCATGATCGTACGAATCTGGTCGGCGTCATCGTGCCCACCATCCGCCACCCGTTCTTTGCAACGTTTACCGCACATCTGCAGCATGCGCTCGCCGCGCAAGGATTACGCACTATGTTGTGCTCTACCGCAGATGAGGCGGATGGCGAAATCCAGTATGTCGACATGTTGCGTCGGCACATGATGGACGGCATCGTCATGTGTGCGCACACTTCGCATCCCGGCGATTATTGGACGTCGATTCATCGCCCGATCGTCGCGTTCGACCGTGTGCTTGGAGACGGTATTTCGTCGATTGGATCCGACCACGAGCAGGGTGGGCGATTGATTGCGCAGATGCTGATCCGCAATGGTACCAAACATGTGGTGATGATTGGCGGTCCGCGAGATCAATTCTTCGATTTGGCTGCGCGCGGAGAAGTCGAGGAAGGACCGTTCGATTTGGGAAAGACCACGTTCCCGACGGTGCGCTATTACCTCACGTTGGAACAGGAATTGACCTCCGCAGGCGTGAAATACGAGTACGTTGAAGCTGGCGAAGTGATGGATTTTGCCGGCTATCATCGTGCGGTCAGCAATGCGCTCGACAAGGTGACGACCGACGGCGTCGATGCCGTGGTCAGTTCCGATATTGGTGCATCGTTCTGCGTGCGCGAAGCGTTGGGCCGTGGAATTTCCATTCCTGACGAGCTGCAGATCGTTGCCTACGATGGTACGTATTTGACTGATTTGGCCGGCATGAAGCTGACCGCGGTCGCGCAGGATTTCTCGGCGATCGCACAGTCGGCGGCCGACCATATCGTGCAGGCGATTGCCAATGAGGAAGTGGCCGCGGCTAACGCTTCACGCAAGAACATCCCCAAGCCGTTCGAGCCGAACGTGCTTATTCCCATGACACTGGTGCCAGGCGATACCACGCGTTGATACTGTGCGTCTTCATGCGTGTGCCCGGTGTGGATCGCATCGATTTCAGCGGCGTCCACAACCGGCGAACGCCCGTCGATAGTCGTGCTCATCATTCGACTTGTGCACATGTGTCCGATTCTGCCGAATCGGACGTCTGAGTTCCGAAAAATGTGTTCTGTGTGTCCGATTCTGGAGAATCGGTCATGTGTGATGTGAATTGGGATGTTTGGATGTCCGTTTCTGCAGAATCATCTTTGCTCTGTACTCGTTGATTCGCAAATACGGCGCATGGCTCGTCATACCGGCCATGCTCGGCGGCGCGGCCTTCCTGGCGGACTCGGTGCTGACGCCGGCCGTGTCGATCTCGTCCGCCGTCGAAGGCCTGAAGACGCTGCCGGCGTTGGAGCATCTGTTCACCGAGAACAAGGATCTGACGATGATGATCACCGCGGTGATCATCGTGATCCTGTTCGCCGTGCAGTCGCGCGGCACCGAATCGATCGGCAAGGTCTTCGGCTCGGTGGTGATGGTCTGGTTCGCGTTCCTGGCGATCGTCGGCGTGGTAGCCATCGGCAACGACTGGTCCGTGCTCGCCGCACTCAACCCGTACTACGGCATCAAGTTCCTGTTCAGTCCGAATAACGCCACCGGTCTGGCGCTGATGGGCACCGTGTTCCTTTCGACCACCGGCGCCGAGGCGCTGTACTCGGATATGGGCCACGTGGGCCGCGGCAACATCTACTTCACCTGGCCGTTCATCAAGGTGGCGCTGGTGCTCAACTACTTCGGCCAGGGCGCGTGGATGCTGCGCAACCAGAACAACCCCGAACTGGCCGACGCCGAGGGGATCAACCCGTTCTTCCAGATGATGGATCCGAACGTGCGCTATGTGGCCGTCGTGCTGTCGGTCACCGCCGGCATCATCGCCTCCCAGGCGCTGATTACGGGCGCGTTCACCATGGTCTCCGAGGCCACCGGCCTCAACTGGATGCCGCATCTGCAGGTCTGTTACCCTGCCCGTACCCGCGGCCAGCTGTACATTCCGGTCGTCAACGTGGTGCTGTGCGTGGCCACGCTGGCCGTGCTGCTGCTGTTCCGCGATTCGGAACATATCTCGGCGGCCTACGGCTTGGCACTGACCATCACGATGATCACCACCACGATCCTGCTGGGCATCTACCTGTGGCACCGCAGCAACAAGTTCGGCGCCGTTGTGTTCACCATCGTGTTCCTGGCGATCCAGGTCCTGTTCTTCGCCGCCTCGATGGCCAAGTTCCTGCACGGCGGCTGGTTCACGCTGCTGCTCACGCTGGCGATCCTCATGATCATGTACACGTGGAACGAGGGCACCAAGCTGGAGCGCTCGCAGCGTCGGCACATGATGCCGAAGGACTTCCTCCCCGCGCTGGACAAGCTGCGCGGCGATAGCCGCATCCACCGGTTCGCGGACAACATCGTCTACCTGACCAGCGATCCGGACCTGAAGCGTCTCGATACGGACATCTTCTTCTCGATCTTCGCCGACCACCCCAAGCGCGCCCGCGCATGGTGGGCGGTGGCCGTCGAGACCACCGACGAGCCGTTCACCCGTGAGTATTCGGTCGAGAGCTTCGGTACCGACTACCTGTTCCGTGTGCGCATCCGCCTCGGCTTCAAGGTCTCGCAGTCCATCCCGGCCTACCTGCATCAGATCATGCACGATCTGGAGAAGACCGGCGAGCTGCCGAACCAGCAGTCGATCTACCCGAAGCTTGACGCCGATCCCGGCATCGGCACCATCCGCTACGTGGTGATCCACAAGGCGCTGATGCCCGAGTCGAAGGTCTCCGGCCGTGGCGCCCTCTCGCTGCAGATCAAGTACGCGATCCGCCGCGTGGCCGGTTCTCCGGTCAAGTGGTTCGGCCTGGCGCCGTACAACCCGCTGGTCGAGGTGCAGCCGCTGTTCGTGTCCACGCGCCGCCCG
>OAUU01001157.1_pt1 | contig 10470 bp, 4 predicted proteins | sample 1501381 | NCBI WGS metagenome assembly OAUU01 (sample SAMEA2580057, study PRJEB22360) | human gut metagenome | reverse complement strand
GAAAATCCGTGCTATATTACAAAAAGGCAGATAAGCTGAATTTTGCTTATCTGCCCAAATAAAACTAAGTATTTTATCATAGAAAAATTAATTTTACAGAAATAATCTCACACTCTCATTTTCTCTGCTTTGCGTATTTTTAAATTCATCGGGTGACATGCCTGTGTGCTTGATAAACGCGCGGTAAAAGGTGGAATAGTCCTTAAACCCGCACCTCGCATAAATGCTTGTGGCTTTTTGCCCCTCCATAATTAAATTTTTAGCGGTTGTTACACGCCTTAAATTCAGGTATGATTTTATAGTCATACCTGTTTTTTCTTTCAGTATTTTATTAACATATTGCTGCGACGCAAAAATCTTTGAAGCAACAGACGCCGCAGTTATTTCCTCCGCATAGTGGTGGTCTATATAGTCCAGCAGAAAGTCCGACTTGCTGTCTATTGATATGTTTGAGTATTCGGGAGTATCGTCTGTAAGGATACGGTTTATTATTGTGATTAGCTGAACGGAATAGGTTAAAACCATTAAATCCGTTTCAGGCAGCGGATTTTTGCAGCACTGCTCAATTTTATTGAATATGGTATCAAGCTCATATTTTTGTACTCTTTCAGCGTCTATGCGATTGCAGGAGCCTGATTTTCGGGGATTGAGCATTTTAATAACCTCGGGAAATCTTTCAAGAAATCCGGGGTAAATATGCAGAAATTCGCGCTCATATTCACATTCCTTCAAAAACCTAAATGAATGTCTTTCCTTGGGTGTAGTCAATATAATATCACCGCTTGACAGCATATAGCCGTTATCCTCAACAGTATATAAAAGCTCGCCCTTTATAACATGAACTATTTCATAGCACTTATGAATATGCGTATCAAAGCTATATGACTCGGAGGTGTTATAGCTGTACATATACCCGTCATTATCGTTGGCAATACTATGATTTCCGTGCTTAATAACCTTTTTTTTCATTTATTTATCCTCTTTGTTATTGCGTTTATATTTATTTTACCACATTTTATCACAATAAATTCAAAAATGCAAACATATGTGTTTAAAATGCAATTTCAAATTCAGAACATATATTGTATAATGTAAACAAAAAGACAAATAAAAAGGAGCACAATGCCATGAAAACCAAAAGAATTATCAGCTTCATAGTTTCTGCGGCGCTTGTTTTGGCGACATTGCCAAATATTGCGTTTGCAAGCGGAGAAAATTATGTATGCGAATTTACAAAACTGTTAAAGGATAATGCAAAAACCATGTACGGAACAGCAGAGGATGTAATTAAGCTTGACGATTATACCACCGCGTATCTTACATACGAGGGAACATATGTTGACGCGGACGGAAAGGTGTATATAAAAAGCGGTACAGTTTGCAACGGAAACGGAAAGTATTCCAAAGGCTCGTATGTTTCCTTTACTGCGCCGTCGGACGGAACATTGACGGTTTCAGGAGAAGCGATAGGTTGGTTTGAGGGGAATACTTATAAGACATATGGCGGCAATTTAAGTATTGACGCTGTAAAAGGAACAACATATAATTTCGGCTACAGAAAAGACACCACATATATTTCCTCGCTTTCGTTTATCGGCGAGCAGATTGACGTTACAGGCTATGAGGAAAAGACGTTTAACGGTATCATAAGCCGTGTAAATGCTCCTGCGGAAGCTGCAAATTTACCGCTTATCGTATATCTTGGCGGAGCGGACAGCAGAGGCGAGGACAATTTAAAGCAAATGGAAAACGCGAAGCTGTTTCTTGACGGCTTTAAGGATAAAGCAATCCTTGCCGCTCCTCAGACTTTGAATGAATGGGATATTGACGCTTTAAACGGGTATATAAACGAAGCAAAGACAGAATATAACGCTTCAAGCGTGATTGCCGCAGGTCAGGCAAACGATGCGAAATCGGCATATTTGAGCGCGGCAGACAAAATCATAACAATAGACGGCACGGCAGAGCTGACCGCTGACGAAATTACGGCTGTTAAAGAAACTCCCGTATGGGCATTCGGTGCATACGGAGATAATATCAGCGCGGTAAGAGCGTCTGTAAACGCGCTTCAGACAGCGGGCGCGGATATTTTGTACACAGAATTTCTTACAGGCACAAATACAGCCGAAGCGGCGGCGCAGGAGGACATATTAGGCTGGATAAGCAGTACGGAAACACAGGAAAAAATTGTTGACCTTGTACTTTTCGCGGGTCAGTCTAATATGGCAGGCAGAGGAGAATACGCGGAGGCAACAAGGTGCGAGCCAAATCACGGCTTTGAGTATCACGCTGTAACAGAGCCTGGAGTTTTGACAACAGTCGGTGAGCCGTTCGGTAAGTATGAAAATAACAGTACCGTAAACGACGCGGGCTCAAACGGCATTGACCGCCGCAGCGGCGATATGGTATCGGCATTTATGGAAAGCTATTACAGCGTTTCGGGTATTCCGCTTGTCGGCGTTCAGTGCTCGCGCGGCGGTACTGAAACAAGATGGTGGAACAGTACTGTTCTTACCGAAGCGGCGGCAAGATATAACGAGGCGAAAGCGTACCTTGAAAGCTGCGGCTATACAATAGGCAAGAAATTTATGGTATGGTGTCAGGGCGAAGCGGATGCGGACGCGAACCGCAGTATAGATACATACAAATCAAACACAAAAAATATTTTTAATACTTTAAAGACAAGCACCGGCATAAGCGATATGTTTATGGTAAGAATAGGTCATTGCAAGACCTCGGGCGCGGCGGCGATTGACACGACAAAAGACCCCAGGTACAAGGCTGTAAACCTTGCTCAAAAGGAGCTTGCGGACGCGGAGGAGAATATAACGGCAGTCGCGTCCTTGTACACTGATGAATACGCTGCCCTAATGCGCGACCAATACCACTATCATCAGGAGGCGTACAACAGCGTGGGCGCGATAGCCGGAAACAACACGGCTTTTACACTGTACAATAAGGGTGAATGGACAGATTATTCCGAGCCGTCAGACGAGCCTGACCCAACGCTGATACCTGTTGATGGCGCGTTTGAAATCACAGCTTCGGCGGCGGAAATTGACGTGTCGGCTATGAAAAACTATGACAGCAATACATATCGTATGTATAAAGCAGACGGAAACTACGAGACCGTAACAGCGGAAAACGGTAAAATTATTAATACCACAGGCGGCGCTGTTACTGTCGTTCCCGAATATAAGTTTGAATTTACAAATGAGACTAATATTACAGACGAGCGCATCAAAGGCTATGTAAAGGTCGGCGAAAACTCGTACAGCACCGATAAGGGTTACGGACTTGCAAGCGGATATCATATAAATGAAAACGGCTGTCTCCCCAAAGACGTTCCGATTAAAATTGATTTGGCAAAGGGCTTTTATGATATTGAGCTTTACAGAAAAGGCGGCGCAAGGGCTGATGTTTACGCAAACGGAGTACAGATTATAAATAACTCTACCTCGTCAGGCTCGCAGAACCGTCCGTCCGGCTCGGCTGTTATGCAGGCTCCCTCTATGCTTCTTTCAGACGGTACGACAAACTTTACAATTGGTAATTTATTAGGAAGCAACGAGCGTGTTGCTTCGATTAAAATTGCCCGTGTACCCGAAAAATACAGAAAGCCTGTAATCTGGATTGCGGGCGACAGCGAATCAGCGAATTACTATCCGATAAACAGTGACGGCGATGACCTCCAAAGCAATAAAATTATGATGACAGGCTTCGGCATGCAGCTTGAAAAGCTGATGTCGGATAAATACGCCGTTGCAAACTTCGGTCAGCCAAGCGCAACGGTTAAGACGTGGTATGACGAGTGCTTCGAGTCGGTAAACTCACTGATGCAAAAGGGCGATACTATTCTTGTTGATTTCGGAATTAACGATTCAATAAGCTCATCAAATAAAATCACGCTTGATGTAATGAAGCAGTATATGAAAGATATTTCTGTGGCAGTAAAGGAAAAGGGAGCAAAAATGATTTTGATAAGCCCTGTATATAACGGCAAGTATCAGCACAGAACATATTTTACATACGACGCGTCGTCAGATACAAACGCTATGACCGCTTTTGCAAGTGAAATCGGCGTTGATTGCATTGACCTCAACAAATGGACGCAGTTATATGTAAATAAGGCAACAGCCGATACAGGCGACGCGGATTGGAGAACGCATAATTATCACGTCGGCGATAATCTGCATTTAACACAGCACAGCGCGGTTTTGGCGGCGTCCTTTATCGCTGCGGGCATGAGTGAGCTTGGCTATGAAACATCAAGCTATTCCTATACATATAAGGATATTTCAGAAATCGGTGCAGAAAACACGCGCGGAGCGGAAAGCGGAGTAAGCCGCGTTTACAGCGTTGACAGTGCGAAAGCGTTTATGAAAGACGGTACGGTAATACAGCCTTTAGAAAAGCTTACAATAAAATATGACGACAAATCAGGCGTTGTAACCGTTGACGGTGGAGACGGCACGGTTACAGGCGGAACTCTTATAAAAGCAGTATATGAGGGTGGAATAATGAAATCAATATCATCACAGGACATAGATTTTTCAGAAAGCACAAAGGTTACTCCCGAAAAAGGCATGAAGCTGTATTTATGGGAGTCGCTTAATTCAATGAAGCCTCTTGGCGAGGCGTATATATATACGGGTACAGGTCAAACGCCTGCGCCCACTTTCTCTCCGACCCCAACGGCAGTCCCTGACGAGACGAAGGAAATAATATATGGTGAAGATTTTGAAAAGTACAATACAGGCGATAAGGCGGGCTGGACATCACCTGCCGGAACAGTGTCTGTAAAATCAGACAGCACGTCAGGCATAGGGAAATATCAGACTGTAGTGTCGAGTAAAAGCGGAACGTGCCGCAGCGGATATGTTGAATTGCCGAATGCTGTAACGGATAATTTTGTTTTTGAATGTGATTTTAAGTCTTCGTCAAATGTGAATGTGTCTGATTTGGAATTGGTGGAAAATAAAAATTCAATATACTCAAATCACGGTGTGTATTCAAATCAAAATTACGTTTTTACTATGGCAAGACCGAAGAGCGCAAATTGCTATGTTATAAATAATAAGTCGGATGACAGCGGATTTGCCGTTGACCGCTATGCTGACCCGATATTTAAAACAAAAGATGTTACAGGCAATCCATGGTTTCATATAAAGGTTGTCGGCGATATGACAAACCAAAAAGTTATAGTGTATATAACCTCGCTTGACGGAAATATAGAATATCATCACGGAATGTATGATATGAATGTCGGCAGAGAAAACAAGATAGGCTCATGGAAATGTATTCATTTGCTTTCTCCGTCAACAGGTGCGGATACATGTATTGACAATATTAAAATATACAAGGCTCGCAGGTCTGACCTTGCGCCGGTATATCATAAGGCAAAAATCACCTGTAAAGCATATTCGTTTGAGCAGTATGTAAAGGACGGCGAAAGCGTTGTGAACATTCCTGATGTATCAAGCTACGGACAGCATTTTGAGGGCTGGACAGTAGGAACTGATACGACAAAATACACAAGCGAGCAGTTAAAGAACGTACCTATAACGACAGATTGTGAAATTGTCGGAAATGTCGGAAACGGATATATCGAAGCTATGGCAAGCGTGGATTTTAAGGACTTCCCCGCAGGAGGAGAGCTTCAAATGGGAGCAGACGAAAACACATTCGGTTCTAACCCAATTTCGCTTTCGATAACAGGCGAGCAGGGTACAAGCCTTGTTACAAGCCCCGACAGCAGAGTAAATGATTATAAGGTAGAATGGACTTTTGACGGTTTCCGCACTCTTGACGGAGAAGCGACAGGCGAAACGGGCGAAAAATACTGTGACAGCTACGGTATTTTAAAAACAACCGACACAGCGCATAATACCGCGGTTGATTTTACATTAAAGAAGACATCTGCAAATTATTACGGAAGAGTAGTTGCTAAGGTTACATACAATGGTAAAACAACGGAAGTAACAAAACCGCTTGTACTTCTGGGCGACAAATCACAAAACAGTGCGGTTATTCTTCCGAAAAGCGGTTATACGGCGAACTTTAATAAATACGAAAACTCCTTAATTGGATATGAGGCAGAAAACAACGACATAGTTACAGGCGGCTGGTCTAAGTCAGGCTCGGACGTGACATATATGACCTTGAAAGCCGATAACAGCGGACAATTCCTGTCCTTTTCCAGAGCGGCAAGCGGAATTTCTTCCTTTACGCATCAGGAAATCGGCAATATCGAAGGCGAAACCGTATTTGAGCAGGATATACGCTTCGGCATGAACGGAAGCATTGAATACGGCGCAGACACGTCAAAAGGCACCACTACAGCGTTTAACTCGACCGCGTTTAAGCTGAGATTTGCAAATTCTAAATTCAGCTTTAACGGCAAAGAAATAGGTACGGGAGAAAAGGATACATGGTATCATATTGTTATAACCGCCGACCCGACTTCAAAGCTCTGCAATGCAAAAATATATAAAAGCGATACGCTTATCGCTCAGTCAGGCACGGCTTCGTTTGACAGCAGTTTTACAGAGGGTAAATATTTAAGATATACCCTAAGCGATAAAACCAAAAATACATCAATAGACATTAACAATGTGCTTGCGCGCAGGGCTGAAATTGACGAAAATACCTTTACGGTTACTACTCCGCAATCGGCTGATATTCCCGAAAACGGCACAGCGAACGTCAACATTTCAGCGGCGGCGAAAACTATGGACGGCTCGGACGCGCTCGGAAAAGCCGAATGGAAAATAGACGATGAATTTGCCGAGGGCGTGAGTATTGCTTCTACAGGCAATCAATCGGCGCAGCTTACCGTAAGCGCAAACGCGTCATCAGGCGAGCTCCCGATAAAGATTACAATAGGCGGAAAATCAAAGACTGTAAGTATAAAGCTAATCGGTACAAAAAATAATATCGCCTTTACAAGCGCACCGACAGGTGTACAGCTTGGCTCAAACGCGCAGTACAGCGCAGTTTTAAGAAACGGTCAGGGCGATACACTCACCGGCGATATTACATACGAGTTATACAATGCGGATAATATAACGAAAGTAACCCCGACAGGAATTAGCATAAACTCCTCAACAGGCTCTCTTACGGTTTCCGACAGCGCGGCGGCACAGATTATAGGTGTCCGTGTGTCAAGCGGGGATGTAAGCAAATTTGTGAGAGTAAATGTATATGACCTTAAATTCGCTTTCGGTACAGACAGCGTTCAAAACGGTTATACGCCGATAAACGCGTCAACTACATACAGTGAAAACCGCGGTTACGGAATAGAGGGAACGGCAAATACAGGCAGCGGAACAATGTCAAATCTGACCTTTAAGGTAAGGCTTGAAAAGGGTAAGGTTTATAATGTCAAGGCGAGGTATAAGGGTAAAATTGTATGTGAGAAAATTAACTCGTCCTTAACGGGCTTTGAGCGTTCAAAATCCGCTCTTGAAACCGACATATATGATGTTGCGGTATTCGGCGATAATATTATGGATATAACTGTTCCTTCGGGCAGCGAGATAGCGTCGGTAGAGATAACGCCTGTTACAAAAACTAAGGCTCAAAAGCCCGACTGGTGGACAATAGGCGACTCGACGGTACAGCAAAACGGCTCTTGGGGCTATACTATTGCGGCAACTGAGACAACTGACCTTTCAAGGTATCCCGAGCTTGCGGAGGTTATTGATGGTTTCCACAACAGCGGAAAAGCAGGCGAGCAGCACAGAAACTTCTATTCAAACGGCAGACTGAACAATATTTTAACAAAGATGAATATAGGCGATATTGTTTCAATAAGCGGTATGGGTACAAACGACTCGTCAAGCACGCTCGAGCAGTTCAAGGCTTATGACGAAGCGTATATGAACGCTATCATTGATATGGGCGGTTATGTAATACTCGGCTCATATACTCCGTCGGGAAATTACGGCGCTACAGCGGGTAAGGTTTATGACTCCGATACAATGACCTTTAAGGGTATGCGTACAAACGCATATGACAGAGCGATTAGGAAATTATATGAGGAAAACAAGGATAACCCTAAGGTCTTAGGCTTTATCGACATAGGCAAAATGGCAGACGAAAAGATGACCGCTGACGTAAAGGCGGTATATGACGCGGAAATGTCAGGCGGTAAAAACGAAGCCGAAGCGAGAGCTAACGCTAAAGCGGAGGAAATGATGGCTTGGTGGAAGGACTATAACCATTATTACACAACATTTTCGAATTACATTTTGCCGGACATAACATCAGAAATAGCTAAAATGATTAAATAGGCAAAATAAAACAATACAGCACATAAACTCTTTACAACAGGAGATTTATGTGCTATATTGTTGATAATACTAATTATTCGGAGGAATATATAATGGATAACTTGTACAGGAAAACGCCGATAATGGGCTGGGCGTCGTGGAATTGTTTCAGAACGAATATAACGGAAGAAATTCTGAAAGAACAAATAGACGCTCTGAAAGCAACGGAACTTGATAAATACGGCTATACATATTTTAATATTGACGATGGCTTTTTCGGCGGACGTGATAAAAACGGAGTGTTGCAGTTTCACAGAGAGCGTTTTCCTAACGGAATAAAGGTAGTCGCAGATTATGTGCATAAGAACGGTTTAAATGCAGGCATTTATTCCGACGGCGGCGACAAAACCTGCGGATATTATTATGATAACGAGGGCAAAAACGGAAATAATGTCGGTCTGTATAATCACGAGGAACAGGACTTGAAAATGTACCTTGAGGACTTTGGTTTTGATTTCATTAAGGTAGATTGGTGCGGCGGTCTGCGTCTTGGACTTGATGAAAAAGAACAATACACAAAAATATCAAAAATTATAGACGATATAAGGAAACGCACGGGAAGATGTATTGTATATAATATCTGCCGCTGGCACTTTCCGGGCGAATGGGCGGCGGAGGTTGCCGATTCGTGGCGGACTGGCGCGGATATAACGCCGGACTTCAATTCTGTAATCAATCAGATTGATAATATTAAGCCGCTTAGGAAATTCTGTTCTCCCTCGCATACAAATGACCTTGATATGATGCAGCTCGGCAACGGTATGAGCATTGAGGAGGAAAAAACACATTTTGCTATGTGGTGTATGATGTCAACGCCTTTAATGATAGGCTGCGACCTTACAAAAATATCAGACAGCACACTCGAAATATTGAAAAACGAGGAGCTTATCGCAATAAATCAGGATAAGGCTTGTAAGCAGGCGTATGTTATAAAAGAATTCAGAGCAGATAAATTGCTTGGTGAAGTATGGGTTAAAGAGCTTTATGGGAGCAATCAAAAAGCAATAGCGTTTCTTAACAGAAGCGAAAAGGCGCTTAATATGGAATTACTGTTAAAGGACGCGGGAATGTGCGGCAGGATTCTTTCAATCCGTAATTTGTGCGAGCGTTGCGATATAGAGGTTACAGATAATATAAACATAACTGTAAATCCTCACGGAACAGCAGTGTTTCGCATAAAGAGTGAAAGCGTTGTTTCTGTGCCTGATATAAATGAAGTACTGGAATATAAAAAGCCAAAGGATATTGCAAAAATATCTCTTGATAAAGCAAATGAACTGATTGCAGACGGTGCGGTGCTTCTTGATGTAAGAAGCGCAGATGAATATAAAAACGGTCACCTTGACGGAGCGGTCAATGCGCCATACACTGAAATACACGTCGCTGTATCAAGCCTTGTTCCTGATAAGGAGCAAAAAATAATAGTTTACTGCACGACGGGAAAACGAAGCAGTCAGGCAAAATATACGCTTGATTATATGGGGTATAAAAATGTACACTATCTCGGAGGAATTGAACTATAACAGAGAGGTAAGGACAAAAATGGTAAAAGAATTATTTCCGGACGGAACGCCGATTGACGATTGGTTTTATGATATACATATTCCGGACTTATCGGAATTGGGCAAGCAGTATGTATTAACCGATTATAATATTTTTGATGATGGTAAAATATATACGGAGGAAATACAGGGCTTGATTGACAAAGCGGCACAAAACGGCGGAGGAGTAATTGTAGTACCCGCCGGAACGTATATGACAGTTTTAAACAGGGTGTTAATCTTTATATCAAAAAAGGCGGAATATTAAAGGGCAGCGATGACGTTTCCGATTATACGTTATGTAAAACTCGCATAGAAGGCGAAACCTGTAAATACTTTGCAGCGCTGATAAATGCAGACGGTATTGACGGATTTACAATGTGTGGCGATGGAACGATTGACGGAAACGGACTTAAAGCGTGGAAAGCATTTTGGCTGCGGCGTGAATGGAACGGAAAATGTACAAACAAGGATGAACAGCGTCCGCGTCTTGTATACATTTCCAATTGTAAAAATGTATTGGTGGCAAATCTGAATATGCAAAACTCACATTATTGGACAAATCATATTTATAAAAGCAATCATGTAAAATATTT
>OAUU01001156.1_pt1 | contig 10473 bp, 11 predicted proteins | sample 1501381 | NCBI WGS metagenome assembly OAUU01 (sample SAMEA2580057, study PRJEB22360) | human gut metagenome | reverse complement strand
AAGAAGTCCCGAAGGAGATGAAGTTCTGGACAAAGGAACAGTATCTGAAATTTGCCGAGGTAATGATGGACAAGCCCAGATCTTATTATGCCTTTGAGATACTGTACTGGACCGGAATCCGGGAAGGGGAGCTGCTTGCCCTTACACCGGCAGATTTTGATTTTGAGAAACAAACGGTGCGGATCAATAAAACGTACCACCGGATGAAAAAGCAGGACATTATTACTTCGCCAAAGACAGCGAAAAGTAACCGGGTCGTTGTGATGCCGGAGTTTCTCTGTGAAGAAATGCAGGACTATTTTCAGATGTATTATTCACTGGCATCGGATCAGCGAATTTTCCCATTTTCCAAGTCTTATCTGAAACATGAAATGGAACGGGGATGCAAAGCAACAGGAGTTCCGGTTATTCGAATCCACGATCTTCGCCACAGCCATGTTTCCCTGCTGATCCATATGGGATTTACTGCTCTTGCCATTGGAAACCGGGTGGGACATGAAGCGGAAAAAATCACGTACCGGTATGCACATTTGTTCCCAACGGTACAGACAGAGATGGCGAATAAGCTGGATGTAGAACGGATGGAGAAGGAGGATGAAATCTGATGGAGAGAATATTGGACGCAAAAGGACGATGGAGAAACCGGACGATGGGATTCCGGGTATCCGAGGAAGAAGCAAAAATGATTGACCGTATGGTGGCGTTATCCGGGCTTACCAAACAGGAGTACATCCTGAGAAAATTGATGGACTGGGAAGTGACTGTGCAGGGAAATCCAAGAGTATATAAGGCTCTGAAAAATCAGATGCAGCAGATTTACGGGGAACTGAAACGGTTGGAAGCATGCAGTGAAGAAAATGAAGAACTTCTTCAGACTATCCAGATGGTTGCTGTGACGCTAAATGGGATGAAGGAGGAGCCGCACCATGTGGAATCCCCGGAACATCCTTAAAAAAGAAAATGTCCCTGCTGGTAACAAGGACATTTCTAAAGCTCATACAAACTTATGCAGGCTCTGGTAAAGCCTCATAGACAAAGTCTCAATCCTTACGGGAGAAGTCTGCCTATACGCATATAGCTTTATGTGTAGTATAGCAAAGTTCTCCTGTAACGGAAAGAGGGAAAATTACAGAATTTGATTACAAAGGATACAGGAGGATGGAACATGAACATTTTTCAGAAAGTGAAAGAACGTGTCACCGCAAGGCAGGTGGCAGAGAAATATGGGTTAAAAGTCAGACAGAACGGGATGGCGTGCTGTCCGTTTCATAATGATAAACACCCAAGTATGAAGATAGACCGGAATTATTATTGTTTCGCCTGTGGAGCAAAAGGCGATGCAGTCAATTCCGATCTTCAATTATGTGGCGGCATTGTTTGGATTATCACAGCTGGAAGCAGCGAAGAAGATCAATGAAGATTTTACACTGGGAATTTTAATCGGAAAGCCAGAGGCAAAAAGAAAACAAAATTCAGGAGTTAATAAAAAAGAGAAGGTTCCAACAAAAGAGGAACGGGTTCGATTTGTTCGAAAGAAAATTGATAAATGGGTAAAGGATGCTACGAATGTGTTGCTGCGGTATCTGCGGTGGATGGAATTCTGGAATGAGTATTACAAACCGGAATCTATGGAAGCGGAATGGAATCCGTTATTTGTTGAAGCCTTACAGAATGAAAGCAAGATCAGTTATCTGGTGGACATGCTGATGTTTGGAACGGATGAAGAGGTTCTGGATTTTTCCAGAACGGACGGGAGGAGGTGAAGCGGTATGAACAGAGAGTTGCAGAATATGAGCGAGGAGTCCTTGCAGAATTTAGAGGAGATTGTGGAAACGGAGCTTCTGACAGTGGAGGATATCAGAAATCGTCTGGATGTCACAGAAAAGGGGAAAATCCGGCAGTCCATTCAGAACTGCAAGTATGCGTTGGAGCATGATCCGTGTCTGAAAGGAGCTATCTGCAGAAATGAAATGACCTGTCAGATTGACATCATGAAGAAAATGCCCTGGAAAAGGCGTGGTGTCCATATGACGGACACCGATATGAACAATCTGGCTTTATATCTGGAGAAGAATTATGGACTGACTAGTGACCGGGTAATTGCAAAAGCGATAGATATCGTAGCGAATGAAAACAGTTTTCATCCGATACTTCAATATCTGGAAAGCCTGAAATGGGATGGCATTCCGAGGATTCAGCATATGCTGACATATTTCTTTGGAGCAGAGGACATTGCATATACCGGCGAGGTCATGAAGATGCATATGATGGGTGCTATCCGCAGGCTGTATGAGCCGGGAGCCAAATATGACATCATGCTCTGTCTGGTCGGAGGGCAGGGAACCGGAAAATCAACGTTCTTCCGCTATCTGGCAATCAAAGATGAATGGTTTACGGACGATATGAAACGGATTGATGATAAGAAGGTTTATGAATATCTGCAGGGACATTGGATCGTGGAAATGTCAGAAATGAATGCAGTGGCAAATGCAAAAAGTATTGAAGAGACAAAATCGTTCCTGAGCCGGCAGAAGGATATTTATCGTATTCCATATGAAAGGCGGGCAGAGGACAGATATCGCCAGTGTGTCTTTTGCGGTACTTCCAACGACCTGAATTTCCTTCCATTTGACCGTACTGGAAACCGGAGATTTGCCCCGGTCAGGGTATTTCCCGAAAAAGCGGAAACCACCATTTATGAAAATGAAGCGGAATCCAGATTATACATTGTCCAGGCATGGGCAGAGGCAATGGAAATCTACCGAAGCGGAAACTATCCGTTGACTTTTTCACCGGAGATGGAGGATCACGTTAAGCTGCTTCAGAGAGAATTCATGCCGGAGGACACTCAGACAGGTATGATCCAGGCATTTCTTGATGCATACGAAGAAGATTATGTGTGTTCGACCATTATCTATCAGCAGGTATTTCATCAGGAAGGTATCGTTCCAAAATGGCAGTCAAAAGAAATTGGAGATCTGATGGACAACGAGATTATTGGGTGGACGAAACATGGCAATCACAGATTTGGTGGTGCTATCGGTACGCAGAGGTCGTGGAAACGGATTCAGCCGAAAAAAGATGAAGAGGGATTCCTGAAGGTGGATGAAAACATGGAAATCCCATTTGATTAAGCATTACTTTTAAAATGTTTTGAGCCTTGTTCACAGGTTTCTGTTCACAAATATCTGGGCGGAATGTGAACAAGAAGGTGTGAACAGGAGCAAAAAAACTTTGAAAACAAAGCAGAAACGAGAAACAGCCCGGAAACGGGCATCAATAAAAATGGCGGATACGCCAGTCAGAAAAAATTAATCACCAGTACATATAGAATTATCCGGGTATGACAAAAAGAGCCCTCGGCGATTGAGAGCGAAATACACCCATCGCACAAGCTAAAGCTTATACTCTGTGTCTTTCGTCCTCCCGGAGGGCCTCGCAGGGGCGTTTTTTGCCTTGCTAAAGTATTTTGTAAAAACGAATAGCGGTGGTGATTTCTGATGGCAGCGTATCCGGCGGAAAGGAGAAAGTGTGAACAGACGAAATCATAGTTTTGTGATGGAAAGCAAGCTGCATGATGTAAAAGGCAGAGTGGATTATATCAGCAGTCCAAAGCGGCAGGAAAATCTGTATGCGGTCTTTTCCAATGTGGAGGACAGTTACTGGGAGCTTCTTGCTGAACAGAATCAGCGGGATTTTGCAAAAAGCGGAACAGAAGGAACGTGTATTGAAGCCAGAGAATTGATTATCATGTTACCGCCGAGTCTGATCGAGTATGATCATGAACTGTTGCTGAAGTATATGACTTCGGTTTTTCTGGAGAAATATGATGTGGGGTGCTGTGCAGCCCTGCATCACAATAAGAGCAAAACTAATCTACATATTCATCTGATCTTTTCCGAGCGGGAAATCCGGCAGGAAGTGGAGCGGAAAATCGCAGGAAGAAATATGTTTTATAATGAATCCGGCAAACATGTGCGGACGAAAAAGGAGATCCTTGACGAGAAAGGAAATGTCCGATCCGGATGTAAAATCATCAAAAAAGGAGAAGTCTATGAGACGAATTTCTTTCAGCCAAAGAAAGAAGAATTTAAGACTAATGCGTTTCTGGAAAATATGAAACAGGTAATGACGGATGCAATCAACGGGATTGTGAAAGATGAAAATGAGAAGCTACAGGTATTTCAGAAAGGCAGTCCTTATCTTGCCACCAAAAAGATTGGGAAGAACAATCCGAAAGAAGCAGAAATCAAGGCGGATAATTATCTCCGGCAGGAATGGAACCGGAACGTGGATCGGGCATTGCTTACAGGTGCATCAGAAACAGAAGTGATGGTAGCAAAGCAATCGCAGATTGATGAACCGGTTGCGGAGTCGCTCCGAGAGCATGGGCAGGAGCCGAAATTATTTACCGGGATCCTTCAGAAAGCAGTCGGATACCTAAGGGGATTTGTAGAATTTCTGCGAGAGACAAAATACTTCGATAGAGATCCAGACGGGAATCCTCTGATTGATCATGATATGAGGATTGACATTACGCCAGAACCACTTCCAGCAAAACTGAAAGGAGAACGTCCTTCCTCGGAAAAGCAGGAAGCAGAGGTTATGCGGTTGCAGCAAATTCTCAATAAGATGAAAAAGCAGGAACAGAAGATCTATGCCATTGAAAAAGCAATCGTGAAACTGGAAAAAGATCTGAAGGAAGTGAAAAAGAAATGGTTCCACAAAAAAGAGCAGAAGGAACTGGAAGGAAAGATTGATGCGAAGAAAGCTCAACTGGAAAAGGCAAAAGAAACACTGGATTTAATACCGGCTCAGCATGGATATCAAAATGCACTGGAAGTTACAAAGGCAATGAAGCTTGCGGAAGCGGAATTAAAGAAAGCTCAACAGGCTCAGAAGGAATGGGATGCTCAGGAGTTGAAACAGGAGAAACTGCATCTGACGATTCCGGCAAATGTGAGCAATATGCGAGCACGGGATGTGCAGAAAAGTACCGGACAGAAAAGAAGTATTCATGAACGGTTGGAGGAGAAAAAACAGATCGTGGAGCAACAAACAAAGAGGAAGCAGAGAAGTGGAATGGAACTATAACTCGTATATATTTGGCGAATAAGACTGATAAGCAAAACCCTGGATGGCAGAATGAAAACTGTTGATCCGGGGTTATTTATTGTAGGATAGTCCATTAAATATTGTGTTGAAGTCGGTATGAAATATTTCAGTCAAGGCAATGAGTTCACTAATCTTGATGTTGTAGGTACCTGCTTCAATCTGAGAGTAAATGCTGCGGGTGGTTGAAAGATTTCGAAGCTGTAATTGAGCAACAACCTGCTCTTGTGTGAGATTAGCTGCAGTTCTTAAATTCCGTAGATTATTTCCAAGAGAAATATCATTGATTTGTCTGAGTTTTTGCTCCATATAAATTTCATACCTTTCATGTGACAACATAGCCTTTTTATTGATTTTACTTGAAAAATCTTCTATAATTGCAATGTATATATTGCAAAAAGGAGAATAGGGGCATGTTAAAGAGACGGATATGGATATTGTGTGTAATCGTGGTATTGATTATTATGACGAAACATTTTGGGGAATCAAAACCAAAGGCAGATTTAGCAATGAAGCCAGATGTGGTTAGTAGTATAAGCATAAATCAAGATTAGTACCTCACAGTAGTTGCAAATCGAAGTAGGATTGAAGATAAGGAGGAATTTGCAGATTTACTGATTCAGATGTATAAAGAAAATTCATTTCAAACAATTAAGTTTTCTAGCGATATAAGGGGTATGACCAGTGTGAATATGAGGGTGTATCTTCAGAGGGAAGAAATAGAAGGACACGAGCCGGTAATGATAGTACAGTATGGAAAAGGAGTCGGCAATTTGTGTACATCAGAACGGATTATAGCGATTGAATATTAATGGAAAATGTATGAAGGGAAATGTTAAGTGAGATGAAATAGGATCAGAGATGGTGTATAATAAATGTTAACATAGAAATACAGATTAATTATGTTCTGGAAATAAGGGAAGTCACAACTAAGATAAATTTGTAGATTTTTGGAGAAAAAGATAATGAAAGATTACATTGAAGTAAAATCAAATGGAAGAGTTAGAGCAAAAAAAGGAACGAATACGAGAACTCCATACCATCACCAAAAAGATGCTATGAGAAAACTTAGCATTATAAATGAGGAAAAGTCATTTAGTACATTGGTTGTATTACCTACTGGTGGCGGAAAAACATATACTGCTTCCACATGGCTGTTAAAAAATGCGATTGATCAGAAAAAGAAGATTTTGTGGATTGCACATAGGCAAATGTTGTTAGATCAGGCAGCAGAGTCGTTTCAAAAATTCGCATATGCAGAAGTGATGCCGCATATATCAGAATTTACATATCGTATTGTGTCAGGTTCTTCAAGTCATGATAGAAGTATTGATATCACAGCAAAGGATAATATTTTGATATTGAGCAAAGACAGTATTGGTAGAAATCTTGATAGACTTGATTGCTGGCTTAAGGGTGAAAAAGAATTATTTGTAATTGTGGATGAAGCACATCATTCCACTGCGAAGACTTATAGAAAAATCCTTGATTATGTGAAGCAAAAAGTCGAAAATGTAAAATTGATCGGGCTCACTGCAACCCCGTTTAGAACATCTGAGAGTGAAGCTGGTCTTTTGGCTCAGATTTATAAGGATGGTGTAAATGATAAAGACCAAGTAGTAAAGAATGATTTGGGTATTACATATCAAATCGGGTTAAAGGATTTGATTAATAACAGAATTCTATCTAAACCAATATTTGAAAGTAATTTTACGGATGAAGATTATGGTGAAGAGATTGGATTAGATGCACTTGAAAGAATTCAGTATTTGGATGTTATTCCTGATGAATTGGCAGACCGAATGGCACAGAGTGCAGTTCGTAACAAATTGATAGTTGATACCTATTTGAAGAAAGCAAATGAGTATGGTCAGACAATTGTGTTTGCAGTAAGTATTGCACATGCGATTGTATTGAGCAAATTGTTTAATAATGCAGGTGTTGCCGCGGACTATGTAATTTCAAGTGTGAAAGATGCTGTTACAGGAGTGACTGTATCTAGAGAAGATAATGAAAGAAAATTACAGGATTATCGAGATGGTAAGTTGCAAGTGCTAATTAATGTAAATATTTTAACAGAAGGTGTAGACTTGCCACAGACGAAAACAGTATTTCTGGCAAGACCAACAGTGTCAAAAATTTTGATGACGCAGATGGTTGGTCGTGCATTAAGGGGGACAGCTGCAGGGGGGACATCAGAGGCATATATTGTTTCCTTTGTAGATCAGTGGAATGAGCACATTTCCTGGTGTAATCCGGAGAGCATCTTTGGTGGTGACGGAAAATTCTCTGATGATACAAGAGATTACGAAAGACGAGACATCAATTTGATTGCCATTTCAAAGATAGAAGAATTTGCATCTTTATTGGACGAAAATGTGGATACAACAGCTTTGGAAAAAGCACCGTTCATTAGTAGAATTCCGATTGGAATGTATGCTTTTTCATATTTACAAGACAATGGCATGGATTTGTCGTATCAGGTAATGGTGTATGACAGTACAAAGGAAGCATATAAGCAGTTGATGTTATCGTTATCAACTTTATTTGCTGAGTATGGAGTGGATGAAGAGTATCCTAGTGTGGAGATATTAGATCAGATGGAGGAACACTGCCATGATACATTTTTCTGTGGTGAAATGATTCCTCCATATGAAAAGAGAGATGTTATTAATATACTAAAGTATTATGCTCAGTACGATGCAGTTCCAGCATTCTATACATTTGATGAGGTAGATGCTAGTAAACTTGATGTTTCTAAGATTGCACAACATATTTGGGATGAGGATATGGGAGCAAGAAAGAAAGCAGAATACACAAATGAACTGTGGAACAATTCAGATGAAAATATGCTTAAGATGTTCTTTGGTCGTAAAACATATTTCTTGAAGCAATTAGATATTGAAATTATGAAGATTGCAGGCAATTATGATGAAGATGAGGAAAATGTAACATATGGAGTTCGACAATTAGAAGATATGTCTCTTAGTGAGATTAGAAAAGTACGTCCTGATTATGAAAAAGAATTACGGGACGAAGCCTTTGAAAAATCCAAGAACAAAAAGGGATTGTATGAATGTGCTATCTGCCATATGACTGCATCCAATCGTATTCCGTTTCAAGTTGATCATGTTGTACCAATGAATCAAGGTGGAAAAACAAAATCAGAAAACTTGCAGATTTTATGCAGAAAATGTAATGGAAGAAAGGGAGATAAATAAGTGAGATCCTTTCTGTATTCGCCAGGTTATTTGGCAGAAATTATATATGATTTGGACTTATCGGATCAAATAGCGAATAATTTATTGGTGCAGATTTGGGAAACAGAAAAATGTTTTTTATTTGCAGAGCATCAGAGAAATAAGAAGAAGTTTATTAGAGATGTAATGGATGAGACAAACTATTTGTTTCACTGCGTGGATATAGATGCGGAAGCGAATGCTGTGAATCGTGATTTAGCTGCAATTGGAGCCGATGAATTAGAATATGATGCAGAAGACTTTGATTATATTAGCAAGATGTTTATAGAAATGCGATTGAAAATGCTGTTTATTGGCAATCAGGATTATATTCGTATGAAATTTAGAACCTTACTGGAACGATATGGGTATAAACGAAGAACTGCAGCATTGCTAACCTATATGCATAAATGTTTGTATTTCTATCATATTGAAACATATCTGCGGGATAATACGCCGTGTAATATTGAAGATGTTAAGCTGGATGATATGATTACGTTTCGTGTGTTGGAGAATAAACGGTCGTTGCTTAAAAACAATACTGAATGTTGTGAAAAAATAAAACCGGACCAGCTCGTGAGGACAATGCCGATTGTGACAATGAGTTCTTCAACAATGGAGGTTACACTTGGCGATGAAAAGAAAATATGCAGTTTGTATGCACTTAAGCAAGTAAATGGTGAGGTAGAGTTCGAATTGTGTGGCAGGCATTTTAAGGTGGCTGTTTTATCAGGTTCGATACGTGAAATATTAAAGTGAAAATAGATTGATCCAGTATACTAGGACAAACCGATTTCGAATGTTTCTATAAATATGTGGAATTGAGTGAATTAATTACAAAAAACATAACAGGTTGTAAACAGAACGAGGAAAAGATTTTGACATTTGAGCTAGCAGGTGCTAATATAATTATAGAAAAGGTGCTACCGATAGACGGTTAGCCCACATAATGATTAGTTAAGAAAATAACCGTTCAGTTTGCGAGGCTGGGGCGGTTATTTTTTTGCGTGATTGCTTCCTATTGCGTAACCAAGTCCAAAGGCTGTTAAGCATAAGCTGATAACAGCAATCAGACCTTCGAGAGTCAACATTAGCATCCCCTCCTTTAGCAAGATTTCCGCAGATAGTCTGGGGATTTCTATGTAAACAGAGGGTCACAGTCCCTCTGGAGAAGGACTAACCGCCTACCGTGAATGGTAGCATCAGAAAAATTATATCAGAAGCAGATAGGAGATACAACAAAATTATAAGAGTAACTTTTCAAAAATTTTTGTTGAATTCTATAAGTATGTAGATAAGAGTGAAAACATATGATAGAATATACATAAATATATGGTTCGCTTGAATCGTGTACAAAAGAGAGTTATCGAGAGGAAACTTAAGTGTTTAATGGAAAGATAGATAAATTTACCGAATTTGATAATCAAATATCAAATTTAAATAGTGATAAATTGGAACATCTTAGAGAAATTAAAAAATTAGATGATGAGATTTCAAATAAAGAAGAAGAAAGATTAAATTATGGAATAAAATATTATCTCGAAAAAGGGAAAAGGGAAAGTTTGCTTAGTCAAGCAAAAGAATATGGATATTCAGAAACGAAAATTAATGCATTGATGCCTTATGTAGATAACTGGAATCAAGATATAATTACAAAGGATATTATTGACAGTTTTCGAATGGTAGAAAAATTTGTCAACGATAATCAAGATAATTATAAAGGGAATATATTCTATAAATTCTCTAAGTTTATTAATGGGGAGGTAATATGAATGAAGATTAATATTACAGCACCCAAGAAATATACATATTTTAAATTATTAAGAAAAACAAAGAATTATATGGAAGGAGATTATAATAAAACAAAGGCAATACATATTTTTGAAGGGAAAAATAAAAAATATTATTCTTATATTCGAAAAGGGAATGTTCAAATTGAATTAGTTGAGGATGATCCAGAAACGATAAATGAGATAAAAAAATATTTAGAATATCTTTTTTATCGACAATACATAGGAATTAAATTTGAAGGGATGTCAAATATTCAATTAGCATTGGAAAATGTGCGATGTTTTTATATGTGAATTTATCATGAATGGCGAAAATAATAAGAAACAAGATT
>OAUU01001146.1_pt1 | contig 10540 bp, 9 predicted proteins | sample 1501381 | NCBI WGS metagenome assembly OAUU01 (sample SAMEA2580057, study PRJEB22360) | human gut metagenome | reverse complement strand
GGCCGAAGCACACGGTGTAGGTGAAGAACGCGTTGAGGCCCATGCCGGCGGCCTGCGCGTACGGAACATTGGCGAACAGGCCCATCACGAGCGTGCCGATGATGGCCGCGATGATGGTGGCGAGGAACACGCCGCCCCACGGCATACCGGTCGAAGACAGGATCTGCGGGTTGACGATGATGATGTAGGACATGGCGAAGAACGTGGTCAGGCCGGCCATGATCTCCGTGGAGACGGTGGTGCCGTTCTCCTTGAGATGGAAGAATTTCTCCATTTTCTCTTTTCTCATCTTTCTTGGGTTGGTAGGCGCGTGCCATATGGTGGCGTGCGCCGGCGAGAATCGCGACTCGCCTGGGACATGCGTCCCTGAACAAAGCAAACGTAGCACCTATGTAAGTCATGGAAATTTCGTGCGATTGGTAAGGGGTTGCTTTTGCGGCGGCGCGACACGCCGGTCTGGATTAGTCCAAACGGGTCAGTAAATTACCCATTTGTAAACCACAGACCGTTGGTTGGAGCGTGCAAGCGCTCACGAAGTTTGGTTCGCCAAGCCAGCGCAGGTTGAAGAACATACGCCCACCAAGGGCTTTCCGCTTAGCGGTCGAATGTTGCTCTGCCTGCGTGCAGGGCTTTTTTATTGCCCTGCGAGGTGTTCCGAATCTCACAGTCAACGGTTGACTAAGGAAGGAACGCCATGAAGAGGCCCGAAAAGGAAGCGGTGGTCGCTCAGCTTACGGACAAGTTCCGTAACGCCGACGCTATCTACCTGACCGAGTACCGCGGGCTTACCGTTCCGCAGATCTCTGAACTGCGCGAAAAGCTAGGCCGCGATACTTCCTACACTGTGGCAAAGAACACGCTCGTTCGCATTGCAGCCAAGGAAGCTGGCATCGAAGGTCTTGATGAACTTCTCGCCGGCCCGACCGCTGTGACCTTCGTGAAGGGTGACTTCATCGAAGCTGCGAAGACCCTGCGTGACTTCGCCAAGACCAACAAGGCACTGATCATCAAGGGCGGCTTCGCTGATGGCACCGTCTACGATGCTGAAGGCGCCAAGAAGCTGGCAGACCTCAAGTCTCGCCCGCAGCTGCTCGCCGAGTTCGCCGGCGACATCAAGGCTACGATGTCCAAGGCCGCGTACCTGTTCAACGCTCTGCCGACCAAGGCCGTGCGTACGATCGATGCGCTGCGCGAGAAGCAGGAAAAGGCTGCCTGATTTCGCTGCGGCTCGCCGCATGAATGAAGCAACCACAAAAAAGAAAAACAATTGTTTTAGGTGACGGCCACCTCTTCAATTCAGTCCGTCGCCAAGAATGAAAGGAAGCCATTATGGCTAAGTACACCAACGATGAGCTGCTCGAAGCTTTCGGTGAGATGACCCTGGTTGAACTCTCCGAGTTCGTCAAGGCCTTCGAAGAGAAGTTCGACGTCGAGGCTGCGCCCCGGTCCGCCGCTGTTGCCGCCGCTCCGGCTGCTGGCGCTGCTGCTGAGGAAGAGAAGGACGAGTTCGACGTCATCCTCTCCGCCGTTGGCGACAAGAAGATCCAGGTCATCAAGGCCGTCCGCGCTATCACCAACCTGGGCCTGGCTGAGGCCAAGGCTCTCGTCGACGGCGCTCCGAAGGCTGTCCTGGAGAAGGCCAAGAAGGAAGACGCCGAGAAGGCCAAGTCCCAGCTCGAAGAAGCCGGCGCCACCGTCGAGCTCAAGTGATTCGCGCGGCTTCAAGCCGCAATCACCAAGCTGTAATGGAAACCCCGTTTGCCGTAAGGCAGCGGGGTTTTCCGCATATGGAGCATGACTCAGGCATGTTCTAAAATGGGGGAATTAGGCGAAAGTTGTCAATTTATCGGTTCGGAATCCTTACTTTCGCGATGAATCATGACACAATGGCAGATAGTGTAGTGCGAAAGGAAGGCCGACAACGGTGAGCGAGGATCGACGAATGACGCGGCAGTGGACCGTCAAAGTTGACGGAAACAACGTGAAAACGCTTCATGACGGCGAAAGCGTGGAAATCGGGCGCAAACCGTTGCGCCCGCTGTCGGATGACGGGTTCGCTCGTCTCGACATCATGGATCCGGGCAAGTCCATGTCGAAAAGGCATGCGGTCCTCTCCGTCGACAAGCAGGGCAATTGCTCCGTACGAGATCTGCATTCCACCAACGGCTCGTTCGTGGTGACGAACAACGGCCAACTGATGCGCCTGCCCGCAGGCGAGGACATCAAGCTGCCCATCGACTCGATGACCCTGCAGTTCGGCGACGTGCGTCTTACGCTCGAATCCGCATTCGAACACGATGACGAGGATGACGACGTCACCTCCGGTGTCTCGGATGATACAAGCCAGCCGGTTTCGAACCTGTTCGAATACGCGGTCTCCGACGAGGCTCCGCAGGAACCGGATGCAGCCGACATGTCCGTGGACGACATCCTCAATCTGCGTGCCGGCGAGCCGACGACGTTCTTCCACGCGCGCAATGTCACCGACCGTGCCGATGCTCTGCACCAGGCGGAACGTCAGACCTTCACGCCGGAGCATGCCGACAAGCCGGAACTCGAAGATGCATTCCCCTCGGTCTCCTTGGTTCAGGAAACCGTCGTGGCCGCGGACAAGCCCCGCGACCTGTTCGCCGACGCCGCAGCGCAGGCCGAGGCTGAAGCTGAGATCGAGGCCGATGCGGCCGATTCCGCTGATGCGGCTGCGACCGATGCCGAGGTGGCTGCCGTCTCAACCGAGACAGCCGCTCGGCCCTTGGAAGCATCCCATGACGGTAACAAGAACAACCTGATTCCGGTGGACAAGCTGTTCAGCGCGCGCCCCAACACGCCAATCGCCGTCGCTCTGCCCGACAGGAACGACACTGGCGATAACACAGGCAACGTTGACAAGGCTGACAATGCGGCTGACGCGTCCGTCCAGGAACAGACGCAGTCCGCCGAACAATCGCAGATGGCGGAACAGCCCACATCGGAAACTGCTGAACAGCAGCCCGCCGAACAGCAGTCGAAGCCGATGCACGCTACGCAGCCGCAGACGGAACAGCCGGGAACGGTGACCGCGGAAGACGACGACGAGCGGTTCCGCCCGCAAAACAGCCAATCGCAGCCCGCGCCGGACGAAACCGCCGCATTCAAGCCGATCTTCGAACCGGGATCGGTATTCGACCGTGTGTCCAAAGGCGGCCTCGCCAAGCAGGAGCAGACCATCGAGGTCGACGGCCTGACCTCCGATGACGCCAAACGCACGGATGATTTCACAGTGCAGTTCCAGATGGCGCGTCATCCGGAACTGTTGCCGTTCCTCGCCATGAACCCATCCCTATACGATGACCTGTACGCGTGGTTGGGCGCATTGGGCAACCAAGACATCGATGCGGCTTTGGCACACAATCCGGGATATGAGGAATACCGCAAGGCAGTAGGGAAGTGAGTCGGTATATGAGCGAAAACGAAGAGACGGCCACCGCGTTGGACCGTATCCGCGGATGGCGTGAGGAGTATCGCCTTGGTCTGGCACCATCCCCGCTTGAGGATGTGACGCAACTGAGCGCCCAGCTTGACCTGACGCATGCGCACCCATCGGGCATCGCGCAGCTGTTCGCCAAAGGACACGTCACCTTGGACTCGTTGTTCCGAGACAACGGCATGCTGCGCGCCGCGGGCAGGCGTGTGGAACGCGTGCTCGACGACCGTGACGCGAAAAGCCGTGTCAGCGGCGTCGGCGAACTCTCCTTGGTGGTCGGCGTGGCCATTTGGAAAGGCAACCAGATGCCGGTGCTCATGTATCCGGTCGAAGTGCGCAAGGAAGGCCGCAACATCGAGAACGGCACCGTCATCGCGTTCACCGGACGAGTGCGTCTGAACGCGGCCTTCGCCGCCGTGATGCGTGAAAACAACGTGACATTGGACGAGACCAAGCTCTTCGATGGTTCGAATTACGAAAGCGGCACCCCCGAAACGTCCGCGGTGTTCGCGGCCATCACAGCGCGCGCGTCCAGCGTTTTCCCCGATTTCGAAATCGAACGTCACATCATCCTCGGCTGCTTCATGGACCCGTCCTCGCAGATGTTGGTGGAAAGTCGCCAGATCATCAACCAGCTGTCCCAAGGCCCGACAGGCAACACCGTCCTGGACGCGCTCGCCGGGAACAAGGAAGCCGCGGACGCGCTGAAAGACGCGCAGATTCCCGAATACAGTCCGTTCGACGCCGATCCCCATGGCGAATACGAGATTGGCGACGTTGACAACACCGTCCGATACGCGGCGCAGCTGGCCGCATCCGGGCATTCGATTTTCGTGGACAGCGCGATTAGCGGCAACACGGCCGAACAGGCCGCGGCAATCGCCTCCCGTTGCGTGATGGGCGGACACAGCGTGCTGTACGTGCCGTGCGTCACCGACCAAAAGCGCCGTTTCATGCAGACGATCGCGGCCAACGAGATGAGCGGCCAATTGCTGGACATCGCCGATGACGGCGCCAATGCGGCAATCGACCGTCAGCTGATAGCCGCAGTCGGTTTCCAATCCGGCGTCGCGACTTCGCGTTTCGACCAGATTTCGGATGAGCTGGTGGGTGTGCGTTCCCGCCTGGCCCGCTATCTGGGCGACCTGCACGGCGTCAGCCAGGAATGGGGCGTGTCCGCATACCAGACCATCCAGAACCTCGCACAAATCGCCGTCCTGCCCACGCATCCGACCACGCATGTGCGTCTGGCCAAGCAGTCCGCTCATTCCATCGCGGGCAAGATGGAGGAATGGGCTCAGAAGCTGTATCGCGCGGGAGAACTCGGCGAATACACCATCGGCGCGCAGGACACCGCCTGGTACAAAGCCTCCCTGTATTCCGAAGAGGAAGCGGTCAGCGCATACCAGCGTGTGGTCGAGCTGCTGCGCAAGGTGCTGCCCGCCACCCGCAAACAGGTGTCCAGCACCGTGCAGACCTGCGGCTTCCCGATTCCCACCACCGCGCAGGAGTGGGGACGCCAGGTCATGGTGCTCAAGAACCTGCGCCGCGTGCTCGACGTCTTCCAGCCGGAAATCTTCGAGCGCGACATCGATTCCATGATCGAGGCCACCAAGCCCAAGGCCCAGCGCAAGGCCGAAGGCAGCTCCATGGGATTCTGGGAACGTCGCCGCCATATCAAGGAGGCCAAGTCGATGCTGCGCGTCGGCGCGCAGGTGGAGAACCTGCATGAGGCGCTGCTCGTGGTGGCCAAGCAGGCCGAACAGTGGCACATGTTCGTTCCTCACGGCGGATGGCCGGTGCTGCCCGCCAAACTCGACGACATCATCAACACGCAGGACCAGCTGACGAACGATATGACCGCGTTGAACGTGGCGCTCGCCACCACACCGCAGGGTGGCAATCTGGACACCGTCGACCTCAACCAGGTGGAAGAGCGTCTGAAGGCCCTGTATGACGACAAGCAGGCGTTGGATACGCTGCCGGAACGCGCCCGTCTGGAACGTGAGTTCCATTCGGCCGGTCTGGATGAGCTTGTGGCGGACCTGAGCAACCGCGGCGTGCCGAACGACGCCGTGGCCGGAGAACTGCAGCTGGCGTGGTGGACCACGGCTTTCGAAGACATCGTGAAGTCCTCCGCCATCATTTCCAACCAGGATGGCTCCGCCATGCAAAGCGCCGCCGACCGATTCACCCAGGTGGATGTCGAACACGTGCGTTCCATCGGACCGATGGTCGCCCAAGAGTCCGTACGCCGTCTGTGCGACATGCTTTTCTCCCGCACGCAGGAAGCCAATCTGCTGCATACCACGCTTGCCGGTTCCCGAAACGTGCCGTTGAACAGGCTGCGCAGGGAGCATCCGCAGATTTTGGCCGCGGCAAAGCCGATTCTGGTGGCAACGCCAGCCACGCTCGCTGCCATCACCGACCCGGCGCCGCTTGCCGATACCGTCATCATCGATACGGCCGCGCATATTCCGTCCATCGAGCTGCTCAGCATCATCGCCCGCGCGAAGCAGGTCGTGGTGATCGCGCACCGCAAGACCGTCACATCCGATGGCCTGCAGCGACTGATCGCACTGCTGCCAAGCGTGAAGATAACCGACAGGCCGGTTCGCCGTGCGCCGAAGCTCAACGCCTTCCTTGAATCGGAAGGATACGGCTCCGTGCCGTGCGATGTGGCGCGTGAAGGATACCAAGGCGAAGTCGCGTACCATTTCGTGCCGGACGCCAACGGTGTGCCGGTCATCAATTCCGGTCTGGTCGAATCAAGCCAGCAGGAGATCGACGAAGTGGTGAGCATCATCCGCAAGCGCGCGGCCGGTTTCACCATCGTTCCCGCATCGTATGTGCTTACCGTGGTGGCGCTCACGCACACGTTCCGCATCCGTCTGGGTGCCGAGCTCAAGTCGCTTGCCAACAAAGACAAGGCCATGGGCATGTTCCTGCGCCACGTGCGCATCGTGGACATCGTCGATGTGGCCGGCGCCCACGCCACCGACGCGATTCTTGCGATGTGCTACGCCAAGACCTCGCACGGCAGGCTGCTGCAGCAGTTCGGCGCGCTGGAATCCGACGGCGGCCGAGGCATGCTGCTGGACGCTTTGGCGGTACCGGACCGTCATCTCGACATCGTCTCGTCCTTCGCGTCCGACGATATGGACGACGAGCGACTGCATCAGGATGGTCCGAAGGCGCTCAAAACCGTGCTGCGTTGGGCCGAACAGCTTGATGACAGCATGGTTCGCCCGGCGATCAAGGAGTCCGGAGAGAACGTGCTCTTCAACGATCTCGCCGAGAGGATCCGCGAACGCGGCTTGGACGTGGCCGTCGATTACGGTTTCGATGACGGACTCAAACTGCCGTTGGTGGTTGGTCTGAAAGGCGAGCCGTTCGCTTTGGCCGTGCTCACCGATGACGCGCAGTTCATGGGACTGCAATCCACCAGGGAACGCCATCGCGTGCTGCTGCAGGACATCGAATCGCTTGGCTGGTCGGTGATGACGGTATGGAGCGTCGGCGCGTTCGTGAACCCCGATAAGGAAGTCGACCGCATCGTGGCACGACTGGGAAGCCTGTACCGGGAGGAACGGTGAGCGCCGAGCATATCGAAAACGTCATGGAGCATGACGATTCGCAGACCCAGTCCGAGACGCACTCCACACCCAGTTATTCCGCCACGCGGCGGACCGCACGCAAGCATAAGCGCGTGGTCCGCCAAGGTACGGAACTGTTCGATGCCGATGGCGTCAAACTCGAACCTTCGGACGTGCTCACCAAGCGCCAACGCGAGGCGGATGACGACAAGCGCATCCTAAACGAGCTTCCGCCACATTGGGCGGTCTTCTCCGAACGCGGCCGCTGATACGTTCAGCCGGGGCCAGCTATCGATTAGGATTATCAGCCATTAATTGATGGTGGCGATGACCGCACTGTATTCCTGAACCCGCAACACGACGGCCGCCTCATTGGGCGGCATGGCGAACACCGCGATGGTATTGCCTTGCGCATCCTTAGCCGGTTTGCCGGTCAGCAGCGCTTCGGCGCAGATCGTGCGTAACTGCGCATCCACACCACCGTCCGGCATATCATTAGCCATGCCGGACGGCGTTTCCGTACCGTTCGGCATATCCGCGACATTCGGTGTGCCGGACTGCATCTCAGCATCTGTCATGGTGGCGCTGGAAAGCGTCACCTTGTCTCCGGGAATCAAACCGCCGGCCACACTTGCCAAACGCACTTCGATACTCGTATGGCCCTGCGGCACAACGGGGGACGCACGGGCCATGCCCGACATAAGCACATCGTGCGCGCCGATGCCCACCTGTGCGATCAGGCCGACGGCGTCGTCAAGCGTATGGAAGGCGTTGCTCAGCGAGCCATCGCTCGGCGCCTCACGTAACTCCACGTCTTCGCGTGTGATGGCCGTGCCTTTGGCGACATTCCGCACCGCGACCACAATAGGCTGCGTGGCGATGGCTGCGCGTACGCATTGCAGCGTGGCGAATACCGTCAGGCCAGCGCACAATGCGGCGAGGAACCGATGCAGGCGTGCGTTGCTTCGTCTGGCTTCCAACGATGCGGCAGTCGAACCATGCCGGTCTCGTTGCAGACGCGTCGTGCGCGCGGTCCGTCCTTCCGAAGCCGTCGATGTGCGCAAACTCGAATGTGGCCGGCGGTCCATCAAGGAATGAAAAAAGGTCATCATGCATGCATGATGACCTGATTGTTATGACCGCGGCAAGCGGAATCCGGGGTTGTGGTCGGAGAATGGGAGTTATCCACAATCTCCGGCGTGTCGCGTTGGATTCCGCGCCTGTGGGTCACTTGGATTTGTCGGTGCGGTAGAAGCCGGACCCCTTGAACTCGATCGGCACCGCGGAATAAACCTTGCGGACCTGCTCCTCGCCGCATTCCGGGCATACGGTGATCGGATCGTCGGTGAACGACTGCTGCTCGGTGAAGTCGTAGTTGCAGTTCTTGCAACGGTAATGGTAAGTAGGCACGATATCCTCGCTTTACGCACAATCCCAAATTTCTTAACGGGACATATCCTAGTACGTTCCCTGAGACGGCCCCGCAACCGTCCTATCCTCGGACATCGGCATAACCATCCGGCGTGAGCACGCCGTCGACGGGAATATCATGCGGCTCATGCGGCACGGTCTCGTCGGTCGGCTCCCAAGGCCAGCAAACGGCGACCACGCGCGCGGTGCTGCTACGATGCTCCAAAGCGCGGTCGTACCAACCGCCGCCGCGCCCCAATCGGAAACCATGTTCGTCCACAGCGAACGCTGGCACAATGATCAGCTCGGCCGAAGTGAGAACTTCCGGTCCTTCCGCTGCGTTTTCCGGCTCCTGCGGGCGATGTGTGTTGATGGAACCATCAGCATTGCGCTGGTCGCGCAGATCGTCAAGACCGTTCAGCTCACTCCAGCCGACTTCCATGCCAGCACCCAGACGCGGCACCAAAACACGGCAATCCGCGTCGAACATCGCTTCGAGCAACGGCATCATCGATATTTCACTGCCCATCGAGGCGAAGGCCGCGACGGTCGATCGCGGTCGAATCAGCGACGCTTCCAATGCGTGTTCGGCAAGCAGCCGTCCCGCTTCGCGACGCTGGTCGGCGGACGTCCGCTTTCGTCGTTCAATCGCAGCCGCGCGCCACTGCCGTTTCAGCTCGCGTTGTTGCTCATACATGTCCATATCGTTCGTTGTACCACGGTTCGATTGCGTGGGAAACGGAACATGGAGTATGGGTGGGGCACAATGGAAGGGTGACGATTTTGCAATCCTTGAGCGACATGATGCGTCGTCCGGGGAATAATTCCTTTGAAATGCCGGAATTCATCCAATCGCACAGCATGCGCGTCCCGGTGAGTCTGCGCCCGTTGACGGGTGCCGACTATGACGAGTGGAACGAGGTTCGCTGGCGCAACGATGCCTGGCTCAAGCCGTGGGAATCCGGCGATCCGCTGTACGGCGCGCCCATCACCTACAAGGAATGGATGAAACAACTGCGGCGCAACGAACGGGCCGGTACCGGTGCCGTGTTCGCCATCGAACAGCATGGTCGTATCGTCGGGCAGATCTCGTTGGGCGCGATCTGCTACGGCGCGATGCGTTCCGGCGTGGTCGGCTATTGGGTGGACGAGCGTTGCGCCGGGCGTGGCTACGCGCCGATGGCGGTGGCGTTGTTGGCGGATTGGGCCATGTTCGACCCGACCGGACCTCGACTGCATCGCATGGAAATCGACATTTTGCCGGAAAACAAGCGGTCCCGTGCCGTCGCACGCAAGGTCGGAGCAACGTTGGAGGGGGTGCGGCGCGCGTATATGTACGTCAACGGCCAATGGCGCGATCATGAAAGCTACGTATTGATGGCCGAGGACGCGCCAAACGGTTTCACCGCGCGTCTGATGACCGGGAATTCACCCTCCTGATTCGACACGCCGGGGAGGACTCGCCTCGAATGTCGGAATGTCACCTATTCTTATGACATATGGGTTATGAATCGTTAAGCACGGTGGTCGTGCTTGCGATCGTTGTCATCCTGATGCTCATTTGGTTGCCCAGACGGACGATTAAAGGCATGAAGAGGGTGATCGAACATCGCGAGGACCGCTTTTCACCGTCGTTGCATCTGGTGGATGCCGACAGCGGAACGCGATTTTCCGATGAGACCGTCGCGGCAGCGAAAGGGGTACTGATGCAGTCCACAGAGGCGCACAAAGGCGCAACATCCGAAGAACGGATCGCGGAAATTCGCGCCCTTCGTCACGCCGCGGTCCGCAGGAGGCGCGCCATCGCCGTCTCATTGCTGACAATCACGGTCGTTGTGCTGGTCTGTGCGTTCGCACTGCACTTCAGCCCGCTGTTCGCGCTCATTCCGGCCGCGTTGCTGGCCGCGGTGCTCGCGTTGGGTGTGCGTGCGTCCAAGCAGGCCGTGGCGTGGGAGCGGAAGGTCGCCAGATACCATGCCAAGGTGAAGAAGCGTGCCGCCGCCGAACGCAAACGTGCGCAGGCGGAGCAGGCGGAACGTGCCAGACTGCGCGCGCAGGAGCTGGCCGAGGC
>OAUU01001145.1_pt1 | contig 10557 bp, 8 predicted proteins | sample 1501381 | NCBI WGS metagenome assembly OAUU01 (sample SAMEA2580057, study PRJEB22360) | human gut metagenome | reverse complement strand
TGCATCAGCAGCAGGTCGTTATAGTACATATAGCCCACCTGCCGGTTGGTGATGCAGGCCATATACAGCTTGCCGCCGATCACCCGCAGGCTGACCCCGGTGCCGGCGTTATCCACCGTGCGTACCGCTTGCCAGCTGCCCCCGGCGGTGAGGTCGTAGCGCATCAGTCGGGCGGCACCGTTGGTGTCGTTAAAGGCCATATAAAGGTTGCTGCCCTGCCGTGCCAGTTGGAATTCGCTGGCAAAGCTCTCGCTGATCTCCGGCGCAAAGTCCGTCCAGGCACCGTTTTCATACTTGCGGGAGCGGATCTTTCTGTTCTCTGCCGCTACGGTGTACAGGGCGCCGTCTACCTCTGTCATGGTTACGCCGTAGGTCATGTTTCCGGTGGCGGCATAGTTCAGATCCTGCCACAGGTCATAGTCGCTTTTTTGCGGAATTTCCACTTCCAGGGTGGCCTGCTGTTTGTCTGCGGATACGGCAATGTTCTTTAGCACAATGCCGGAGTTGCTGCCGTCGCTGAAGGTCAGGGCCCCGTCTGCCAGGGTGGCGCTCATATCCGCAGAGCCGATGGTGCTGCGGGTTTTGCCGGTGCTGTCGTCCTTGTAGGGCAGGTAGGCGTGGCTCACATCCAGTATCTCGTTGCCGGTGTAGCCCGGTTGGCCGGATTGGGGCCGGAACACATAAATGCCTGTGTAGCCCCGCAGGTTGGTCAGCCCGTCCACATTCAGGTTTACCCGGTAAACGATCACCCCGGTGCCGCCGATGCGGCAGTCCAGGGAGTCCTTCTCCGTGTAGTTAATGGGGGGCTTTTTGCGGTATTCTACCACAAAGATTTCGTGGTCGTTTAAGGGCGATTTCAGGATAAAGGCCTGGTTTCCGTCAGCGTTGGCCTGGTCATCCAGGGTTAGGGTGCTGTTTTTGGTTACCGTATCTATGTGGATCCAGTGGGTAAAATACATCCGCTCGTAGGCCAAGGGGTACTGGGGCGAGCCGGGGATTACTCCGCCCATTACGGACCAGCTGTACACCGGCCGGTCGTTGCCGGAATTGCGGTACAGATCCGGGTAGCCAAAGGTGTGCAGGTACTCGTGAGCCAGCAGACTGCTGCCCTCGGAGCGCAGTCGGTCGGTGCCAAACACATTGTAGCCGACCACCGGCTTGTTATTGATCTTGGCAGAGCCGGAGTAGTCGCTTTTGTGGGCTACCAGTGTGGCAGAGGAGGAGGCCTTGCTGGACTGGCTGGGCTTTAGAATCACCATCACATTGTCCACATATCCGTCCCCGTCCAGATCCACGGCTTTGTCTGCAATAGAGGGCATTTGACGGATCAGGCTCTCTATGATTTGGGTGTCCAAATTTTGAACCAGGGCGTCGCTTTCCTTCACCGGGACTTGCAGGGCGTGCACCGTGGTGCCGTCGTACTGGGGAATGGTGTTTTTCATTTGCAGTTGACCGTAGGAAATGCTGCTCAGATAGTTCTTCAGCGAGCGGCCAAAGCTGCCGTCGATATAGCCTACCAGTTCCCCGGCGTATTGGTCAAAATAGGCGTCTGCCGCCGTCTGCGTGTCGTCTGCAAAGTAGCCGAACAGCACAATGTTGGCCTTGTTGACCGTTTTGTTGCCGGTGGTCTTGGCCTGGGCACTGATGGGTAGTGCCGTGCATAGCAAAATCAGAGTCAGCAGCAGCGCCAAACCCCGTTTGATCTTGTTCATTTTTTTGCACCCCTTCGCGCCAAAAAATGGCATAATTCCTACCCGAATCATACCATATTTTCTATTGTCAAGTCAATGCGCTTTTCGCGTTGACAAACAGAAAACAGACACCGGAATTTCCGGTGCCTGTTTATGTGCAGTGCGAATGTGGGCTTGAGTCCTGAAAATGAAAAAAGACGGCGTATATAAACGCCGTCTTGGTGGTTGCGGAGGTAGGACCGAGATTGCGCACTCGCTACGAAACAGTCCCCCAGGACTGTTTCTCCCAAATGCTTGCGCATTTGGAGCCTCCTCGTCGTCACAAGTTCCATATCGCTCCAAACCACTTTTGTTTATGCGTAAGGCAAAAGTGATTTGTCGCTTATTCCACTGCTCCTCCTCTCCCCAAAAAGGCTTTCGCCTTTCCGGGGACCCCGATGTAGGTTCGAGTCCAAATTTCGAGTCTAAATAAAAAATAAAAAAACAGACACCGTTTGGTGTCTGTTTTGGTGGTTGCGGAGGTAGGACTCGAACCTACGACCTCCGGGTTATGAGCCCGACGAGCTTCCAACTGCTCTACTCCGCGATATGGTCGGTGCACTTTCTTAGTGCTATATCATTATAGCAGATATTTTCATTTTGTCAACACCTAAATTTTGGCAAAGGAAAAATTGAGGGCGACCTGGGCAATGAAAAAGCAGCGGGCCACTGAAAACCCACTGCTCTCCCATCATCTGCCGATGATAACCTTAACCTGTGCTTAAGCACAAAAATATAATACTATATTCCGGCCAAAAAGGCAAGCGAATTGCAGATATTTAACGAATTTATTTATGGTGTATCATTACAGCGGGTATAAATTTTGCTGTGCAGCGGTAGCAAAAGGCACAAAATACCCCGATAAAATCCAAAAATAGGCAAAAAACAACCCTGCCGCGTGGCAGGGTTGCAAGTGATCTATCGCTTATTTTACGCGGCTGATCTCGCCATGCTTTGCCAGATACTCGTCGCTGGCCGGGAAGTGGTTCTTGTAAGTGATGCTTACCACGGCGCTCTTGTCGCGCAGAACGGTTACATTCGCGTGGGACACATCTACGGTAACTTCCATATCATAGTCGGCCTCTACGATCATGCCGGTCTTGGTGTCGATTTTCACAACGCCGGTGCCACCCTTATAATATACCTTGCAGTTATCGGCAGTGGTGCCCTCAGACCAGGACAGCGGCTTAATGCTGTCTACAACAGAGTCGATGCCGCCCAGTGTATTGAAGAACCGACCCTGAGAGTCCTGACCCTTGTGGCTCATTTCAGCCATCTTAGGCTGGATCTTCATAGTGATGGTGCCGTCGCCGTTGTCCTCAACTACAACAGCCAGCACATCATCGGCAGTCAGAGAAGAGGTGACTAAGCTGTTGCCCTTCTCGTCCACATCGTCCTTCTGCACTTTGCCGGCGGTGGGAGGCAGGGCAGAGGTGCCTGAGTGAAAAATGCCGCCTACGATACCGGGTACCATGCTATTGATGGTTTTGTTCTCGTTACCGTCGATGATGACACTGTTAATCTTTAAGTCCTCATCGCCGATAAAGGCGCTCCAAGTCTGCTTGCCGTCCGGGGTATTGAACTCGGCGGTCTCAGCCTTGGTCTTGTTGTAGGCCTCTACATAGTACTTGACTGCGTCCTCAGCGGTGTCCATCTTAATACCGCCGTAAGTGCCGGCCTGAAACTCGCCGATTACGGACTTGTCCTCATTAGCGGTAGCGTCGGCAGCTACGGGTGCGGTCTTGGCGGCAGAAAATACCACCTTAACGGCAAAGACAACCAAAACTGCGACCAGCGCAATCAGAAGGATGCGGATGACAACATCCAGTTTGGATTTGCGTTTCACATTCATAATAAAAAATCCCCTTTCTACAGTATAATAACCGATAGGAACATAATTTTCAACTGCTTTTTTCAAATCCGTCCAAAAAAAGTAGAAAATTCCGTTTTCGGTTGACTTTCCCGACCAAATTCAGTACACTTAAAATCAGCAAGTAGTACCTAAAAATACAAAATTCAGAGATACTATCTTGCAGAAGGGGGATTTTAATTATGGCGGAGACGCTGCAAAAAACCAAGAAGAAAGCCGGGCGGAAAAAACACCGTGCCGGGCGCATTGTGCTGGCGGTACTGGGGGTACTGATCCTGGCCATTGTGATTACGGATGTGGTGGTGTGCCACCATCGGTCGGACCCGGGCCAAATTCAAACGTACGACACCCAAAACCCGTATGTTTTGGAACAGACAGACATTTCCGGCCACCGCAGCGGCGGAGGAGACTCTGCGTGCCTTTAAGAATTGCGCCGAGAACCCGGACTTCTCCATTGATGTGTTTGAGTTTGATCTGCATGTCACCAAGGACGATGTGCTGGTGCTGCTTCATGACGACACGGTGGACCGCACCTCGGACAGCCAGCAGGTGTTTGGCGAGAAGAATGTGCGCCCGGAGAACAAAACTTATGACGAACTGCGCCAGTTGAATATGGGCGCGCAGTTTGAGACGGAAAGCGGCGAAAAGCCCTATGCGAACCTGCATGGGGATCAGGTGCCGGACGATCTGCGCATTTTGCGGGTGGAGGACGCGCTGGACTACCTGATCGCACAGGGCAAGGGCGAGTATAAGTATATTATCGAGATTAAAAACAGCGGCGATTTGGGCACCCACGGTGTGGACCTGCTCTATAATATTATGAAAGAGCGCGGAATTATCGACCGGGTGATCTTCGGCACCTTCCACAAGGAAGTGAGCGCCTATGTGGACGCCACTTATAAGGATATGACCCGCAGCACTTCCATTGCCGAGGTGGCGGAATTCTGGGCTGCAGCCCTGCGCAATGACGAGAATTACACGCCGCCCTGCAAGGTGCTGCAAATTCCCTATTGCGCGCCGTACAAGAACCTGGGCTTCAACCTGGGCACAGCCACGGTAATCAATTATGCCCACGCCCATGATATGGCCGTGCAGTATTGGACAGTGAACGACCCGGAGGACATGGCCTACCTGGTGGATTTGGGCGCCGATTGCATTATGTCCGATTACCCGGATAAGCTTTATGATACCATGCAGGATAAGGCGTGATACTGCGTATTCAATATTGTTGAGAACAAGTTGATAAATTATAGTTTGGCACAACTGATAGAGGCATCTTCTCTTAGGAGAGGATGCCTCAGTTCTTAACGCTAAATTTTAAAGGTTATGACAGCTTTGTCCAGGTCTCAAGAACCGGCTGCTTTGCATTTTCCGGGTACAAAATGACATAAAGACGGTCATTTCTGGAGGACTGGATGGCAAGGAAGTTGTCGTATGTTTCACCATAGGCATATAGGCAATGATCGGTGACATCGGCGGTGGTGAATCCTTCTTCTCCGTGATTTACCATGATACCGCCTTGAACCGTTTTGCTTGATTCACTCATTTCATAAAAAGAGACCAGTTGATAGATATCCATGTTTTTGGCCAGATAGGGCGAATTCCATTGCGTATTGAGCAGATTGCGAGAAATGGATGACGGCTTTTTGGTCGGATTCATTTGGTCGGATTTTACTAAAATGCCTGTGCTTGAACCATTCAAATCCAGTCGAATCAGCAGAATATCAGTATCGGGATAGGCATTTTTGACCGTGAATTTGCAGTTATGTTTGTTGTAGAATTCTACTGTGTTTTTGTCGAGAACTTTGTATTTTGCTTTCTCTATCTCCGAGTCCCCCGGCGCATCAACAGAACTTGTGATCTGAACCTGATTATTTTTGCTGAATTTGTATGTGGATACCAGTCCGAGTGAGTCGGGTAAGTAAAGTGACCAAGAGCAACCGGAGAGTTTCTGCACGATGGGGGCTGTTGATTGTGTTGCAGTTGATTTGGTCGTGGAAGTGGCGTCCTTAGTTGTGGCTTTTCCTCTATCTTCAATTAACTTCTTGTTTTTTGTTCCGCGGCAAAGCACCTCGTTGCGCGCACAGATTCCTTCATATTCTTCCTTTTTTCCATACTTTCCGTTCTCGTTCTGCGCTTTTTTTAGTGCCTGTATGGCGGTTTTCCCACTTGCAAGCGAATCAAACACAGATGTTACCATATTGCCGTCATAGTTAACGGTGGTGATAAAATAATTGGAGTAGACAACAGCTGCCCCTTTTTGAATCAGTATGTCGGAGAGGTAAGCATCATAACCGGATAGGCAAGTGGCAAGATAAAAGAAGGCGCCGTTAAAGCTTCCGTCTGCATAATAATCTTTGAAAAAGTCGCCGGTAAGCATGGCTCTGCCGGAAGAACTGGCGATAATTCGTTGGCCATCACAGTATTTTCGGAATTCCTTGCTTTTCTTCAGACTTTTATAAGTGATATTTAATGAAAGACAGGCGTGCTGCTGTTTTGTCCAACAACCGTGACCGTCCCACAGGATAATTTTGGCACCACTGAGATTTTTTAGGGTGGACAGATTCACCTGCTCGTCATCAAGATTATCGCCGGTATTAAAGCGAAAGTTGTCCTTTTTGGCTATTTTTTTGGCGGTCGTATCGTATGCGTCATTCTTAATATCACTGTTATAAAAGGGCTGGGTGGTAACGATGCGACTACCTTTTCCCCCGGCTTTCATACCAGCAATTGTTGGAGTATAGACGATAACATCACCGCCGTTAGCCAGTGTGCAGACCACACATAGGGTATCTGGTTCATAGGAAACATCTGAAAAAACGCCTAGGTTTTTCATTTTGTTGGCGTATGCGAATTCTTTTTGCAACAAAGCGGGTAACGCATTCTCATTTTTATCATGTGAATTCCAATAGCTGTTTTCAATTTGCGTAAACTGTTCAGTTACAATATCAAAATCCGTTGCTACATTGGCTGTGGTTTCTTTGCTCTTTTGAGAATAGATCAATGGTATAGATATGGTGGTTGCCAATACGCACACGGCAAGAAGAATGAGCAGGCTGATAATTATGTATTTCTTCTTGTCCTTTTTTTGTGGTGTTTGGTTATTGTTGGCCGGATTTGGTTGCATACAGATTCTCCTTTTATTATGATTTTTCCATTTACAGCAGTATATGCTTTTTTTGGTGAATTTTCTATATGCCAATAGAGTACACTTAATAGTTTGAAACAAAGTGAAAAAGAAAAGGAACGGCATTGCCGTTCCTTTTTTGCTATACATGATAGATTACAGTACCTTATCCAGGAAGGTGGTCAGGCGCTCGGCCTTGGGGTGGTCGAATATATTCGTGGGGGTGCCTTCTTCCAGCACCTTGCCGTCATCCATAAACAGCACCCGGCTGGCAACCTCCTTGGCAAAGCCCATCTCGTGGGTGACCACCACCATGGTCATACCGTCGTTGGCCAGTTCTTTCATCAGATCCAGCACCTCGCCCACCATTTCCGGGTCCAGGGCGGAGGTGGGCTCATCAAAGAGCATCACCTTAGGGTTCATGGCCAGAGAGCGCACGATGGCGATTCGCTGCTTTTGGCCGCCGGAAAGCATGGAGGGATAGGCGTCTGCCTTATCCCGCAGGCCGATCCGATCCAGCAGGCGCAGGGCGTTCTCGTTGGCCTCCTCCTTGTTCATCAGCTTCAGCTGAATGGGGGCCAAGGTAATGTTGCCCAGCACGGTCTTGTTGTTAAACAGGTTAAAGTGCTGAAACACCATGCCCATACTGCGGCGCACTCGGTTGATGTCCGTCTTTTTATCCGTAATGCACTGGCCGTCAAACCAGATTTGACCGGAGGTGGGGGTTTCCAGCAAATTCAGGCACCGCAAAAAGGTGCTCTTGCCAGAGCCGGAGGGGCCGATCACAACGATCTTTTCGCCCTTTTCGATGTTTTCGTCTATGCCTTTCAGCACTTCCAGCTTACCAAAGCTTTTGTGCAGGTCAGATACCTTTATCACTTTTTCTCAGGCTCCTTTCCATCAACTTAATGCCCAGGGTGATTACCAGTACGATCACAATGTAGATCAGAGCCATCACCAAGTAGGGGATCATAAATTCGTAGCTGTTGGAGCCAATGCGGTTGAACGCAACATACAGGTCCATAGCGCCTACGAAGCTGACCACCGAGGTCTCTTTGATTAGCGAGATAAACTCGTTGCCCAGCGTGGGCAGAATATTCTTCACCGCTTGGGGGATCACAATCTTCATCATGGTGGTGGCGTAGCTCAGACCAATGGCCCGGCCGCCCTCCATCTGCCCACTGTCTACGGACAGAATACCGGCGCGCATGATCTCGGAGATATAGGCGGCGGAGTTCATACCGAAGACCACCACGGCTACGGCCACGGAGTTCATGTGCAGGTTCATCAGTGGCATCAGCACATAGTAGAATACCAGCAGCTGTACCACAATGGGGGTGCCTCGGAACAGGCCCACATACAGCCCGGACAGACCGTTAAAGAACTTGGCCACCGGATTGGTGCGTGGAATCACCCGGGTGGTGGCGATCACGGTGCCGAAAACGATACCGATCAGCAAGCCCAGCATGGCGATCTCCGCCGTATTGCGCAGGCCAAGCAGTACCGTCTTGTAGCCGTCGTGATGAATAAAGTAGTCAAGGAAAACCTGAACTTTGTTGCTAAAATTATCCATAAGTTGCGTCCCTGCCGCCAAGGCGGCTTCTTGTCAAAAAATGCCCCACCCCCGTGCGGGGGTGAGGTGCGGATTCGTCTTTGTTTATTTGACCTGATTATGCCACATTGTTGATGGCGGTGGTGATGGCAGCTGCCGGTGCGGCATCTACGATCACATAATTCAGGTTGCCGTTGATCAGGTCCTGCATGGCCAGAGAGGCGTTGTCATAACCAACGAACTGTGCCTTCAAACCGGCAAAGCCCATATCCTCGCTGCCCTGTACATAGGACTGACCGGTGGTGCCGTTCTGGCCGCCGATCTTTACGCTGCTGTCCAGGCCGTTCAGGATCTTCTCCACATCTTCCTTGGTCTTGCAAGCGTCAAAGGTGGTGTCGTCGCCTTTTACAACCACTTTCTGAGAAGCGGAATAATAAGAGTCGGTAAAGTCTACCTGCTTTGCGCGGGACTCGTTGACGGTCAAGCCGGCCATAGCGATATCGCACTTCTGCTGCTGCACGGAGGTAACCACGGCCTCAAACTTCATGTCCTTGATTACCAGCTCTTTGCCCAGGCTGTCTGCCAGTGCTTTGGCAATCTCCATGTCAATGCCGTAGAAGGTGTCGCCCTTTTTGTACTCAAAAGGCTCAAACTCGGCGTTGGTGGCAACCACCAGCTGATCCTTGGTGCTGTCCTCGGCGGCGCTGGTCACGCCTGCCGGCTCACCGCTGCCAAAGTAGTGATTGCAGATTTCGTCCAGCTTGCCGCTTTTTTTGAGCTCTTTGATGAAAGCGTTGGCCTTCTCTTTCAGCTCCGGCTGCTTTTTGTCCACGCCAAAGGCGTATTCCTCGTCAGACAGTGCAATGTCGATCACCTTGACCTTCTGGGTTTTGGCGGCCTCTGTGGTGCCCTTGTCATCCTTGCCGCTGTTAGAGGAGCAAGCGGCGAAAGACGCAGCCACAAACAGGACAGCCAGCACCAGGGCAATGACTTTGTTAAACTTCTTCATTGTTTTGTACCTATCCTTTCAAAAAAATGCCGTACAGATACTTATAAATATACGGTTTATCGTGGTTCACTGTAGCACATTCCCGTGAAAAATGCAAGAGATTTCCATAGATTATGCGCATAAATATGCAGTCTTTGCATAGCGAATGTATAGGCGCACAAAAAGGGGCGAAAAACAATACGCTTTTTTGTGCAATGTAGCATAAATCCGCTGCCGTTGACGAACGCCCGCCGGGGCGCTATAATAAGTAATAAATCACGCCCGCCCGTCAAGGGGGGCTAAATAAGAGAGGTACAGTGTGATGATGACAAATATTCCTGAGCTGAAGCTGGGGCTGGTGAGCGTGCCCCGAGACTGCTTCCCCATGGCGCTGTCCGTTGGACGGCGAGACGCATTGGCGGCAGCCTATGCCAAGTACGGCATGCTGCACAACTGCCCGGTGTGTATAGAGAGCGAGACGGATGTGGCGCCGGCTTTAGCAGACTTAAAGGCTGCCGGGGTCAACGCCTTGGTGATCTTCCTGGGCAACTTCGGTCCGGAGACGGCAGAGACCACTCTGGCTAAGCAGTTTGACGGCCCGGTGATGTTTTGCGCAGCGGCGACAGCCTGCTGGACGGCCGCGGCGACGCCTACTGCGGTATGCTCAATGCGTCCTATAATTTGAACTTGCGTGGCGTGCAGGCGTATATTCCCCAGTACCCGGTGGGTACGGCAGCGGACTGTGCCGCCATGATCCGGGACTTTGTGCCGGTGGCAACGGCGCTGCTGGCACTGTCTGATTTGAAGATCATTTCCTTCGGCCCCCGTCCCCAGGACTTTTTGGCCTGCAACGCGCCTATCGCACCCCTGCACCGGCTGGGCATTGAGATTGAGGAGAACAGCGAGCTGGATCTGTACGCTGCGTTTCACGCCCACGCCGGGGACGCTCGCATTCCCGATGTGGTAGCGGAGATGGAGGAAGAGCTGGGCGAGGGCAATAAGAAGCCGGAGATTCTGGCCAAGCTGGCGCAGTACGAGCTGACTCTGCTGGACTGGGTGGAGACCCACAAGGGCGCGCGCAAGTATGTGGCCATTGCCGGCAAGTGCTGGCCTGCATTCCAGACGGAGTTCCAGTTTGTGCCCTGTTATGTAAACAGCCGCCTGACCGCCAAGGGCATTCCCGTGTCCTGCGAGGTGGATATTTACGGCGTGCTGTCCGAGTTTATCGGCACCTGCGTCAGTCGGGACGCGGTGACCCTGCTGGATATTAACAACAGCGTGCCTGCCGAT
>OAUU01001135.1_pt1 | contig 10719 bp, 7 predicted proteins | sample 1501381 | NCBI WGS metagenome assembly OAUU01 (sample SAMEA2580057, study PRJEB22360) | human gut metagenome | reverse complement strand
GATAGGATTCGCCGGGGCACCTTCGCCCCCCCCGGCGCCGACCCGGCAGCCGCAATGCGTTACACGGAATGCCGTATGGCGCCGCTCGCCATGGAAATGGTGCGTGACATCGACAAGGACACCGTCGATTTCCTGCCGAACTACGATGGCAAGACGCAGGAGCCGACCGTGCTGCCGGCCCGCTTCCCGAACCTGCTGTGCAACGGCTCGTCCGGCATCGCCGTCGGCATGGCGACCAACATTCCTCCGCACAACATGCGCGAGGTGGCAGAAGGCGTGCATTGGGCGCTCGACCATCCGGACGCGAGCCGTGAGGAACTGCTCGACAACCTGATCCGCATCATCAAGGGACCGGACTTCCCTACCGGCGCCACGATTCTCGGCCATAAGGGCATCGAACAGGCGTACCGTACCGGCCGTGGCCTCATCACCATGCGAGCCGTGGTGAACACCGAGGAGATCAAGGGCCGCATGTGCCTCGTGATCACCGAACTGCCGTACCAGGTCAACCCGGATCGTCTGGTCGTGTCCATCCGCGAAGCGGTGCGCGACGGCAAGATCCAAGGCATCGCCGACATGCGCGACGAAACCTCCGGCCGTACTGGCCAGCGCCTCGTGCTCGTGCTCAAGCGCGACGCCGTGCCGAAGGTCGTGCTCAACAACCTGTACAAGCATTCCCAGCTGCAGCAGACCTTCGGCGCGAACATGCTGGCACTGGTCGACGGTGTGCCGCGCACGCTGTCCCTGGATGCGTTCATCCGTCATTGGGTAAACCACCAGCTCGAAGTCATCGCACGCCGTACCGCCTACCTCAAGCGCGAGGCCGAGGAACGCGACCACATCCTGCAGGGCTATCTGAAGGCCCTTGGCATGATCGATGAGGTCATCGCCCTCATCCGTGCCTCCGAGTCCGCGGAGACCGCCCGCACGGGCCTTATGGACCTGCTTGACGTGGACGAGGTGCAGGCCGACGCCATCCTCGCCATGCAGCTGCGCCGACTGGCCGCCCTGGAACGTCAGAAGATCCTCGACGAGCACAACGAGCTCATGCGCAAGATCGCCGACTACAACGACATCCTCGCCAAGCCGGAACGCCAGCGCAAGATCGTCGGCGACGAGCTGGACGAAATCGTCGCCAAGTATGGCGACGAACGCCGTACCAAGATTCTGCCGTACTCCGGCGAGATGAACGTCGAAGACCTGATCGCCGAAGAAAACGTGGTCGTCACCGTGACCCACTCCGGTTTCATCAAGCGCACCAAGGCCGACGAATACCGCGCGCAGCACCGCGGCGGCAAGGGCATCAAGGGCGCCAAGCTGCGCGAGGACGACGTGGTGGACCACTTCTTCCTGACCAGCACGCACAACTGGCTGCTGTTCTTCACCAACAAGGGCCGCGTGTACCGTCTGAAGGCATACGAGCTGCCGGAAGGCTCCCGCGATTCCAAGGGACAGCACGTGGCGAACCTGCTGCAGTTCGGCCCGGACGAGACGATCCAGACCGTGCTGTCGATTCCGAACTACGACGTGGCCAAGTACTTGGTGCTCGCCACCCGTTCCGGCAAGGTCAAGAAGACCGCGCTCGCCGAATACGACTCCCCGCGTCAGGGTGGTCTGATCGCGGTACGACTCATGACCGACGAGAACGGCGAGAACGCCGACGAGCTGATCGGTGCCGCGCTGTGCAACGCCGACGACGACATCATCCTCGTCTCCAAGCAGGGCATGAGCCTGAAGTTCGAAGCCAACGACGAGCAGCTGCGCCCGATGGGCCGCCAGACCGCCGGTGTGCAGGGCATGAAGTTCCGCGACGGCGACGAGCTTTTGGCCATGGATGTGGTGCAGGGCGATTCCGACAGGGATCTGCTCGTGGTCACCAACGAGGGCTTCGCCAAGCGCACCGCCATCAGCGAATACCGTCTGCAGGGCCGTAACGGCTACGGCGTCAAGGCCGTGCAGCTCGCCGAAGGCCGTGGCTCCCTGGTGGGTGCCGTGATCGTGGAGGAATCCGACCAGATCATGGCCATCATGAAGTCCGGCAAGGTCATCCGCTCCAACGTCGCCGAAGTCAAGCGCACCGGACGTACCACCCAGGGTGTGACGCTCGCCAAGCCTGACAAGAACGACGAAATCATCTCCATAGCACGTAACGAGGAGACCGACGAGGATGACGCCGAGCAGGCCGCCGCGGAAAACGGAGCAGTCCAGAACGACGCAGCCGTGCAATCGCAAGCCGAAACCACTACTGAAAACTCCGCTGAAACCGGTACGGAAGCCACTTCCGATGCCGGCGATGGCGAGAATGTAGAGGCCTGAGACACAGGCGGGGAATCGTCTGCGAAAACTGGTAGCCTCGGCTAGAAGTAGGCAAGATTCTGCAAGGAGCAACGATGAGCGAGAACAATGAAAGCCATCAGGCGCAGGCAGGGGCGCAGGCCCCACGCGTGGCCCGTTCCGCATCCAGCCAGCCGTTGAGCGGTACGGAACAGTCTCAGGCGCATGAGAACATGGCCGCCGCGTCCGGCGGTGTGAAGGTTCGTGAAAAAGCGCGTCGTGGCGCGCCTCGCGCCCGCCGCATGAGCCTGTCCCTGACCCGCATCGACGCATGGTCCGCGGCCAAGGTGGCGTTCATGCTTTCCATCGCGGGAGGCATCATCCAGATCGTCGCGGTGACGCTGCTGTGGCTGCTGCTGAACGTGGTCGGCGTGTTCGATCAGGTGACGCAGATCGTGTCCTCCACCGGTCTTGACGCCGGCGGATTCGACCTTGCCAACGTGCTTTCGCTGAGCACCGTGCTGAGCGCGGTCACCATCTTCTCCATCATCGAAGTGGTGCTGTTCACCGTGCTGGTGGTGATTCTCACGCTGCTGTACAACGTGGTGAGCACGCTGGTCGGCGGCATCCACGTGACGCTCGGCGACGACTGATCGATTCGTCATACGGCGTTCGTACGGCGCTTGCGCAACGTAAGCCGTTCGTGCAACATAAGAAGACGGCGCTTCCCTACTTCGGGAGGCGCCGTCTTTTCTTATGTAATCGCGATTATGCGGTCGCTTTTATGCAATCGTCATACTGCGTTGCGCGTTATGCCGTAACGCATATGAAAACGGTCCGTGCGAACGAATCGCACGGACCGTTGAAACGGATTGTGAAAGACGATCAGAGCACGCCCTGGGCGACCATGGCGTTGGCGACCTTGACGAAGCCGGCGGCGTTGGCGCCGAGCATCAGATCGCCCTCATGGCCGTACTCCTTGGCGGCGGCCAGGGAATTGGCGACGATGTTCTCCATGATGGACTTGAGCTTGTTGTCCACCTCTTCGAACGTCCAGGAAAGGCGGTAGGAGTTCTGGCTCATCTCAAGGCCGGACACCGCCACACCACCCGCGTTGGCGGCCTTAGCCGGGCCGTACAGCAGGCCGTTGTCCTGATAGACGGCGATTGCCTCCGGGGTGGACGGCATGTTGGCGCCTTCGCACACGACCTTGCAGCCGTTGGCGACGAGGGCCTTGGCGGACTCCTCATCGATTTCGTTCTGGGTGGCGCACGGCAGCGCGATGTCGCACGGCACGGTCCACACGCCCTTGCAGCCCTCGTGGTATTCGGCACCCGGAACACGCTCCGCGTACTCCTTGATGCGGCCGCGGTGGCCGAGCTTGATGTCCTTGACGATGTCGAGCTTGATGCCGTCCGGATCGTAGACGTAGCCGTTGGAATCGGAGGCGGTGACGACCTTCGCGCCGAGGGCCTGGGCCTTCTCGGTGGCGAAGATGGCCACGTTGCCGGAGCCGGAGATGACGACGGTCTTGCCTTCGAAGGAATCGTTCTTCAGGACGCGCAGGGCTTCCTGGGTGTAGTAGCACAGGCCGTAGCCGGTAGCCTCGGTGCGAGCCAGGGAGCCGCCGAATTCGAGGCCCTTGCCGGTCAGCACGCCGGAATACTCGTCGCGGATGCGCTTGTACTGGCCGAACAGGTAGCCGATCTCACGGGCGCCGACGTTGATGTCGCCTGCGGGAACGTCGGTGAACTGTCCGATGTGACGGCACAGCTCGGTCATGAAGGCTTGGCAGAAGCGCATGACCTCGGCGTCGGACTTGCCCTTCGGGTCGAAGTCGGAGCCGCCCTTGCCGCCGCCCATCGGCAGCGTGGTCAGGGAGTTCTTGAGGATCTGCTCGAAACCGAGGAACTTGATGACACCCTCGTTCACGGTCGGGTGGAAGCGCAGGCCGCCCTTGTACGGTCCGATCGCGGAGTTGAACTGGATGCGGTAACCGCGGTTGACCTGCACCTTGCCCTCATCGTCCGTCCAAGCGACACGGAACTTCACCACGCGCTCCGGCTCGACGAGGCGCTCGAGCACTCCCGCCTTCTCATACTCCGGGTGCTTCTCGACTACGGGCTGAAGGCTTTCGAAGACCTCGCGAACGGCCTGCAGGAATTCCGGCTGATCGCCATCGCGCTTTTCGACCTGCGCATACACGCGCTTGACGTACTCATCAGTGAGCATATTTTTCCCCTTCGGGATAGTTGGGTTATCAATAAGGCGATTTCATTCTATGTGCATGGTAGAGGGACACACAAGATATTGCTCAGGATTTGGCTGGAGCGTGCGGATATAGGATGGATTCGGGCATGCAAGAGAGACACGTCCAAAGAGAGACTTGTCCATTGACGCGATTCACGGAATCGCGAATGCAGAACAGGAGCAAAAATGTTCGAAGGATTCAAGAAATTCATCGCACGCGGCAATATGATCGACATGGCCGTCGGTGTCGTCATGGGCGGTGCCGTCACCACCGTGGTCAACGCGATCGTCAACAGCGTCATCAATCCGTTCATCGCCATGATCTTCGGCAAGCCGAACATGGATGGTCTGCTGGCGATCACATTCAACGGCGCGACCGTTTCGTTCGGCGCAGTGCTGGGCGCTATTCTGAATTTCCTCATCATCGCCGTCGCCGTCTATTTCTGCATTCTGGTGCCGATCAACAAATTCCGCGACATGACCGAAGCGCTGCTTGCCAAGACCAAGCTTGCCGAGCAGAAGGAAGCCGAGGAAAAGGCCGCTGAAGAGCCGTCTGCCGAAGAGCAGACCGTCCAGCTGCTGCAGCAGATTCGTGACGAGCTGGCCAAGCAGAACGCGGCCCGCAACTAGTTGCGATTCGTGGTGCCACTCCCCTATTGATTTGATGATTCCGGCCGCTTGCGGGTATGCAGGCGGCCGTTTTATTTGGTTTGCGGGCGATCGCGTCCGTTGGATGGTCGACAAGAGGCTGAATACGAAAAAGGCTTCCGATTACTCGGAAGCCTTCAATTCTGTGGAGCTAAGGGGATTCGAACCCCTGACCCTCTCCATGCCATGGAGATGCGCTACCAGCTGCGCCATAGCCCCGTGGAGCTAGCCGGGTTCGAACCGGCGACCCTCTGCTTGCAAAGCAGATGCGCTACCAGCTGCGCTATAGCCCCGTGAGAAAAAAAGAGCGGCTCGCGGCCGCTTCATTTTTCCTGTGGGCCCGGGAGGACTTGAACCTCCGACCTCATCCTTATCAGGGATGCGCTCTAACCACCTGAGCTACGGGCCCAACTTGCTGTGTCTTGAACACAACGAATTGAAATGATACTTGAATCACAGGGAAAGTCAAGTGCCGCCGTGTCATCGGCGTGTCGTGGCATAATGCAGGCATGACATACGGGCAGCGCAACGGCGGTAACGGCCGTTACGGCAGGGGAGTGGGGCATCGCAACCGCAATCGCGTGATTTCCGAAACGACGGCGAGCATCGCCGGCATGCGGGTGGCCATCGTGCGCAAACCCATCAAAAACATGTACCTGCGCATCAAACCGCCGAACGCGGATATCGTCATCTCCGCGCCGCAACGAATGTCGCAAAGCGCTATCGAACGGTTTGTGACGGAACGCAAGCCGTGGATCGAACGGGCGCAACGCAGCATGCGGCAGGCCAGAGACGCGCAACTCAACGCGCAGCGTGCGCAAAACGGCACTATTGGCGATACTGGCGCTTCCGCCAACCCGCCCGCTTTCGTATGGACGGACGAGGCCAAGGCGCGGGCGCAACGCAACATCGAATCGCAATTGCCTGTGTTGCTTGCCAAATGGGGCCCGGTCGTTGGCCGTACGCCGACGCATATCACGTTGCGTCTGATGAGTTCGCGTTGGGGGTCGTGCACGCCGAAGACCGGACGTATCCGACTTAACCTGCAGCTTGGTTTAATGGCTCCTAGATTCTTCGAATACGTGCTGGTGCATGAGATGACCCACTTGTGGGAGAACGGCCACGGAGAGGGCTTTCAAAGGCGTATGAGCGCCTATCTGCCGCAATGGAGGCAGTTGCGCCGCGACATCAACCGGCAGGTGGTGCTGTAAGAGGCCGCTCGGGTTACTTGGCGTCCGCCGCGGAATCGCCAGCCGCGGAACCGTCCTCATCGGCGGTGTGCCGACGCACTTCCAGCGTTTCGATACGACGGCCGTCCACTTCGGTGACGACCATGTCATAACCGTCATCGGATGACAGCACGTCGCCGACCTCGCCCATTTTGCCGGTGTGCGCCAGGAAATAGCCGGCAACCGTCTCGTACGGGCCGTCTTCCAGCTCGATGCCGGTCAAATCCGCGAAATCCTCGATCGTCATGCCACCTTCGATGGTGGCCACGCCATTGACGAAAGCGGCGCGTTCTGTGCGTTCGCCGCCCTTTTCCTCCGGCAGGTCGTATTCGTCGCGGATGTCGCCGACCAATTCCTCGGTCATGTCTTCCAACGTGACGATGCCGTCGGTGCCGCCGTATTCGTCGATTACCACGGCCAGGTGAATGCCTCGTTTGCGCAGCAGCTCAAGGCTTGGCAGCAGCTTGGACGTGCCCGGCAGGGAAATGCCCTCACGCGTCACGTCGGCAACGGTTCTCGCCTTCGAATCGCGGATGTCAAGCAGGTCGCGCACATGCACGAAGCCGAGCACGTCATCGAAATCCTTGCCGGTGACGGGGTAACGCGAATACGGCATTTCACGCACGTACGCGGCGGCTTCCGCAATCGGCATGGAGCCGTCCAGGAACGCGACGTCGGCACGAGGACGCATGACCTCCGCCACGATGGTTTCGGATGCGTCGAACACGTCGTCGAGGATGGTGCGCTCGTCCTTGCTGAGGTTGGTGTTGGTGTTGACGAGCACGCGCAGCTCGTCGTCGGACACCTCGCTGTCGGTCTCGTTCGGATCGAAGCCGAGCAGCCGCACGATGCCGTTCGTGTTCTTGCCGATCAGCCAGATGATCGGCTTGCACACTTTGGCGAACACATGGATGGCCGGCACCACGGCACGCGCGATCTGCTCGTTGCGTTGCATGGCGATACGCTTCGGCACCAGTTCGGAAATGACGATCGAGCAATACGAGATGATCAGCGTCAACGCGATGGTGGTCAGGGGAGCGGCGACGTTATGCGGCACACCCCAGTCTTCGATGACCGGCACGATATACGGGGCGATTGAGGATTCGCCGAACGACGCGGACAGGAAGCCGCACAGCGTCACGCCGATCTGCACGGTGGACAGGAACGTGTTCGGGTCGCGTGCGATCTGCGCCACACGCTTGCCGCGCGCATCCTCCTGTTCCATCTGGTCGATCTGCGATCCGCGCAGGCTGACCAGCGCCAGTTCGGTGCCGGCGAACACGGAACCGAGCAGCAGGAAAATGAAAATCAGAAGGATGTTCAAACCAAGCGACATGATTCCAATCTAAAGCAACGGCATGTCAAAACAGCGCGACGCAACGGATCCGGAAGCCGTCTTTTTCCGGAAAATCGTCAGAAGCTCAGCACTTCCACCTTGCCGGAATCGAGCTGGTAGCGTGCGCCCGTGATCATCAGCCGATCCTCGGCCAGCGCGCGCTGGATCACTTCGGAACGTTCCACCAGCTGTTCGATGGTGCGTGCGATGTGCACGCGCTCGAAATCCTCCGCCGATTCCAGTTCCGATTCGTGCGCCTGCCAAATCGAAAAACCGACCGTGCGCATCATGATCGAATCCGAATCGCAGATGCGTTCGTCGATGTCGGAAATGCTGTCGGCGGCCATCAGCGAATCTTCCGCATCGGCGGTCAATTCGTGCAGTAACGCTTCGTAATCCTTGGAAACTTGCTTGATCGCACCGCAATTCTGATGGCCGAGCACTACCAGCAAACGTACGTCGAGTACGGTCACCGCGTATTCTAGGGACGCAATCACGGCTTCGTCGATGATTTGACCGGCCGTGCGAACCGTGAACAGGTCGCCAAGACCGGAATCGAAAATAATATCCGGGCTTACTCGCGCGTCGGAGCAGCTCAGTATGGCCGCTTCCGGTGCGTGTGTGTCCACAAGTGCCTCGCGTGCTTCAGCGCCACGATTCGGATGTTCCGGTTTGCCCTCCGCAAACCTGCGATTACCTGCCAGCATGCGGCTCCAAACGCCGCTTGCCGTGCCTTCGACCTCGTCTTGGTCTACAAACAGTTCGTCTGCCATTGACTCCACCCCTCATTGTTCAGGCTAGCCAACATCATACGTTTTGGTCTGACCGTTCGCTGGGAAATAGAGCGATATCTCGCTTATGTATGGCAGATTTCGTGTTCTGTCCGGTGATATTTCGCTTATGTATGGCAGTCCCAAAGGTGAAAAACCGGAAAAATGTACCCCCGAAGTGGGTTTTTCGCATGATGGTCTGCCATATATAAGCGAGAAGGCTCATGGCAAGGCTCCGATTCTGCCATATATAAGGCAGATATAGGTATGAAAAAGGGTCCCCGATCGGCAGTGCGAACGGGGACCCTGAAAGAAACTGGCTAAAATCAGCCGGTGTTCTGCAAGCCTGCTGCGACACCCGACACGGTGCACAGGATCAGGTAGGTGTTACTGCAGTCTGCAGAAGATGAAAAGAATAAGAGCTAAAACAAGAAAGGCGGCACCGCTTATTCTCATTAAGGATGTGTATAGATTGCTCGGATCTCCTTTTTGAGTCCAGAGGAAATTGCTTATTTTCCAGAGTTGCCTTGGAAAAATAAGCATACATAATCCTAGCAGGGCAAGTGCTGTGAGATATATGTACTGCACTGTTCTCCTTATTTTAGGTAGTCGGAGATGCAAGGGTATGGTCCTTGTTTATTAAAAAAGGCTGCTGGTGCAGACAAGCTTCCTGCTGAGAGAGAAGCTGAAGTGAGTGCTCGGGCTTTCGCCGCGTTCATAGCTCAACCAAGACGGTAGTTCGCATAATGTGTAATGTGTGGGCAGATATGGCATATGCCACATCTGCCCACACATTATCTTCTACTTAGGATCCTTCTGGTGGATGAATGGAAAGCTGCTACATAAGGAGTGCCAGTGCGAGGAAGAATCCTGTAATACCCGTGGCTATCAATACGGTGATGGTGATGATTCCGGCGAAGATACGTACAGCCAAGATCTTCCTTCCATGACTCGAGGGGTTGGTTGCGGCTAATTTCGTTATTCCAACCACAGACCAGCAAGCTATGCCCAGTGCCAGTGTCAAAAATTCTCGAAACCATTCCGCCTCAAGCAAGGGAAGGCCGACGATCGATGACGGATCGCTTGCTAGTTTTGGCGGAATGGCGCATAGGATACGTTCCAACATCAGGTAAGGGCCATCGAAATGGACCAGATTCAGAGTGAATGGGAGCAGCAGCACCAGCCCTATCCACCATAGGATGCGCCGAGTGATTATGAGCTTGGCATCCAGTGTCCCGGCGTCGCCCTTCGTCTTGATGCCGTCCGTTGGTCCGGTGTTCCCGCGCTCATCCGCTGACTTGTCCATGTCCCCTCCGGTCATCCGAAGATCAGCCCGTGTTCTGCAGGCCTGCTGCAACACCCGAAACGGTGCACAGGATCAGGTAGGTGTAGTTCGCCTTCTGGCCGTGCGTGAGCTCTTCCTTGTCCACGCGCTTGCGCAGCGAGCCGAGGGCGAGCACCTGGGTGGCGGACAGCGCGTCCACGTACGGGGAGCGGATGCGGATGGCCTGGCCGAGCACGTGGCGGTGCTGCAGAGGCCACTTGTCGCCTACGATCTCGAGCACCCACTTGCGGGTGAGCTCCATCTCGTCGAGGACCTTCTTGTTGAGGTCCTCACGGTCGCCGAGGGCGAGGTACATCTTGGCGATGCGCTCGTCGGTCTTGGCCAGCGACATTTCGATGTTGTCGATGAACGTGGAGAACAGCGGCCACTCCTCGTACGCCTGACGCAAGGTGTTCAGGTCGCCGAACTGCTCGCACGCGGTGCCGAGGCCGTACCATGCGGCCAGGTTGATGCGGGCCTGGGCCCAGGAGAAGATCCACGGAATGGTGCGCAGGTCGTCGAGGGACTTGGCGCCCAGACCACGCTTTGCCGGACGGGAGCCGATTGGCAGCAGGCCGATTTCGGTCAGCGGCGTGACGGTGGAGAACCACGGTGCGAAGCCGTCGGTGTTCAGCAGGTCGAGGAAGCGGTTGTGCGCGGCCTCGTCGAGCTTGCTGGCCATGTCGGCGTACTTCTTGGTCATATCCGTGTTGCGCTTCTCCACGCTCGGAGCGGACTGCAGCAGCGTTGCGGCTGCGACGGACTCCACATGGCGGATTGCAAGCACCGGGTTGCCGTAGCGGGCGAAGATGACCTCGCCCTGCTCGGTGAGCTTGAAACGGCACTTCACGGAGCCGACCGGCTGTGCGAGCACGGCTCGGTTGGCCG
>OAUU01001134.1_pt1 | contig 10726 bp, 10 predicted proteins | sample 1501381 | NCBI WGS metagenome assembly OAUU01 (sample SAMEA2580057, study PRJEB22360) | human gut metagenome | reverse complement strand
ACGGTTATGTAACTGTAAGTGCAGCAAAAGGTCTGGATAAAGATGAAAAAGATAAGGAAGGAAAATATATCCGCCGCGAGCGTTATACCGGAAATGTAAGCAGAAGCTTTTATGTAGGAAATAATGTTCAGAGAGAAGACATCCATCCGAAATTTGAAAATGGTATTCTTTCCTTTACTGTTCCAAAAGAGCAGAAGACAGTAGAAAACAACTCCCATTATATTGCCATTGAAGGTTAATCTCAAACGGGCAGGGAATAAAACCCCTGCCTGTTTTAAAAGCCAAATGCAATCGGAAAAGAGGTTTTTGATATGAGTAAAACGACATCAAGAGTATTATGGATTTTAGCCGGAATCTTTCTGATTATAACCGGGATCGGATGTTTGAGGAATCCCGGAAAAATTCTTTATGGTCTTCCCATTATCTTTGGAGTTGCCATGATGTTTTCCGGCATTATAGATATTGTGATATTTGCAGCCGGTCATGATTATATGGCAGGATCTGGCTGGTTTCTTGCTGACGGCATTCTAACCGTACTGATGTCTTTATTCATTTTGGGAAATGGATGGTTTACAGCAATGACTATTTCCTTTATTTTAGGAATGTGGCTGATTTTTTCAGGTATCACCAAACTGGTTAATTCCTTTGACCTTCAAAAACTGGGAGTAAAGGGCTGGGGCTGGTTTACAGTACTTGGAATCCTTCTGACTGTGATTGGTTTTCTGTCATTCACACATCCATTTGCAAGTATTGCAGCTATGGCCTGGGTAATCGGATTTTTCCTGATCCTACAGGGTATTGTATCTGTCATGCGTGGATGCTTTTCCAATCGCTTCTGGATGTAAAATATAACAAAAAATAACATTGCCAAGGAGGAAAAAAGGCACCTCTTCATATAGATTCGGCTGCATACAAAATTGTGTGCAGCCTTTTTTAACGAATGCCTAATTTCAAAAACAATTTGAATATTCTTGTGCGATGAAATCGCACTTCCGGAAATCTGGAAATCAGATGTCTGGGAAGTGGAAATCATCTTATGCGAGTTTACTCGCGTAATGTTTTATTGCTAACTTCCCATGTTTTTCCTACTCAAACCAAAACGCGCCATCAATCACATGCTTTCTGCCAACTGTTCCTGTGTAATATTCTTTTCTTTTCGAAGCTCTTTAAGAAAACTTCCAACTTTTTCTTGTTTCATTTTGTTCCTCCCAGTTTTGGTAAACTCTCACATTCATCAATAATATTTACTATTTCTGCTTTTTATAGCAAATGTCGAAACGGAATAATTAAAATGCGCAGGATTCCATAAAAAATCCTTTTTCCTACACTCTGTTCTATTATTTGATAATTTTCTCCATGCCATCAACTAATATCTGAACTTTTACACCTCTATCTGCAGCATTTAATAGTGCAGCCATCATATCCTGACCACTGTTATCGTCACGAAAATCAAAAATTGAAAGCATAATATTTTCTTTTGCCGATTCGATTAAACGGAGCCGCCACACCAACGCATCCACATTATTTTCAATATTTAATATTCTCTCCTGTCCAGCCATATTTAACACCCTTTCACACTCTCTGTTTTCTTCATCAGCTCGTTTGTGATACAGAGGCAGGATTGCTAGACATACTATCAAATAAAAGAACCATATTTTCAAAATACCTTTTATCATCTTTCCAAATTTTTTCATTGTTCTGCATCATTGTATCATTCGACATTTTATGCTACGATATAAAAAACAAAAAGCGAGTTGATATATATATATGAACCATACAAAATCTGCCATCATAGATGCTTTCTGGCAGTTGCTGGAAGAACGTCCCTACACCAAGATTACTGTAAGGGATATTGTAGAACGCTGCCAAGTCAACCGAAACACCTTTTACTATCATTTTCATGACATTCCTGAGCTTCTGGAAACTACAATAAAATCTGATGTAGATCAAATCATCCAGACTAACGGACATTTTGGTTCACCGACGGATTGCTTGATTCCAATTGTTGAACGTTGCTTAAAACGCAAAAAGGCCATGCTCCATATATACCGTTCTGTGAAACGAGATGTATTCCAAAACGAATTGGAAAGAATCATACTCTACACAGTAACTCAATACATACATACTGTTACCAAAGATTTGAATATTCCTTCTGAAGATAAAACTATCCTAATACAGTACTATAAATGTTGCCTTCTTGGATACACATTAGATTGGCTGGACAAAAACATGAACTTTGACCTTTTGAAGTCAGTTACTCGTATTACTGATTTGATTGGAGATTCTTTGAAGCAGGCATTTCTTGAATTGTCCGAATCTTCAAGTATATAATACCCGAATAGATTGAGCACCGCTTCAACTTGGCGGTGCTCTTTACATTAGCGGGGCAAATATTCTCAAGATTTCCTGAAATACCCTTATTGGCAACCTTTCTATACACTCTTCTAATGTAATCTGCGTGCACTCATTCAATATATCAAAATAATCTTTTTTTATTTGTAATACTGCCTTACTGTTATACATCCATACTCCACATTCGAAATGCAGATAGAGGCTTCTAAAATCTAAATTCGTTGTTCCTACAGTCGCTATCTGGTCATCGGAAACAAATATTTTAGAATGCATAAATCCTTTTGAATATTCATATATATTCACACCACCATATATCAATTCCCTGTAAAATGATCGTGTAGTCAAATGAATCAAGGCCTTGTCATAAATATGAGGAGTGATAATCCGCACATCTACACCGCTTTTAACCACTAAGCACAATGCAGATACCATGCTGTCATCGACAATCAAATATGGCGTACAGATATAATACTTGTACTTGTCTCAAGAGCAATGCTCTAAACCATGAACGCTTCATTTGATTCCCCACTTATTCTAAATTCTTATTTTTCTACTTATCCCCATACCGAAAGCCCCTGGCCCCACATGACAGCTGATACTGAATGTCAGCGGATCGTATTTAACATCTTCCCAAGGAAACATCTCTTGGGCCATTTCCATCCATTCCTGATGTTCTTCTTTTTTTCCGAAGCTCCCTGCGACGCCCACATATATCTCATCACTATTTTTAAGAAATTCATCTGCAATTGTATTCATTTCCATAAGCAGACGCTTTTTACAGCTTTTTGTTCCACGAACTTTTGCATAGGCATCTAAACGTTCTCCAGCAATTACGAGCAGTGGTTTTATACTTAATAATGTGCCCATGGCAGCTCCCGCCGGAGTAACACGTCCTCCCTTTTTCAAATATTCTAAGGTTTCCACGCCTACATAGATAATGGATTCATAAGCAGTTTGTTCTAAAGCTTCTTTTATTTCTTTTGCAGAACACCCTTTTTCTTTCAGCACCAGTGCATCCAACACAGACTGCCTCTGGGTAACAGAAATACGATGATTATCAACCACCTGTACTTTTTCTTCATAATCCTGCGCCAGGGCCTGAGCTGTCTGATAGGATCCACTGAGTCCACTGGACATTGGAATATATACAATTTCGTCATATTCAGATAATAGCAGCTTATCCCACATGTCTGTCACTTCTGCCGGCGAAGGCTGTGAACTAAAAACTTCTCTGTTTTCCTCAAGGCATTGATAAAACTCCTCATGAATTAAATCAATGCCTTCATAATATGTTTTCCCTTCCAGAATCACCGGCATTGGAATGACATGGACACCTAGAATCTTTCCTTCTTGTTCAAAGATCCCACTGTTGCTGTCTGTTACAATCGCAACGTTCATCTCATAATCCTCCTGTGCCATTTTTATACTATTACAAATATTTCTTTAATTCATTGGCTTTATCCAACCTTTCCCATGGAAGATCCACATCTTCCCTTCCAAAATGTCCATAAGCAGCTGTCTGTCTGTAAATAGGTCTTCTTAAAGTCAATTCTTTGATAATACCAGCTGGGCGAAAATCAAAGTTCTCTCTTACAATCTCCGTAATTCTCTCATCTGAAAGTTTTCCTGTTCCAAAGGTATCCACCATAATGGAGGTCGGATATGCTACACCAATAGCATAGGAAAGCTGCACCTCACATTTTTCAGCCAACCCTGACGCTACAATGTTTTTTGCCGCATAACGGGCAGCATATGATGCAGAACGGTCCACCTTGGTACAATCCTTTCCCGAAAAAGCTCCGCCACCATGCCGCGCATATCCTCCATATGTATCTACAATAATCTTACGGCCTGTCAATCCACTGTCTCCATGCGGTCCACCTATTACAAAACGGCCTGTTGGATTGATATAGAATTTTGTATTCTCGTCCACCATTTCACCAGGCAGGATTTCATCAAACACATATTTTTTAATATCCAACTGAATCTGTTCCTGTGTTATGTCTGGATCATGCTGTGTAGAAAGCACTACGGCATCCAGTCTGAATGGTTTGTCCTTTTCATCATACTCTACAGTTACCTGGGTTTTTCCATCTGGTCTCAAATATGGAAGTATTCCATCTTTTCGTACTTTTGTCAGCTGCAAGGCCAGCTTATGTGCAAGCTCAATGGGATAGGGCATATACGTCTTAGTCTCATTCGTCGCATATCCAAACATCATTCCCTGATCCCCTGCTCCGATAGCTTCAATCTCTTCATCTGACAAATTATGTTCTTTTGCCTCGAGAGCCCTATCCACACCCATTGCTATATCTGCCGACTGTTCATCAATGGCTGTCAACACACCACAGGTTTCTGCATCAAAACCATACTCTGCATTTGTATATCCAATTTCCCTGATTGTATCTCGAACCACCTTCTGGATATCTACATATGCATTGGAAGTAATTTCTCCCATTACCATAACAAGACCTGTAGTCGTTATCGTCTCACACGCCACCCGACTCATAGGATCCTGCTTCAATAATTCATCCAGCACGGCATCTGAAATAGCATCACACATTTTATCTGGATGCCCTTCAGTGACAGACTCTGATGTAAAAAATCGTTTACTTTTGTTCATTTTTTATTTCCTTTCATTTATTTCGATTACCTGAATAAATACTTCAATGTTCAAATTTATAGTTTTTCTTTAATCTACAATTTTCTTTTTCGCCCTGTTCTCTTTCCAAAGCTCATCTGCAACCGGCTTCCAATTCTTCGCATACTGGTCACATTTTGCACAAAGATGTTCTGCCGTTTCTGGAGATTGAAGATCTGTTGAGTGAGCACCTGATTTTTCAACCATTGCACGAAGCTTGTCAGGATTTTCCAGCATAGGACACGGACGAAGCATATTTTCATTAAATGGCTGATTATCATGGTAAGCCATCATCATCGGTGACTGCAGTGCTTCCAGAAGCGTCTTTTCCCGAATATTAGAATCTGAATAATGGATAAATACGCATGGATCGATATCACCGTTAGCATTTATATGTAAGTAGCGATGACCACCGGCGATACATCCGCCAACATATTCTGCATCATTCTGAAAATCCAGTGCAAACAATGGCTTTGTGGCACGATAACGACGGATTTTCTCATAAACTCCGGTACGCTGCTGTGGTGTAGGCATCAACTCTGGAACAGCATCGTTTCCTACCGGCATATAATGGAAATACCATACAAAATAGGCACCCATTTCAATCAATGTATCATAGAATTCCTCTGATGTAATTGAATCATAATTAGCGCTGGTATAGCAGCAAGAGATTCCATAAATCAGTTTCTTTCTTCTGAGAAGTTCCATGGCTTTACGTACTTTCTGATATACACCAGTTCCACGTCGTCCATCAGTTGCCTCTTCAAATCCTTCCAGAGAAATGGCTGGTACAAAATTACCTACACGGAGCATTTCATCCGCAAATTCTTCGTCAATTAATGTGGAATTTGTAAAGCAGAGGAATACGCAATCCGAATGCTTTTCACAGATCCGAATCAGGTCTTTTTTACGAACCAGTGGCTCGCCGCCAGTGTAAATATAAAAATAAACGCCCAATTCTTTTCCCTGGCAGATAATATCATCAATCTCATCAAAAGTAAGATTTAATTTGTGTCCATATTCCGCCGCCCAGCATCCCGTACAGTGCAGATTGCAGGCAGATGTAGGATCCAGAAGGATAGCCCATGGAATATTACAGTTATACTTCTTTCTCAGTTCTTCTTCCTTCTTCCAGCCAACCAGACTGGCATTAATAAACAGATTCACGGCAAGTGTCTTAGTCACATTGGGAGCTACCTCTTTAAAAAGACGGCGGATATAGTGATAATAAGGATGTTCCGGATCTGTAATTGCATCCCGAATTATTTTTCTCTGAGAAATAAATTCTCCATCAGCAAATTTATCTGCCCAGTCCATCATCTTCGGCATATGCTTATCCGGATCCTTGTAAATATAATTGAATGTCTGCTCGATTCCCAGTTTCTTTAAAGTATTTGATGCGTTCATAATAGAATTCCTCCCTATAATTTTATATTTGTTAATAATAAGTTTTACTTAAACATTTTATTCTTCCCAGTCAGTATCTTCCTCGTTCTTTTCCTGTCCTTGGATTTGTTTTGAAATCTTCACCGTCTCCTTGACTGTGAGATGATTCATGAGACCTTCTGCAAAAAAACCGCATCCGATAATGACATGACTGATCTGACTTTCCTGAAACGGCTTTATTATAATTAAGATCCCAAAAGCAGCTACAATGATGGAAAGTGTCAATATCCATTTCCATATTTCAAGTCCAAATACTTTTGCGTCTTTTGCAGTCTGAACTTTTAATACAGCGTCAAGCAAAATCAACAATCCTAGTCCTGGGGAAAGATATGAACGGATACGCAAATTACATCCAAGCACTATCACTCCTAGCACTATCAGGAATATTCCACAGGCCAGATCATATTGGAAAGCCAGATCATACAAATCATCTGAAAGATATCCAATAATCTTAACAATTCCATAGGCAACTAATATGATGCCCCCTGTGATACCTAGCACCAGTGGGGATATAGATGGTATTGTCATACATACGATTCCAGCTATATAGAAAATAATTGAAATCAAAACATACCCATCTCTTGCCATACGAATCTTTTTCAATATTTTCACCTCCATTCTCTTTTTCTTGCCTAAATTCTACATACTATTTTATTCTTCTTCTATGGGCAAACGTCTTCTATATATCCAAAAACTAGGCAATCTTAACATGTTTGTCTGGATTCATTCAAAGTCCAAGATCAATAAAAGCTTCCCATTGCCGACATAAATGTCGACAACGGAAAGCTTTTGCTTATTTGTTTATCATGGAAAAGAATATGATTATTTCAATTTTTTCAAACTCAAATAACATGATATTCTTTCAGCAGTTTTTCCACATCTGTGTTTTTGATAAAGTCTAAAGCCTTTTTAACAGCAATCTTTTCCTTGATTCCCAGCTTCATCTGAGTCAGTGGTTCTCCATCACGCAATTTGACAGTCGCATTCAAAAGATCCCTCACATCATATGTGCTGCACCAAACCTCCGGAACTCCACGGTCTACATTAAGCAAGGTATAAACAGCTTCCATACCGGTACGCATGGAATACTCTGTTGTAAAAATAGTATCCCTTGCGGTCTCGGCAAACTGGCCAATAAATGCAAAGTTTACTGCTCCATCAGGCACAACTTTTGGACGATCCGTATCATTACGAGGCATGAAAAAGGCATCAATATAAGGCATCATAACTGGAACTGTATTTGCACTGTTCTCAGCCAGTTCTTCGATCTCGTTTTCCGGCACACCAATATGGTACAGCCATTCCATACAGATCTCTTTTCCTGTACAATCTCTCATTGGCTTTTTGACATAGTCACCAGGTCTGTCATTAAAGAGCGCATATACCCAAACGAGACAATGGTCTTTTGGCTGGGAACGGAACTGTGGCTGACGGTTAATCGTCCAACTCAAAAGCCAGCTGGAATCTTTTACAGATACAATACCGCCGGTGACCACTTTACCAGTAAACGGATCTCGTTTACAGATATTTGTGATATATGGAATAATTCTTTGATCAAGTGTCTCCACAGTGGCACTCATCCAGTTGCACAGCTCACTGTCATAACAGAATTTATCCGGATTTCCAAAGTCAGGGCTTTGGGCGGCAATACGTCTCCACATATCCCATCCGCCACCTGGCTTGATTTCCGGAATATATGGAGCCGGCGTATTCTGGGATCCCATTGCAGAGTTTTCCACACATCCACCATTTGTGATGAACACAAGATCATCCTCTGTGAGGTCTACGAAACGTGTTTCACCTTCCGCCTCAATTTCAATACGGGTAGCCTGCTTTCTGTTGGATGTAACATCAAACTCAACATTTACAACCTTTGTATTATAGTGGAATACGACACCGGCATTTTCCAGATATTTTACCATCGGAAGGATCATACTCTCATACTGATTATATTTTGTAAAGCGCAGAGCGGTGAAATCAGGAAGCCCTCCAATATGGTGAATATACCGCTTAATGTAACGCTTCATTTCCAGTGCGCTGTGCCAGTTTTCAAACGCAAACATCGTCCGCCAGTACAGCCAGAAGTTTGAATCAAATACTTCATCGTCAAAATATTCATCAATACGTTTATCATACAATTCTTCATCCGGCGTGAAAAACAGCCTCATGATCTCCATCTGTGCTTTGTCTGAAACTGCAAATTTCTTATCTGTATGTGCATCCTGTCCCCGGTTGACAGTAGCACGGCAAAGGGAGTAATTCGGATCTTCTTTATTGAGCCAATAATACTCATCCAGTACACTGACTCCCTCAGTTTCAATAGATGGGATAGAATGGAACAAATCCCACATAACTTCAAAATGGTTATCCATTTCACGTCCGCCACGCATTACATAACCTACACCCGGATATTCAAACCCATCACAGGCACCACCAGGAATCGGATCTTTTTCAAAAATGTGTATACGTTCACCTTTCATCTGACCATCACGGACAAGGTAACATGCGGCTGAAAGTGCTGCCAGCCCTGTACCAATAATATAAGCTGACTTGTGATCTACTCCTTCTGGTTTCTTCGGATGAGCAAAAGCTTCATAGTTTCCACTTGAATAATACATAATCATACCTCCTGAATTTCAATTCGTTATATATGTTTTTCAATTATATCCTCAATATACATTGTATGATAACTACTCTCAATCAACAGAATAGCCCCATCATCGAATTCTTCGATGACAGGGCTATATTGTTGTTTTTTTCGACAAACTCCATCATTTGTTGATATTATCATATGGCTTATCAATCCGGCATTTTTCAAGCATACGAATGATATCTCCCTCTATTAAATTACTTAGTCTGAAAATCATCTTTTCCGGTGATGGTTTCATGTCCTGCCGTATCCAGTCCAGCATCATACCTACAAAAGCATACTTGTAAAAATCGGCAATAAATTTTTTATCCTCCTCCCTGACACTCATGCCTTGTGCACATTCTTCAACAACGTTAATAATCAATTGATAAACAACCCTGTACAGATATTGAATAATCTGTTCCTGACTCACATGACGGTAAACATTAAGTATAAAAGGCTTGTTTTCTTCTACGGCTTGAAAAATATACAGAAATCCCTGTTCCCATGTATCATATGTAGTATTTCCATTTGCTGCTATGCGGGAATCCTCCTCACAGGACCATTCAATGAGGTCATAAATATCTTTGAAATGATAATAAAAAGTTGCACGGTTGACACCGCAGTCTTCTGTAATATCACTAATTGTAATTTTGGTAACCGGTTTTTTCAGTAACATCTTTTTAAGAGATGCCTCTAATGCTCTTTTTGTAATATCCGACACTTATCAATCCCTCCTATTCTGTATATCATTCCATTCGTTTGAAAAATATTATACCAAACTCGCATATTTTCCACAATGAACAAAAAATAAATCAAATTACAAATGACAAATCAGCCAATGCCTGATATCGTCATAAACGTCTTCTTTGTCTGTCTCATTGATCAATTCATGTCTGTCATTTTTATAAAGTTTTATCGAAATATCCTTAATTCCTGCTTTTTTGTAGATTTCATAAACATTTTTAACTGCTTTTCCATAATTACCAACAGGGTCTTCTTCTCCTGCAATCAAAAATACAGAAAGGTTCTTCGGTATTTTTGCAATATTATTTGAATTCTGTATGAATGACAGCACGTCCAATAAAGTACGGTATCCATTTACCGTGAAGGAATATGTACAATACTTATCTGTGTTATATCTATCAACAATAGTTTCATCCTTTGTAAGCCAATCATTTGATGTCCTGACGTTTGGAATATGATTATTAAATTTGCTGAAAAACATATTTTTCAGCATCTTGGATCTATAGCGGTCTCCCTTAAAGAATTTAGTCAGCGATACCATTATTTTACCAGCTTTCAGTACACTTCCAGACTGGTTGCCTGTTCCGGAAATAATCACTCCATCCAACTCATTTCCATATGTCATTATATAGCGCCTTGCCATAAATGACCCCATACTGTGTCCAAACAAGAAGTAAGGAACATTAGGGTAATTTTTCTTTGCAAAACGGGTTACTTCATATAAATCTGCAACGACAGTTTCACTCATGTTGCTTGTACAAAAATACCCCAAATCGTCATCTATTTTTGCCGTTTCTCCATGACCAAGATGGTCATTCCCAATTACAAGAATACCATATTGGTTTAAGTACCTTGCAAATTCATCATAGCGTTTTATGTATTCAATCATTCCATGAGAAATCTGAACAATT
>OAUU01001128.1_pt1 | contig 10884 bp, 12 predicted proteins | sample 1501381 | NCBI WGS metagenome assembly OAUU01 (sample SAMEA2580057, study PRJEB22360) | human gut metagenome | reverse complement strand
GCAAAAGGCGAAGCGGCGAACGATATTGCCACCCGTTTAGCAGCGGTTATTAATGCGGGCGATTACTGCCCAGCAACTGCAGCCGTGAGCGAAGGCACCATTACCTTAACGGCAAAATGTAAAGGTGCAATTGGCAATGAAATTTCAATTAATGCAGTTAGCCGCGCTGATGGTATTAGTGTGACCTCAGCTGTATTTAGTAATGGTGCAGAAAATGCGGATTTAACTGCTGCACTAGCATCTGTTGCAGGTCAGCATTATCACGTCATTATTTCTCCATTCGCTGATGATAAAAATGCAAAAGCGTTACGTGAACATTTAGACTTGGTTGCAAGCCCGGTTGAGAAAAAACCTGGTGTGGGTGTATTAGGTTTTAATGGCACATTGGCAAGCGGCACTACGTATACCGAAAAAATCAATGCGAACCGCATTACTGTGGGTTGGTATAAAGGTGCGGTGGAATCAAATGCATTAATTGCAGCAGGTTATGGTGCGATTATTGCAGGCGAAGAAGACCCGGCTAAACCGTTAAATACGCTTGAGATTAAAGGTTTAACTCCCGTTGATGCCACTCAAACACCATTAAAAACCGAAGTCAATCAGGCACTTTTCCATGGTTTAACACCTATTACGGTGGTGAATAATCGTGTGCAAATTATGCGTGCAATTACGACTTATACCAAGTCGCCAGCGAATGTAGATGACCCTGCGTGGTTAGATTTAACTACAATTCGCACGCTTGACTATACGCGCAAAGCGATTGAACAACGCATTGCCTTGCGTTTTCCACGTGCGAAGTTATCCAATCGCACACCACCAAAAGTGCGTTCGGAAATCCTTGATGTGTTGTATCGCTTAGAAGATTTAGAAATCTTGGAAAATATTGATGCTAACAAGAATAAATTGCTTGTGGTACGCAATGGACAAGATCCAAATCGTTTAGATACGGCAATCCCAGCGGATGTGGTAAATGGCTTACACGTTGTCGCTAACCGTATTGATTTAATTTTATAGGGGGCTTAAATGGCTGAAAAATATGCTGGCTCGGCAGTGTTAGAAGTAAATGGCGTTGAAATTGAAATTACTGATTTAAACGTTACAAAACAAACAGGCCGAAAATTAGTGAAAACCATGAACTCAGAAGGTCGTGCACGTGGTTTTGCCAAAGGAATTGCGACTTGGGAGCTCTCATTGACAGCCGCTCTGCCGATTGATGGTTCAGAGATTGATTGGGCGGAAATCAATGATGCGAAGATTACAGTGTATCCACTTAATCAAGACGATAAACGCACCTCTTATCTTGGCTGTTTTACTACGCAAGTAGGTGAAAAATACACAGTCGATAACGAAGCCGTGATTGATATTCAGATGACCGCTCTCAAAGAGGTTAAAGAATAATGCGTCTATTGTTAGGTATTCCTTACGGTGATAGTCGTCGTTTTGACTTTGACGTGCGATTACTTACCTTGGGTGGCGAATGTGCCGCCCTTGAGAAAATTGCCGAGCTTGGTTTAGATGAGAAAGAAAAACTCACGAAAGCTGAGCAAATGCTCGTGGACTTGGCTTATTTATCTGAGCAGCTTGATATTATCGGTATTGCGCAAGATAAACTCACGCCACAGTTTTTATTGGATAACCTTGCTACAGATGATTATGTGTTGATTACGCAAGCTATTGCTGATTTGCGAAAAAAGCACATCGACGCTGGGGAAAGCCAGAGCAAAGTCGAAGCCGAATAAAACAACAACACAGTGTGTTTGAAGCTGAGAAAAATTACCGAAGTGCGGTCATTTTATTAGCTAAATTCGGCTTTAGCGCTGCGGAGGTAAGAGCAATGAGCCATACAGAAGTGTCTGCTTGGATTGGTAGTTGGCAAAAATCTCAAGGTATTAAAACACAGGCGGAAGATGGCGATACGGTGCATTACAACCTTATGCGTCGTAAAAATAAAGGGGCGTAAGCCCCTTTTTTTGTAGATTTAAAAGAAGTTTAAAAAGGGTTTAAAAATGGCAGAGTTAAATTTAGCCATGACACTCAAGGCGCGCGATCAGGCAAGCCGAGTATTCCGTCAGGCGCAATCCCAAATTACACAAAGTACACGAGCCATGGCAAGCGCTCGCGAAACATTAGGCGTGCGAAGTGAACATAAGATCCAGCAAGAGATCAATCACACTATTGCGGCTTATAACCGTTTGAAACGTAGTGGTACTGCAACCAGTCGAGAGTTAGCTCGTGCGGCTGATGCAACACGTTCAAAAATTGCGGGGCTTAATGCTGAAATGGGGAAAACGTCTTGGGGACAACGCTTAGGTAATGTAGGCACTGCAATGGCAAGCGTTGGAGCTGGTATGGCCGCAGGTGCGATGGTAATGGCTCAACCCATGAAAAAACAAATGGATTATGACCGCCGATTGGCAATGGTTTCCAACACCGCCTTCTCCGACCGAGACGTAGCTGGGCGAATTGCGGGAAAGAAAGAGTTACATGAAGCGGTAAAAAGTGCGGTAGAAAATGGTGGCGGGACGAAAGAGGATGCGTTAGCGGCACTGGATAAATTATTGGCGTCTGGTACGGTGAAAGCCGAAACTGCAATGAAATTATTGCCAACATTGCAGAAAGGTGCTGTTGCCACTGGTGCGAGTACTGAAGATTTATCCGCAATCGCCATATCTGCTATGCAACAATTTGGTATTAGCGAAGATCAAATTGGCGCGGTATTAGATAAAGCTGTGGCGGCAGAAAAAGCCGGTAATTTTGAGTTGTCAGATATGGCTCGTTGGTTGCCACAACAAATGGCCGCTGCTAAATCTGCAGGCTTATCAGGTATGAATGGTTTTGAAGCATTATTAGTTGCAAACCAACAAGCACGTGTTACAGCAGGGACTAGCGATGAAGCGGGTAACAACCTAGTCAACTTACTGGCAAAAATTACCTCAAAAGAAACGGCTGATCGTTTTAGAAAGTTAGAAATTAAAGGCAAAGATGGTAAAACCCATGGTATTGATTTTATTAAATCCATGGAAAATGAGAAGAAACAAGGGAAAAACTCCATTGAGGCCTTTAGCTCTATTATGGATATGGTAGTTGGCGAAGATGACCGTTATAAATCGTTAAAGGAAAAACTCAAAACCGCGAAAAAAGAAGAACAGCAAACTCTTTTAAATCAGATGGCCGATTTGGTTGAAGGTACAGCGATTGGGCAAGTGATATCAGATCGTCAAGCCTTGATGGCGTTACTAGGTATCCGAAATAATGTGCAACTAGGGAAAGAAGTGAAAGCGGAAGTCGGTAACGCAGAAGGATCTGTTGATAAATCACATGCCGTGATACAAGACACCAATAGTGCTAAATTGGAAAACGCCAAAAATAGCTTTGAATTTGCCCAAATGGATGGGGTTAAGAGCTTTAATGATGCCCTTGGTGATGCGGCAGTCAAATTAACGGAATATGCAAAAGCCTATCCAGACCTCACAAATACCGTTGTGCAAGCAGGCACTGTTATTACGGCTTTAAGTGCTGCGGCTGTTGCGGCAAGCGGTGCATTGGCGTTGTTAGGCGGCAAGCGTACCAGCTTTGGATTAGGAGGTGATATCGCAGATGCGGCAAGTGGTTTAGGTCGAAAAGGTAAAATCTCTAAAGGGATGAAGGGCGGAAAAGGCTTGTTATCACTGAGTAGTTTAGCATTTACTGGTTTAATGCTTGCAGCTGACCACCGCACGACTGCTGAGGCTATTGCCGAAGAAAAAGCCGAAGCTAAAACACCACAAGAAAAACAACTTGAAAATCAATTCTACGCGAAGGCTTACGGTGGAAATAAATCAACAACAAGCCATTATGCACCACAAGGGTTTGGTTATAACAAAAATTCTGTATGGGGAATGGCAGGCCGTGCGGGTGAAGTGGCTGAAATCGCACGTAAAGATGAGGTTGCGAAGGAGCGTTTAGCACGTGGCACGCTTACACAAGCCGAATATGATGCAAGAACATCACAAAGTGCTGCCAAAATTGCCAACATGAATAATCGTGGACAAGGCTATTCCGGATTATCCATTGCCGCCAACGATACCAACTCTACACTGAGTCAAACACTCGGTAATTTATCTGGTTTAGCGAATTATCAAGCAGACTTTCAGCAGTTTGGTAAAACCATCAGTGACGGCTTGAAAGCAGCGGTGGAAAGTCAGAATTTCACCATTCAAAATGAAATTAAAGTAGATTTAGATGGGCGGATTGTGGCTGAACAAACGTCTCAGTATCAATATCAAGATTTAAAACGGGGGTAATAGATGAAAGGTTGGACGGCTCCATTACAACGTGCTAGCTATCGCGGTGTGCGATTTGAAGTGATGTCGGTTGATGATGAGATCACTCGTGCCACAATCGAACACGCCTATCCTTTTGTGAACGGTGCGGATGTAGAAGACTTAGGATTAAATCCGTTGACCGTACGTTTGCAGGCCGTGTTTTATGGTGAAGGTTATTATACTGATTTCAAAAAATTCTTAAGTGTGCTGGGAAAACAAGGGGCGGATGTATTAGTCCACCCTATTCGCGGACGATTGCAAAATATGATTTGTACGTCGGCATTGTTTCATCATGAAGCGGACATGATTGACTATGTGGCCATTGATTTAACCTTTACCGAAAGCACCCCCGCAGAGCCGATTTTTGTGTTTGAAAGTGCATTTCTTGCTCGTCTTGATGCACTACTTACGCAACTTGAAGATTTTGTTGATGATGCGTTGGCATTGTATGGTGAGTTTATGGAGGTTGTGTCATTTGCCGCCAATATTAAATCGCGTTTATTGGGCAGTTTCGGCGCATTATTTGGTTGTTTTGAGCAAGTTAGAAGTTTGTTTGATTTAGATAAGAATAAATATCCTATCTCTAATACTGTATCCTCTACAGATTTTAAAGTGAAAAGCTTAAATTCGGCTCGTCATTTAGCTGCTATGTTGGAAACGGGACTCTCACAGATTATCAATCGTCGAGATTTAACCACTCGCGCTAAGTTTGATGAAATGTTGCGTACCTTAAAACAAATTAAACAGATCCCATCTGATTTGGTAACAGGTAAAAATATTAAATCAGCCAGCCAACAGGCTGTTATGAAATCGTTACCATCAACATTAACAAATACCGATATGCATGCGGTGTCATTGTTTATGCGATTAGTTAGTGCGGGAGTTTTGCTTAAATCTGCGACAGAATTAATTGAAGATGACGCTTTGTTGCCGCAAGATGTAGACTATATTACCACGAAAGTTCGGTCGGAAATTTTAGAGAATTTGGCATTGCTACGCCAACAAATTGCAGTAGAACAACAGGGCGTAAATAGTGCTGGCAAGCCTAATACTGGACTTTACACCACCGCACACCGCACCATGGAACAACTTAAACAACATGCTCATCAGTTTACTCAACTTGCGATTAATGCGATTAACCGCAAACCACCTTTAACTATTCGAGCTGCACCCATGAGCGGGACAGTGCAACAAATCGCCCATGCTTTTTATAGTGATTATAAACGTGCGGATGAGTTATTGCGTTTAAATCCACAGGTGCGTTATCCAAATTATATTGAACAAGGTGAGGTATTAAATAGTTATGTCAGATAATTATCCTTACGAAAATGACATTGTCGTTGAGATTGATGGTAAGTCCCATAATAGTTGGAAAAACTATGATATTGACAGCGATTTTTTAATTCCTGCAGATGCTTTTGCGTTTGATATTGGAGTGCCGTCAGACAGTACTGTATTGCCAGACTACTCTGGGGCAGAAGTGAAAGTGCGTATTAATGACACGTTAGTCATGACAGGTATTGTGGATACCGTGCAGCATGGCATTAGTAAAACAAATAGAACCTATCGACTAAATGGTAGAGATAAAGCCAGTGTGCTTGTTGACTGCTCCGCACCTATTACGAACGTGAAGGGGTTAACGGTATTAGATGCAGTAAAAAAGATTGTAGAACCGTTAGGGATTAAACAGGTTCAACTTAAAGCCGAAAAAAATCCATTGTTAGATAAGGTCGATATTGATGTTGGTGAAACTGCGTGGAATGCTGCCATGCGTTGTGCTAATTCTGCTGGCTTGCACTTGTGGTTTGAGCCAAATGGCGTGCTGATTGTAGGCGGTGCGGATTACAGCACGCCACCTGTTGCAACGCTATGCTGCATGAAAGATGGTAGTCAAAATAACTTTGAGCAGGCTGATTTAAGCTTTGATGTATCAAATCGGTTTAGTGAGATAACCTTTTTAGCTCAAAGTCACGGCAAGCAGGGGCAAGATAACAAAAACGATCTGAAATGGGTTTATAAAGATTCAGAGATGACTACCTATAAACCTAAAACCGTAGTGGTATCTGATGTTGATAACCTTGAAGCGCTGCAAAAATGGGCAAAGAAATACATCGCCGACAGCATACTTGAAGGCTTTACATTAACGATTATTGTGCCTGACCATAAAATGCAAGATGGCACATTGTGGCAACCAGGTCAGCGGGTGCATGTGATATGTGAAGAATATGATATTGATGCAATCTTCTTCTTAATGGGGCGTCGTTTCATGTTAAGCCGTCAAGGCGGTACGCAAACCGAGTTGCGGTTTAAGCAAGACGGTATTTGGACACCAGACGCTTACAGTGCAAAAGCAGAAAAAGCACGTAAGCGTAAAGGTAAAAAAGGTAAGAAGAAAAAGAATAATGGTGAACTTTGGGCATCAAATGGACAAGGTGGTTGGGCTAAATGAGACGATTAACACAAGCAATACAACAACAAGCGCAAGGTGCAGTAAATGATATTCGTCAAGCTTTTAGAGGGATACTTCACCTGGTGAAAAGTGCAGATAACATTCAGAAAGTGCAAGCATCTGGATTATCAGATGAAACACTTCAGGACGTAGAGATGATGCAGCAATTTGGGTTTACGTCGGTGCCACCTGCAAATACTCAAGCAGTGATTATCCCTATTGGCGGGCAAACTAGCCATGGCATTGTCATTGCGACTGAGAACGGTTCTTTCCGCGTGAAAAATCTGCAAGGTGGCGAAGTTGCTGTTTATGATGAAAGTGGCTCTAGTATTGTGTTAAAAAAGGGGCGGTTAATTGAGATTGATTGTGATGTGTTAAAGATTAAAGCGGCAAAAAAAGTGGATATATCAAGCCCACTGGTTGAAACAGATCAGGTCTTTACTGCACAAGGTCAAATTAACGGAAATGGCGGTATGGCGGTGCGAGTTTTACCGGTAACGTGAAACAACAAGGCGGAGGTTTTACTACAGACGGAGATGTGAAAGCAGGTACTATATCATTGCGTAATCACCAGCATCCTGGTGATAGCGGTGGTGAAACAGGTCAACCTAAATAAAAATTCTAAAAGGAGGTGCTGAAGTCAGTCACCTCTTTTCTTTTCTCCTAATCCCTTATCTTGTCATTATGGACAGAGAGATCAGCCCGCTTACCGGCGACTACACAAGTAAGCAAATCAGTACACTGCAAAATGCTGTGTATATCAGACTAACCACACCCTTAGGCACCTGGTGGGCAGATGGGCGTGTAGGCTCTTTGCTCCATACTATTCCTAAAGAAAAGGATTTGCGACATGTTGGGCCACTTGCTCAACAATATGCAGAAGAAGCCTTACAACCGTTGATTGATGATGGGCGTGCAGACGAAATCATTGTGACTTATACACAACCCCACAACGGATTATTAATTTTAGATATATCCATTCGAGATAACCGAGGTGAAACCTGTCAATTTAAACACCCGGTAAAAGTTATTTAAAAAGGGTTTAAATCATGTTTATTGTGCCAAGTTTAGATGATATTCGCCAAACTATCTTGCGTGATGTGCAATCGTTAGAGCCGCTAGCTGATGTGAGTGTGGATAGCGATTATTATGCTCGTGCGAGCAGTTTAGCTGCCGTTGCTGAAGGTATTTATGCCCATCAAAAATGGATAATCAAGCAATTTTTCCCCGATACCGCTGACACAGATTTTTTAGAAAAACATGCCGCTTTGCGTGGTATACGCCGTCGTAATGCAACGTCTGCAAGTGGTACTGGTGCAACTGTCACAGGTCAAGTCGGTGCAGAGATCAAAGCGGGTTTACAAATTAAAACCGATGATAACCGGTTTTATGAGACAACCGCGAATGCAGTTATCTCAAGTAATGGTGATGTTACCGTACCAGTACGCGCATTAGCTACGGGGGCAAGTTATAACATTACTACTGCAACAAAAGGCAGTTTTATGGCGGCTCCTGTTGGCGTGCAAAGTGATGTTGTATTAAACAATATTATTGGTGCGACAGATGCTGAAAGTGATGCATCGTTACTTGAGCGATTGCTTGAGATTATTCGCCGTCCACCTGCTGGGGGAAATCGCTATGACTATCGTATCTGGGCATTATCAGTAGATGGTGTGGATGCTGCTTATGTTTATCCACTGAGACGAGGATTGGGTACGGTCGATATTGCCATTACCTCTAACAATGATGTGCCGAGTGATGAAACAGTGCAACGCTGTCAAACATATATTGATGATGTACGCCCTGTGACCGCGCGTGAAAGCAAAGTGGTGAAACCTGATGTAACAAAAGTGAATTTTAATATTCAGGTGAAAATCAGTGGCGTGACTTTGCCAGAAATTAAGGTGGCTATTTCAACCGCACTTTCGGATTATTTTAATACATTGACCCCAGGTGATGATCTCATTGTGTCCCAATGTGAAGCTGTGGTGAATAACTTGGTAGGTGTGGTTGACCGTAAGTTTACGGCACCCATCACTAATTTAAAAGCAGATGTACGCACAAAAATAGAATGGTTCCGACTTGGTACGATTACTGTGACGGAGATGGCCTAATGCAAATTAACCATAAACAAGTGCTATCTAAACTTTACCCACCTATTTCCTACAACATTAATGGTGAGCATTTCTTAGCACAATGTGAAGTGGATGGTAATGCCTTTAATCGCTTACAACAAAAAGCTAATGATATGTTAAACGTAGTTGAGCCTATCACCTCGAATTCCATGTTGGAAGATTGGGAGCGTTTATGTGGGATCAAAACTGACTTTGGCAAGAGCTATCAAGAAAGAGTGAAGAGAGTCATTGTCCAGTTGAATGCTATTGGTGGGCTATCTATTCCTTATTTTATAAAAATTGCAGAAAGTATTGGGTACAAAATTGAAATTAAAGAGTTCTCGCCTCTTGCTAATGACTTACCAAACCCTGGTGATTTAGCTCAATTGCGTAACGAAGCAAGAGAAAATCTTATTTTTATGTGGAGAGTATCGGTACTCAATGGTGATGACAATATCGTGTATTTCCGTGCGGGAAGCTCTTTTGCAGGCAATCATTTAGTTGAATTTGGTGACAGAATCATTGAAGAATTTTTTAAAGATTTAAAACCAGCACATACCTATTGTTATTTTGCTTATCAAGGATCTTAATTTATGAAAACGTTAATGCCTAAAGTCGATACCCGAGATGGCTTATTCCACAACGGTAATCCAGCAATTGGCGAACAAGGCACACAAGTTAAAGATGTGTGGCTGAATAATGTTCAGGAAAACCTACGAGATATTCAGGCTGAGGCTCATTATGTATTGATAAAAGCAGGGTTCAACCCTGTGGAGAATAAGCAAACACAGCTTTATGACTCAATTGTCAAGATTATTGGTGACAACCGTAAATCCGCGACTACTACGGATAAAGGCGAAGTTAAACTAAATTCTGCGACCAATAGTTCATCAGAAACCGAAGCAGCTACGCCGAAGGCGGTTAAGGATGCGTTTGATAATGCTAACAATCGTGTATCTAAAACTGGCGATGAAATGTCTGGCAGTTTAAGGGCTAAAGGGTTTTCGGCTAGAGAAAATTACGGTGCATTTGAAATTTTTAACTCAAATGAAACGCTCCGTATTGAAAAAGAAGCACAGAATTTTAAATTCTGGCGGCGCGTGCCGGGCAAATCGGATGTGACCAATTATATGCCTTTAACATCAGGACGATTAGCCCTAGAAGACGACGTTAACAAAAAAGTATCTAAATCTGGTGATGAGATCAAGTGGCTAAATGTTAAAAGAGAGCATGCGTGGTTAAATGTTACTAGCACCGCACACGGCAGTTCGGGGATTGATTTTACCAATTACAACGGCCGCAATGCTCAAGTATCCATTGAGGCAGTCGACATTGGCGGCTGGGCAAATGAATTAAGATTACATGCTACCCCACCGGGCGAAAACTACGATACTGATCGACGGCAACACATAGCCACATTTTCGCCAATCGGCGATGTGTGGACTAAGAAATATGGTTGGTTGCATGAGTTTTACGCAAAACAATCAGACAACAATAACATTTGGGCCGAGTTAAATAACACATACCGAAAAAATAGATATCGGCATCAGCATTATCCACATCATTATAACGGAGCGGAAGTGTTTGATGTACCAATGGCAGATAATGGTGTAATGCGAGTTATTGTCATGAATGTAAATATTAATGGCTACGCTAAAGTGAACCTACCGGAAGCATTTAACGGGAGCTGCTTGGTGCAAGCTACCGATGTGGGGGGCGGTCAAAAGCGCGTTGGTGCAAATATCCAAAATGGGAATGTTGTTGAAATCCACAATAGTGGAGAAACAGGCTTTCAAATTCTAGCTATAGGTTGGTATGGATGGTAAAACATATGATGTTATTTAATTTAAATACAAACACGTTCGCGCCTGATTATCTTGTAACAGATAGTCAAGATTGGATTGAAGTGAGCGATGAAGAAATTGACGGCATTTCTGCCAGTATAACCGGTGGAGGTGCGGTTTGGTTGGTAAACGGGAAAGTTAAATATTCCGGTAAAGCGCCAAGCGAGTTTCAT
>OAUU01001117.1_pt1 | contig 10986 bp, 7 predicted proteins | sample 1501381 | NCBI WGS metagenome assembly OAUU01 (sample SAMEA2580057, study PRJEB22360) | human gut metagenome | reverse complement strand
GGCCGTGGCCGGCATGCTCGAGATCCTCGAATCCACCGGAGGCACGGACCGGGCCGGGGTATGTCTGGCCGCGGCACGCCACGCCTCGGGCCTGGGACCCGTGGCCTACGACGACCCCGTGGACCTGAGCGAATACGACATCGCCTACACCAAGGAGGACGAGTGAACCAGAAGAACGGACGGACCGACCCCGGCCCGCTGCGCGAGCGGGCGAGGAGCCTGTTCATCTCGCAGGCCACCATCGACGAAACGCTCGAATGGGCCACGCCCCGCCAACTGGACGCCATCGACCGCATGCTCGCCACGGAACTGGCCAACAGGGAGGCCTCCAAACGGGCAAGGCTCATGCGCCAGGCCCGGTTCCCGGTGCCCAAAAGCCTCGACGGCTACGACTTCGCGAACGTGCGCCTGCCCGACGGATACACCAAGGAGCAGCTGACCGGCCTCGATTTCGCGGCCAAGGCGCAGGACCTCGTGTTCTACGGCAAGACGGGACGCGGCAAGACCCACCTGGCCACCGCCCTGGGCATGCTCGCCATCGAGCAAGGCAGGAGCGTGAGGTTCCGGCAGACCGCGGAGCTCGTGCTCCAGCTCGGCAAGGCCAAACGCGACGGCGCCCTCGACAGCCTGCTCAGGGACCTCGCCCGCGCCGACCTGATCATCCTCGACGAGTTCGGCTACGTGCCCTTCGACATCGACGGGGCCCGCCTCCTCTACCAGATCATCGCCGGCAGCTACGAGCGGCGCAGCATCATCTTCACCACGAACATCGAGTTCAGCAAATGGGGGACGATCTTCGCCGACGACAAACTCGCCGCCGCGATCATCGACCGCATCGTCCACCACGGACGCCTCATCGAATTCACCGGCCCCAGCCGACGCGTCAGCCAGGCCCTCATGTTCGGCAAGACGGACAACCAGTAAAACAAACCACCGGCCGGCACTCCTCATGCCGAAAACCGAAAAAAATTAGTGACGAAACACGAAACACCGACTTGACTAAAAACACCTCGGATTCGAGGGCCGGGTCGGCCGGTTCCAGATCGAGTGTGAAGCCGGGGGCGAAGTCGGCCTTGATGCCGCGCTCGGCGAGCGTGTCGAGGAAGCTGGTCATCTTGGTGGGGGTGATGTGGGAGGAGCCGCCGCCCTGGTAGCGCGGGGTGCGGGCGAATTCGCCGATAACGGCGATCTTCTGGGGCGTGGCGGACGGATTGGCGACTGGACCGGCGTTCAGCGGCAGAATCGCATCATCGTTCTTGAGCATCACAATGGATTCAATAGCGGCCTGATGGGCGACTTCATCGTGGGCGTCCACATCGAAACGGTAATTATCGATGCTCATTGCAGCGCGGGTCTTGTTTACCAAGTCAATCATGCCCTGAGCCATACGATCGAGCTGGGCGGGGATGATTAGGCCGTCGCGGACGGCGTAGACAATCTGGTCGTCGGTGTAGCTCGGCGGCATTTCCAGATTCAGGCCCGCATTCAGGGAGGCCCCACGGTCATGATCGGCGCCCCAGAGGACTCACTCGCTTAGGTGAGATTCTGCGTCCCCTAAGCAAATCCTCATAGAGCTTTCTAGGAGGAAGACGACATCGCTTGGAATCATCCAGATAATAATCCAAGCCACATAGATGAGCGAAATTTCCCGAGTCCCAAACAATGGCAAGAGTCAGATCATCTTCACAGTGATTTTTTATTGAACGGCCTTCAAGTCGCTCATGATACAGGAGAGCCGCAGCATGGGCTTGCGCCAATGCATACTCCTTTGTCTTCGTTATATTCACGGCTCCCCCTTTGCCGAAAAATAAGGGAGGGACATCTGAGCCAGATGTCCCTCCTGAGATGAAAAGCCATGTTTTACAGTCTTCTGCATGACTATCATCCACTACTTTCGAAGTGGAATCGGTAGTGGCTTCGGTTGGCCCAACCGTATCACCCAGCCACTGGGCTAGGCACCCTGCTTTCGCGGTATTCGTCCGCGCGGACGAATCAAGTGCCAGCGGCGGCTGACTTCTCATCTCGAACCCGCAACCCACCCCGCCGCAAAGGATAGGCCGGGTCACGAAGCTCATTCTCTACCTTACACAATTGGCTCGAATCATGCCACCAGAGAGCAATTTCGTTCTCATTACACCATCCAACCAGCGTGCCAGACGTGAGTGAAATCCCAAGGGTCGAGGCGTGACGTGTCGGATTGCGGGTCGATGGTAGGCAAGAAATCACGATTACCACGTAATTGGTAGCTCCAATAGATTTGCCCGGCGGACACGTTCCATGCCTTGCGTTGCATGGCGGCGACCTCGCGGTAAATAGAGCCTCTGATAGATGCACTGTGCATGGCGTTTTCCTTGGAGCGGCCACCATCGCCTGTACGCTTATCGACCACCCGATTTACCAGACCATTAGCCACGCACCACTCCCCTACAATCACCGGCGTATAGCGCGCGGCCCGGCGGATGCGGCGTTCGTTCCAGCGCACGAACAAGCGATACCAGCCCATCAGCCACCGATCCGGGATCAGACGGAACAGCGGGAATTGCTCGGCCATGACCAGATAGACATGCGTATCGAGCATGACGCCCCGCATGCCCTCGCGCACGAACCAGTCCCGCCAACGGCCCAGTCGGAAGCCGTCATGGAACACGATGACTTGATTCCCTGCCAGAATCGGACGCAACCGGTGGTATGTCTCGCGGTAGAAACGCTTGAGGAACGCCATCGGAATAGGCCCGCTTCCTCGCGCTTCGGACCGGTCTTTCGCCTGCCTGCTCGATGGTGACATGGCATACGTCAGCCAGTCAATCGGCTCATTCAGCACTTCGATACCGAACAGCGCCGCGTGGTCGCGATACCGGCGAGCCAGACGGACCAGCACATCCAGCGCATAGGCGACCGCTCGCGGGCTACGATGCCAGCGCACCACGCCGGTGAGGCCGCCGTTATCGAATCCGTTCTGCGAGCCGGGCACCGTGTGCAGGTCGATAAGAATCTTGAGCCCGGTCCGCTCGGCCCAGTCGAACGCTCTGTCCAGATACTCGGTACAGCCCGGGTGACCGGGCACATCCCCGAACACGAAATACGGCACTGGAATACGCACCAGATTGCAGCCATGTGCGGCAATGTTCCGAAAATCGGCCTCGGTAATATACGTGTCGCGATGCCGCGTCAGCAAAGCCTCCAGCTCAGCCGACTTCGTAGCCCGATGCAGCCAGATCTCGTCCGCCTCGCCGCTGGCGGCAAAAATCCCCGGCTTCATCCACCGCTCCAGCACCAGCCAATTGCCGAGGTTCACCCCATTAATTCGTTCGCCAACACCCAGCGCGCCCGATGCCATACCTGTCACGCTAATCGTTCAATGCTTCACCGTAGCGAGCGACCAACCCCTGATTTGCACGCTCAAACTCGGGGATGTAATCAGCGATGATGGCGTCCACAAGACGCCGAGCTCGTTCTTCATCATAGATATGAGCAGAATCATTGCGATCGCGCAGCATGCGCAGCCACAACGATTCGTCCATGAAATCATAGTATTGAAAAGCGGTTTTGAGCACATCTCGCGGAGAGCCGGAAGCGGAAACAGGGTCTCCCTCATAAGCCAGCAGCGCCTTGAACAGTTTCCAACCAAGCTCGAACTGCAACCCGAACTTGTCAATAATGCCGCTCTGGATGAAATCATTGCCGAGATCCTGTTCGGGAGCCTTGCGCAGCGAATTCAATGCGGAAACGTAATTCTCATACTTTTTCATACAGCACCTTTCCGCTACGCTCAATCTCCGCCCTCAGCGATGAAGAAATCGGCTCATCCAGATTGATGACATCAACTTTAAGCAGTGACCACAGATTGTCCTGAAGGTTCTGCTCCAAGCGATTGAAATCGGGACAACCGGCCACGGCAAGATCGATATCGCTTTTAGGCCGGTTCACGCCCTTTGCGCGAGAACCGAACAGCACGACCTTGCGAGCGCCGGCATCAGCGGCAAACGCGCGAATCTGGTCGTACACGTGCTCGATAGGAACCATGACACCTCCCGCCGCATCCAACAGTCCCGGACCAATCCCGGACCACCCGCGCTTCCATCATACGGCCGCGGCCCACTCACCGCACGGAGCCCGAACCACCCGAACGCGGCGACGTAGTTGCGGGAGGCGGGCTGGCGCTGTAGGGTGTGCGGGAAGTTCCTGACGTCTACTTTTCAGGAGGTGAATCCTCATGTTCACCACGTTTTCTCTGGCCATCATTCTCGACTGCACCGTACGCATTGTGCTCGGCACGGCATTGGGCGCGCTGATAGGGCTCGAACGCCAGTTGCGCGCCCGAAGTGCTCGGCGTGCGCTGGGATGTGGAGCACATCACCACGTCCGACTGACGCTGACCAGCAACATCGCAACAGTACAACAAGCCAACAAGTGGGATGGGGCATCGAGCCTCATCCCACTTTGTTATTATCCGGCGATTGTCAGACTCACTCACGCCACGGTGAACGTGGTGCGCTTCAGGTCCTCACGGCGCGAGGAGTGGCCGATGAGCAGTTCGAATTCGCCGGGCTCGACGATGCGGTTGGCGTCCGGGTCCACGATCGTGCAGTTCGCCACCGGGATCTCGAAGATGACGGTCTTGGTCTCGCCGGGTTCCAGTGCGACGCGCTGGAACGCCTTCAATTCGCGGTCGGTCCAGCTGTAGGAGGTCACGATGTCGCCGATGTAGGCCTGCATGATCTCCACGCCGGCGCGCTCGCCGGTGTTGGTGAGGGTGATTTCGGCACGTACGGTGTCGGTTTCGGCGAATGTGCCGTCGGCGTTGCTTGCGCCGCCCGTAATGGTCGGTTCGCCGTATGCGAACGTCGTGTAGCTCAGGCCTTCGCCGAACGCGAACGCCGGATCCTGGGTGAGGTCAGCGTACCGGTCGCCGTGCTGGCCGCGGATCTGGTTGTAGTAGACCGGCAGCTGGCCCGCGTGGCGCGGGAAGGTGATCGGCAGTCGGCCCGACGGGTTGGTCAGGCCCAGGATGATTTCGGCGATGGCCCGACCGCCCTGCATTCCAGGATTTGCTGCCCACAGGATGGAACCGGTGCCAGTTTCGGGGTCGTTGACGCGCTTGGCGAATACACTGGACTCGCCCACGATGGAGGCGGGCAACACCTGCGGCTTGGAGCTGATGAGCACGGTGACCATCGGCTTGCCGGTTTCTTCAGACACAGCGGCGAGCGCGTCGAGCAGGGCGTTCTGGCCACCGAGCAGTTCGAGCGTGGCGGTGGAGCAGGTTTCGCCGACCAGCTGGACCACGTCGCCGACCACGGCCACGATCAGATCGGACTGGCGAGCGTTGGCCACGGCTTCGTCGATCATTGCTTGATCGACGGCGGCGGAAACGCCGATTTTCGGGCGAGGCTGGCCGTCCGGGTAGAACTCGCCGGCGGGGTCAGGCACGAGGTCGATGACGTTCGCGCCGCGCGAGTAGACCACTTCGCAATCGTCGGCGGTGAGCTGGGTCAGGCCGTCGAGCACGGTGGTAATCATGTCTCGAGGCTGTCCGTCTGGCATCCAAGAGACCTGACCGGAGTTGCCGGTCCAGTCGCCGAGCTGGTTCTGGGCGTCGTCGGCAAGCGGGCCTACCACAGTGATGCGCTTGGCCTTGTTTGCGGCGAACGGCAGGGCGCCGTCGTTGCGCAGCAGGGCGACGGATTCGCGGGCGAGGTCCAAGTTGGTCTGCTGGTGTTCGGCGGAGCCGATGACCGCCTTGATGCGTTCGGCATCCGGCAGGCGCGGGTCTTCGAACAGGCCGAGGCGGAATTTCAGGGCCAGGATGCGGGCTACCGCATCGTCAATCAGGGATTCATCGAGCAGACCGGTTTTTACGGCTTCGATGGCTCCCTCATAGAACTGTGGGGTGGTCATGACCAGGTCGTTGCCGGCCTTGACCGCGTCTGCCGCGGCGTGCACGTAATCGGGTTTGACGTGCTGCTCCCATACCGAACGGCCGACGTTGTCCCAATCGGTGATCAGCGTGCCGTTGTACTTCCATGCGCCGCGCAGCTTGTCGGTCAGCAACCATTTGTTGAATGTGACCGGCACGCCTTCAATGGACTCGTAACCCAGCATGAACGTACCGCAACCTTCTTTGGCCACGCGCTCGAACGGCGGCAGGAACCAGGATTCGAGCTTGCGGTGGGAGAGGTCCGCTTCGGAGGCGTCGCGGCCGCCTTGGGTTTCGGAATAGCCGGCGAAATGTTTGGCGCAGGCCAGAATTGCGTTCTTCGGCAGGGCCTCGCCGGCCTTGGCACCGCCTTGATAGCCCTTGACCATGGCGGAGGCGAGTTCGCCGATCAGCATCGGGTCTTCGCCGAAGGTCTCGTCCACACGCCCCCAACGGGTATCTCGGGCGATGCACAACACAGGAGAAAACGTCCAATGTACACCGGTACAAGAGACCTCCTCGGCGGTAGCACGGCCGGCGGCCTTGACCTTGTCCGGATCCCAGCTGACAGCCATGCCGAGCTGGGACGGGAAAATAGTGGCGCCCGGCCAGAAGGAGTATCCATGGATGCAGTCATCTCCGATAATCAACGGGATGCCCAGACGCGTCTTCTCATTGACGGTCTTGGCGGCACGAGATAAATCCTCGGGGCTGGTATGCAGAATGGATCCGACATGCTTATTCACGATGAGATCCTCAAGATCGCCGCCGCGGGCGTCAAGCTGCATCATCTGGCCGACCTTCTCTTCAAGTGTCATACGAGAGAGCAAGTCGGCGATTCGCTCACCAGCGGGCAAATCAGGATTCTTGTACGGTAAGGTTTCAGCAGTTGCGGCAGGCGTAGTGTTGTCGGTCATACGAAGTCGCTTTCCTCAGTGAAATCGAACAGTTTTTTTAATTACCAATTGGTAGTTTATCTATTGACAGCATACAACACGCTTATGCCGCGCGCATCACATACACCAAAACGACCGTATGTATGCGACCCCTTCGTTCGCCCGCATACTTACTGCCGCTATCAAGCACAAGCATCGGTTCAAGGCACACAGCGAATCAGCGATACCCGTCCCATATCGGCGAAGGAAATATCGCCGGCTCCAGATCGGCCCATTCATCGCATAAGTCAATGGCCGGCCCCCGTAACCACCTCAGTTGCACACCATCCATGATCTCCAGAGCATGGCGCAACGTGGGCCGGACCTCCTCAAACGAGGTGAATTCGGAAGGCAGGTTCCAGTTGTATGTCGAATAGTATTGCCATATTGAATCCCGACGATTGGCAAACTCGTCATGTAACGGATGCGCAGGATTGAACGATTCGACCTGCAATATCGAGAACAGCTGAACAAGCATGGGGCGCGTGGAATTGCAATGTACCAAGAACCTCAGATATGCGGGCAATCTGAAATCATCGGGCCCTGAACCAGGCAGGCCGGAGGCCATGAAGTCTTCCACACTGCCAAACGTATTGTAATTCTCGTGATACACCGCGGCAAGCAGGTTATCTTTGCTAGGAAAATATCGCAAAACTCCCTGCTTGGTAACACCGACCGCATCGGCCACATCCTGCACAGAAGTACCGTTGTAGCCACGCTCGGAAATCAGTCGCACGGCGGCATCGAGAATTTCCTGCCGGCGTTCCCCCGGCGACTTGCGAACACGCTTATGCTGCAATGAATTCCCAGCTGTCATATCCGCCAGTCTATCCGCATTCTCCCCACTCCCATGCGCAACCACATCCAATATCCTTGGCCGGATATGCAAAACGGTGCCAAAACAAAACATTCTGTCATGCCTTCGACACCGATATCGCGCAATAGATTTTTCTGTATATGCTTCTTCGCTTACTCCTGGAACACGTCGGGATGCTTCAGATCGCCGGGGATGTCGGACAAAAGGCCTTCGAGCCCCAGGAATTCCTTCCAGAAATCGAGCGGCTGGCCGTATGGCGAAGCCTCGCGACCGTGGGCCTGAATGTTGGCCTTGGCCTCGAACACCTCTTCCTCGCTGATGCCCTCGAAGTAGCTTTCCAAGCGGTCGCGATGCTCGGGCACGTAGAACAGAGAGGACACAATCTCCGTCAGACGCTCGGCACGCTCGATCGGCAGTGAATCCCAGTGACGCAGTTCGATGAAGTTCTTCAGACGTACGTCATTGAAGTGCGTGGAGATGATGTGGTTGATCTCGTACGGGTTGAGTTCGCGGTCTGGATACACCTCCCCCGCGTTCTCACGGAACGCCGGGCGATGCAGTTCCTTGGGACTTGCTCCAGAAGCCACAGCTTCAGGGGTATGGGTCAGGTCAGCGAACATGAGCGGCGTGGACAGCACGTCGATGGCGTAATCCTCCCACCCATAGCGCGGGTCGAACAGGCCCGGCAGCACATTCGTGCGCTGGAAGTCGAGATAATCCCACATGCGCTGGCGCAGCAACGGCCATGGGTTCGTCTCACCTTCGAAATACGGGGTGTTGCGGAAGAAGTACGCCAGAATCGGACCGATGACGGTGCCCAACCGCAGTTTTTCGATGGAATCGCGCTCGTCCACGTAGTCGATGCTGACCTGGGTGGAGGCGGAGCAACGCATCATGCATGGGCCGAACTGACCCACGCGGCCGAGGTAGTCGGTCATTGCATCGTAGCGATCCTTGGGGTTGACCGGCACATCCGCAAAGCTGGATTTGGGCTGGTAACCGTAGTTGACCAGTCGGAAGTCGAGATCGTCAAGAATCGGGGCGAGCTCGCGACGGAACTTGGAATACAACGTATTCAGGTCGGACGGCTTCTTCAGAATGCCGATTGAAGTCTCCACCTGGCCGCCGGGTTCGAGCGAGACGGCAACACCGGGGCGCGCGAGTCCCACCAAATGACCGTTCTCCCAGTATTCCTTGTCCTCGTCATAGTAGGGGGCGAGGCGTTTGAGCAGCGCTTCCATGCCGTTCGGCTCGTAGTAGGTCACGGCGGTGTCGTCGCTGTTGTGCACGGGCAGGTGCTCGATCTCCACGCCGAAGCCGCCGGTGCCACGCTGGGAGCGGCCGTTCTCAAAGAACTTGAGTAGGCTTTCGACGTGCTTGGGGTTCGGCTTGGCGAGCAGGTGCGCGTAACTGATTCGGGGAGTAACCATGCTTTGTATCGTATTCGAGCCGGCCGGCGCGCGTGCCCGAAAGCCCGCAATACGCTATACGAAAAACCGATAGCAGGCTCCGGCCCGGTTTCTCGCTCTAGAGACTCCCCTCAGTCGCTGCGCGACAGCTCCCCTCACAGAGGCCGAGCCGTAAAGCGGACAGCCCAGTGGGCTGTCCGTAGGCGAGGGTGAGCCGATAGGCGAACCAGCATGTCGCGAGCGAAGCTCGTCCTTAATTGCGGACGAGCCAGAGCATAAATCAGTCCGCGGAGGTGAAGCCCTGCGGCTCGCCAGCCTCGGCGAACTTGGCGTTGTGGGCCTTCTTGGCGGCGGCGATCATCAGCTTGATGCGGTTGAGCTGGTTCGCTTCCGAAGCGCCCGGATCGTAATCGATGGAAACGATGTTGGCTTCCGGGTGCAGGCGACGAATCTTGCCGAACATGCCGCGGCCGGTCACGTGGTTGGGCAGGCAGGCGAACGGCTGCGCGCAGATCACGTTCGGGCAGCCCTGTTCGATGAGCTCCAGGATCTCGGCCGTCAGCAGCCAGCCCTCACCGGCCTGCACGCCGATGGAGGTGACTTCGGCGGCCTTCTTGACCAGTTCAGGCATCGGCTCGTCCTGCTTGAACTTGCCGTTCGATGTGGCCAGCGCGGCCTTGATCGGCGCGTTGTACAGGTCGAGGCCCTTGCGCATCAGGGCGTAAACCGTCTTGTTGCCGCCCATGCCGAGGTTCTTCTCGTTCCAGTCGGTGATGTAGGGGCGGGTGGTCATGAATTCCATGATGCCGGGCACCACGGCCTCGCAATCCTGGGATTCGATGACGTCGACCACGTGGTTGTTCGCGTCCGGCTGGTACTTGACGAGGATCTCGCCGACCACGCCGACGCGCACCTTGCGTGGGATGTCACGCAGCGGCAGGTTGTCGAAGGACTTCACGATCTCCTTGGCCAGCACGTTGTACGGCAGGTATCCCTTCCTGATGCCCGGCGCCTTGGCGGCGGTCTTGGAATAGCCGTGGTGTTCGATGGTTTCGCGCACGATGGTGTCCCACAGCTCGTACAGCTTGTTGGCCGAGCCCTTCTCCACTTCGTACGGGCGCACGCGGTAGAGGCACTTCATGAGCAGGTCGCCCAGAATCAGCGCCTTGATGGCACGGTGCAGCAGGGGCAGGGTGGCCTTGAAGCCGGGGTTGTCTTCGAGGCCTTGGGTAGAAATGGCGATGACCGGAATCTGCGGGTAGCCGGCATCGACCAAAGCCTTGCGGATCAGGCCGAAGTAGTTGGTCGCACGGCACATACCACCGGTCTGGGTGATGGCGAGCGCCACCTTGTCCGGATCGTACTTGCCTTCCTGAATCGCGCCGATGAGCTGGCCGATGACCATGATTGCCGGGTAACAGGCGTCGTTGTTCACGTATTTGAGGCCGGTTTCCACGTCGCCGCGGCTCGCGTGCTTCAGGATGTCGAACTTGTAGCCGCCGGAGCGGATGACCGCCTCGACCAAGGACATGTGGATCGGGCTCATCTGAGGGCCGACAATCGTATAGTTCTTCTTCATGTCCTTGACGAACTTCTCACGATGCGCGTATCGGGACATGGTGGCGTTGTTGTGGCCGGACTTCTTGGCGTTCTTGGCGTTCGTCACACCAGTAGTGCCGTCCGAAGTGCCGTTCTTGCTGGCGACTGCGGCCTGCAGGTCGCGTTCGGCGGCGCGCTTGGAGGCGGCGCGCATGGCCTTGGTGAGCTTCGGGTTGGCGGCCATGGTGCTGTCAAGCAGAATCTGGCGGCCGGGGGTTGGCGCGGTGGAGCCGGTCTTGCGGAATCCGGTGGACTTGGGGCCTTGCACGGCCTTCGTCGCGGCGGCCTGGGATGCCTTGGCCGAGATCG
>OAUU01001109.1_pt1 | contig 11056 bp, 1 predicted proteins | sample 1501381 | NCBI WGS metagenome assembly OAUU01 (sample SAMEA2580057, study PRJEB22360) | human gut metagenome | reverse complement strand
AATCTTCCTAACAGCGTAGCCGTAAGGTGGACAAATGATTATTGGAGCAGTATGTTCCATGGAAGAGTAGCAGGGGCGGCAACAACTATGGGCTTATATGTAAATGAAGAGCATCCCGTATTTAAGAACTTCCCGACAGAGTATTTCGGAGATTACCAGTGGTATAATCTCATGAAAAATTCAAGAGCCATAGTATTAGACGACGCACCCATCGATTTGAAGCCTATGGCACAAAATATTGACCATATGGCGTATTCAAGAAAGCTAGGCAGTATATTTGAAGCGAAGGTCGGCGAGGGGAATTTGCTTGTATGCACAATGGATATTTTAAACCAAATGGAAAAGTATCCGGAGGTAAGACAAATGTATAACAGCCTTGTACAATATGCTTCTTCAAGCGAGTTTAAGCCTGAAACACAGCTTACAACGGAATATTTGAGGACAATATTTAAGCAGATAGTAAGCTCAACGGGTGAAATTCCCGCGTATGAAGAAATATCCGCATTTGATTATTCGTGGGCACAGACAACAACAGAGCTTACAAATCAAAGCGGAACAGACGATAGTGGAAATACAGTTGAAAACGCCGCAGGCGGTTTTACTGCCGGTGATATGATACGTTTTGATAATGTGAATTTCAAAGGAAACGGTTCATCAAAAATAAAGCTATCAGCATCAAACAGCGCACAATCAGCAGGTATTATAGAGGTATATTTAGGCTCAGACAAAGGCGATAAAGTGGCAGAACTTGAAGTACAGAGCACGGGAGGTTCAGATAAATTCAAACGATTTGAGTTTGATATTCCTCATATAAGCGGAATAAAGAATATATGTCTTAAATTTGTAAGTGATAAGCTGTCATTGAACAGTATCTCGTTTGAGGAGGACAAAACGGAATACCGTAATCCCTATACCGTAATTGATCCGTCCAACACAAGCGCAGGCGCCGTTAAGTTTCAGTCACTAGGTGGAAGCTATGAAACTGAACAACTTACAGTTAAAATCACGGACGCAGTAAGAGTTATAATACCAAATTGTGATTTTGGATTTGACGGAAGTTCAAAACTGATTTTAGGCGGAAGCATTATCAACAGTCAGACAGAATTAAATCTCAATATCGTATACAGTGATAACGGCGAAGAAAAGAAAATACCTGTTTACTTTAGGATGGGCGAAGGAGAGCAATATACTGTTACAAGCGGTACAACGGGTGAATATAAATTTTACAGAAACACAATAGAGCTTTCACAAAATATAAAAGGGGTTCAGAACTTAGGAATTGAATTTCCGACGGGAACACTGTTTGAATTCAGTGATATTTCGTTTACCGACTCGGCAAGAGAACCTAAGATATGGGATTTTACAAAGGCTGTAGAAAGTAAAACCACTTTTGATACGGTTGCTGACAAAACTTTTGAATATAACGGTATAACTATTGTAGGAGGAGGTTCAAGTGATTACCTTGATAATTCCGTAGGAATGCACTATAACGGCGCGACATCCGTTTCGGACGGAAAGGCAAACAGATATATCTCATATATGCCAAAAAAGGACGGAGTATTAAAAATCACGGCGAAAAGAGCATATAACAGAGGTTCGCTTTATGTGTCGGAGTCAATCAGCACAAATAATGGACGCGCGATAGATAATCTTAGCAATAATACCTCGTGGCAAACAGGGGAAATTTCTTTGTCGGCATATACGACGTATTATTTCTACTGTTTTGGAAGTGGCGTTGAAATAAAGAGCATGGAGTTTATTCCTGATTGATAATAAGGAGAAAAAATTATGAAAAATATAAAACAAATAAGCGCATTATTATTAAGTTTGTCGGTTTTTGTATCAGTACTTCCAAACGCTGTGGCGGAGGATAATACTCCTCCATCGCCTCCGAGCGGATTATTAACAAATGAATTGACTTCTCCCGACAACGTGGAAAATCCCGTATTTAGCTGGATTGTGAATGATACTGACAGAAACGAAATTCAATCGGCATATGAAATAGTGGTTTCGGATGCTATAAGTAAAGAGGAAATATGGAATAGCGGCAAGGTGACCTCCTCAGAGCAGTCATATATATCGTACGGTGGCAAAGCGTTGCAGGACGCACATTCATATGTTTGGAAGGTCAGAACATGGGATAAGGACGGCGAGGCTTCGGATTACAGCGACAGTGCGGAATTTTCAATGGGCATAAGCAATAATAATTGGGACGCCATGTGGATAAAGGCGGCGGATATAGGGAACAGCAAGAATATTTTTCGTCATTTCAGAAAGGAAACAAATCTTGGTGACGGAAAAACTGTGGCAAAGGCGCTTGCGTATGTAGCTTGCTGTCACGATTATGAGCTTAATGTCAACGGTGTTCGTATAGGTCGCGGACAGTCCTTTGACTACCTTGACAAAACAGATTATCAGGGCTGGGATATAACTGATGCAGTAAAAGGAAACAATGATATTGCCATAGGTATTACAGCCCGATGGTACGGCGGCGGTCAGGGCAGATACGAAGGAACCCCCGGTCTTTTGGGAAAAATTAAAATATATTATACAGACGGAACCGAGCAGAGCATAGTAACAGACAGAACATGGAAAACATCATCAACCCCATTCGGCAACGGCGGTTCAAAGCCCGTAAAACGAAATTCGGAGGGCGATTTTACCGAGGTCTACAATGCGATGGACGAAAAGGAAGGCTGGACCAATGTCGGCTATGACGACAGCACATGGACAGCCGCCTTGGAAATAGGTGCTCATCCGATTGCAAATTCATTTTCGTATGTTGAGCCTGAATTGGGTCATGTTACCGAGTATGATATGAAGCCCGTAAGCGTTAAAACGCTTGGTGACGGCAGTACGGTAGCTGATTTCGGAAAGGTTATCCCTGCAAGATTTGCGGTGAGCTTTAACAACGGAAAAGCCGGAACGGAGCTGAAAATTCAGACGGGCTACGAGCTTAAAGCAGACGGCAGTATAGACACGTCAATGCAGTCGCGCCAAAGCACGGACATGAGCTTTACATATACTCAGAAGGACGGAAAGCAGACCTATTATTCGTGGGATCATCTGGGCTTTAGATACCTGCAAATTCCGTATTCAGGCGAGGAGCTTACAGCGGATAATATTACGGCGAAAATAGTACACGCCGAAATTCCGCAGGGACGCGAAACAACGCTTAAAACCTCTGACGAAATGCTTGACAGCGTATATGAGATGTTAAAAAACTCGGGACTGTATTCAGCTCAGAATACGTTTGTTGATACGCCGACAAGAGAAAAAGGACAATTTTTAAACGACTCAATCAATATCAGCGCCGTTACTATGAACGGCTGGTATGAAAGAGCTACGACCAAAAAGGCAATTATGCAGTTTTTGGATTCGGCAGACCGTTATTGGAACAGCGGAGATGATTTGGGCAGATACAATTCCGTATATCCAAACTGTGACGGTAAGCGCGATATTCCTGATTTTACAATAAACATGCCCGAATGGGTTTTAAGATATTATATGGCGACAGGCGACAGGGAATTGCTTGAAACGGCTTATCCGTATTTAAAGGAAACAGGAAACTATATTACACGAAATATTTCCTCAAATACCGGACTTGTTACAATGCTTGCGGGAGGTGACGGAAGTCCGAACAGCTATCAGTACGGCATTGTAGACTGGCCTGCAGACGGACGCTTTGGATACGATTGGAACGATACAAAGGAAGGCGCGAGAACCACGGTAAATATGCTTTCGGTAAACGCGTTTTCCGTAATTGCGAAAATAGCGGAAATATTGGATAATAACAGCGATAAAGCCGATTTCACCGCAAGAGAGGAGAAATTAAAGACAAGCATAAACGAAAAGCTTATAAATTCGGACGGTGTTTACTGCGATGGCCTTGACAAAAACGGCACTCAGGTTGCCAGTGCGGCTCAGCATTCGACCTCATATGCGCTTGCATTTGATGTTGCACCGGAGGATAAGAAAGAGAAAATGATTAAATACGTTTCCTCTATGGGAATGAAACAGGGACCTATGACAGCGGATATTCTCATAAATTCACTGTTTAAATCAGATAAGCCTGCGGCGGCTCTTAAGCTGCTTACAAATACCAACGACGTTGGCTGGGCAAAGCTTATAAATGACGGTTATTCGTTTACTTGGGAGGCATGGCAGTACAGAAACGAATACAGTCAGTCGCACGGCTGGGGTGCGGCGGCATTAAAGCCTGTAGTGGAAAACATAGCGGGCGTGACCGTTACGGCAGCGGGAGCGTCTAAGGTTAAGATTGCGCCTGCTTACGGAATACTTGACAGTATGAGTGCAAAGGTTGCAACGGAACGCGGAAATGTTAAAGTCGAATATTCGGGAAGAAAATATAATTATATTTTAAAGGTATCTGTACCTGCAAATGTAACGGCAGAAATAGAATTGCCCGTTATAGGCGACGGCGAATTTAAGGAAAAGAACGGTTTCAAGCTGAGCAGTAAAATAGAGGGCGACTGTCAGAAAATAAACGCAGGCAGCGGAGAATATGAGTTTATATATGACGGAAATATATTTGAGTTCGGTAAAATAAACGGAATTAAAGCTGTTTCAAAAACCGAGGAAAGCATTGTTTACAATGTAGATGTCTCGGGAAGCGGAACATTGGTTACGGCTGTTTATGATGAAAGCGGTGTGCTTTTGCATATTGAAACGGACGAGGTAGGCGAGGGCATAATGACTAAAACGGTTGACCTTAACAAAAATACGAAAGGCACAACTAAATTTATGCTTTGGAACGGACTTGATACTATGAAGCCACTGTCCGAGTCTTGCGAACATAAATGGGACGTATCAATGTTTGATATAATCTGGGATTTTTCAAAATACACATCAGAGGTAAGCACGACAGAAAGCGGATTTACAGAGGATTATAACGGTCTTAAAATAGCCATTGCAAATAACGGAGCTGAGAGCAGCCATGACAGTATATCGAAGAACGGAGTATATTGGAGAGGCGGCGCGTCAAGCGGTGAAAGTGCAAGATATATAGAATATACACCTTCAGCAGACGGAATATTATACGCATCCGGAAAATTGAACTCGAATGGCGGACGCTGGGGCATATCTAAGTCAAGGGATGTTTCATCTCTGGCGTCAGATAACAGTAGCTCGGCAAGCACCTCCGTTTCTGAGGTTATGCTTGAATGTACAGCCAGAGAAACATATTATATACTGACCAAGGCAAAATCAGCAACAATAAATAAAGTTTGGTTTACTCCTTCGTCTTCGTCAAAGCCGCCGGCAACTCCGTCTGCAACGACGACCCCTATAGTAAGTCCAAGTCCATCTCCGACAGCGACGGCGAAACCTACATCAAGTCCAAGTCCGTCTCCGACGTTGACACCTACCGCAAGCCCAACACAAACACCGACAACAGAAGCAAGCCCATCTCCCACACCGGATGAAAATGTATCAAACCATTGGGATTTTAAGGCATATTCAGGCAATGCGGCAATAAATAATATTACGGAAATAAAAAATGAGTTATATAAATATACCGAAAACAGCGATATTTTGGAAATAGGCTTAAACAGCGGCGACAGTATTACAGAAAACGGAATTGTATGGAATGCGCCTTCGGGAACAAAGTCGGATGGCACGACTATTGTTTCTAATAACCGATGTATAAAATATACTCCATCGGCAGACGGAGTATTATCTGTTACATATAAAGGTTCTGCGAATGCAAGCAACAAGCACCCGAGAATGTATGTTTCCTGCGGAAACAGTCTTGACTGCACAACAAAGGAGAAAAACGATTCGCAGCTTGAAGCAAATCAATCATTTGACAACAACTCAACAGATTTCAAAACTGCAGAATTTAAGCTGTCAAAGGGTAAAACCTATTATATTTGGAGCTATTATTTTAACAACGAAGTAAATCAGTTTACAATTTCCGATATTGCTTTTAATAAGGCGGAGCAAACTATCAGAACAAGAAATATTTACGGAAGCAATATGCTCTTGCAGCGTAATCAGCCTGTTGTGATTGACGGTAAGGCGGACGCGGTTGATACTGTATCGGTAACGCTTACAAACGAAAAAACAAATGAGGTTGTGCAAACAGCAGAGGATAACACGGTATCTTCTGATAATTCGTGGAATAATAAGGATTGGAGCGTAACTCTTGACGCTGTTTCGGATTACAGCAGTACATATAAGCTAAGCATTTCTGCACAGGGTGCAGAGCCGATTGAATATACAAATATCATTTTCGGAGATTTGTATTTGTTCAGTGGTCAGTCAAATATGTGGAAGCAGGTTTCGTACTACAAAAACATTGATAAAGCGGCGTATGGAACAGACGCGGTTGCCACAAATGCAACAGATAAAATCCGTGTTTTGCATACAGCAGGAAGCAGTGATTATGGTACAAACATATTGCAGTATGACGCAAAAGGTGCACAAGCGTGGCGTGATTTCTCGATATATGACAATATAAGTGATATTGCCGCACCTGCATATACGGCGGCGATTAAAATGCACAAGGAAATAGGCGTGCCGATTGGACTTATCACAAACGCGTATCCCGGATCATATATTTCCTCGTGGTTTGACAGCGCACTTAAAATAGATGCTTGTAACGAGTGCAAGGGCGGAAGTTCAAACGAACGCAACTGGTATTGCGGAAGAATTTATCCACTCAGAAATCTAAATTTAAGTGGAATATTCTGGTATCAAGGAGAAGCGGATGCAAGCACCAAATATCATGATAATCCTTATGAGTATTATTCTGAAATGTTGCCTAAGCTTATTGACACATGGAGAGAATTATTCAGAAACGATAAGCTGCCATTCTATTATGTTCAGCTTTCGCGTATAGGCTCGACTATTGTTGATGAAAACAATCCTGATACAGGCAATGCGGGTAAAATGCCGATTAAACGCGCTCAGACTGACGTATATCTCAATATGGCGGATAAAACAAATGTCGGAATAATCAGCACTCTTGATTTATACGGAAACCATAATGCAAACGGTACGGCAAACTGCCGAAACGACATACATCTTGGTCAGAAAAATATTGTTGGTGAGAGAATGGCTGCGTATGCCCTAAAGGATATTTACGGCAAGGATGTATATTCGCACGGTCCTATATATAAGTCAAGCAAGCTTAAGGACGGAAAAATAATTGTAATCTTTGATTGTAGCGGACAGCTTAAAATTATGCCGTCAGCGCAATATACCGATACTATCGGAGAAGAAAAGATTAGCGGTGGTGAAATCAATCCTAATATATTGAACGAATTTGAAATAGCAGGTGAAGATGGTGTATGGCATACGGCACAGGCGGAAATTACGGCGGATAATCAGATAACAGTTTCATCAGAACAAGTACCAAATCCCGTAAAGGTACGTTACTGCGGAACGGACTATCCAGAAAGCCCGAATTTAACGGATGCATCAGGTCTGCCGTCGTATGTATTTGAAAAAACAGCTGAAAATTCAGGAGATACAGAGGAAACTCCGAGTCCGATACCAACACCGACATCAATGCCAACGGTCAGTCCAAGTCCGACGCCTACGATAGCACCATCAGCAAGCCAAAGTCCGTTGCCATCTCCAACGACAGAGCCGACAGTAAGCGCAAGTCCAACACCAAACATTACAGCAACGTATAAATTTGATTTTGGCAGCAGCGAGCCGGCTGAAGGATATACGGCGGTAACGGCTGATATGGTATATGATATGTCAAAGGCTGACGCTTCGGAGGGATACTGCGGATTTTTGGGTACGACCGAAAATTCGTACGCAAACGACGTACTCGGTTACGACTGCGACAACCGTGCTATTGACGGTTTCTCGCTCGTAAAGGGACAGCAGATAATTCTTTCAAACGGCGGTACAGCTTCAAATACTGATGCGGACAGCGATTATATAACTGTTCCTTCAAAGGATAGCTATATACCTGTTACAGCTTCGGAATATGAAGGCAGATTTCCTATACGATTTTCTATGAAAGCTGACAGAAAATCGTATTATACGGTAACTGCTACACTGACAAATTCGAGCGGCACGGAGGACGCGTGCGTATCCTTGCTTAGCGAAAAGCGTCAGATAGTCGCGGAGGACGTAACAATTCACCCGAATGAAAAAATTATATTTAGATTCAACGTTGATATAGAGGATAAGAAATATAAAAATTTCAATGTAAAGGATTTTACGGATGACATGCTAAATATCAGCGTATCCGGTAAAAATGCCGCAATATCGTCTTTGATAGTTGAAAAGCACGGAAAAACAGAGGGCACAATAAAAGGAGCGACGGCAGACGGCGGTGTAAACGATGGTGTGACCATGTGGTTATGCACAGATTCGACAGGCTGCGATTACGGTGCAAAAGTTCCGTTCTTTGCTCTTCAAAGCTATGGCGGCGTAGGTCAGGCGTTATTAAAATATATGCCTGAAAATATAGCGGTTTCAAATCAAGGCGAGGGCGGTCTTGCAACCGGCGACAGCAGTCATTTTGGTAACTGTATGCTAAAACAGGGCGATTATCTTTATGTTCAGTACGGACATAATGAAAACGGCACTGATTTATATAAACAGCAACTCGAAAAATATGATATGGCTCATAAATCGGGAGCAAAAATGATTTTGGTAAGCCCGATAAACAGACATAAGAGCGGAGACTTCAAAGACGGCAAATGGCAGTCAAGCTTCGGAGGATATGTGAATGCCGGACACGAATTTGTGAACGCTAAAATTGACGCCGGCGCGAAGGATATTGCCTTTGTTGATATGAACACGCTCTATGTAGAATGGATGAATAGAGAAACAGAACGTATAACATCAGTAAATTCGTCTATTCCCGCGCAATCTGCTATAAATTTCTATTATTATTCGGCAAAGGGCGGAATAGTAGACGGCGCACATATAAATGATGCAGGGGCTGATCAGGGAGCATATTACTTTTTTGAGGCAGCAAAAAATATCGTAAAAGCTGCTGATGAGGATACAGCAGATAAATATACTCTCGCTCAGGCGGAAGTTGTAAGACCTCTTGCTGAAGGTATGAAGACAAAAATAGGTAATAGTGAGCTTGATAATCGTCCCATGACAGTATCGGATGAAATAATAAAAGCAGGCATTGCTCCAAATTCATACTGGGATGCGGTACCAAGTGATGCTTTTGAGTATGATAACAGTGTTGCCGTAGACAGCGTAAAAACCATCGGAAATGTCGATGGCTCAATGGAAATATCTGAAATCGGCATACGGATAATGAATACTATTACATATGCAAAGGCAGTTGTAACTGTTAATGATAATGGAGTGGAAACAAAATACTATACTGAAAATAATTATGATTGTACAGGTGTTCAATCAGGTAAGATTCTTACCAACAGCGGATTTATTGCAGCGGATAAAAATCACAACGAAGTTACAGATAGTGATAAAACGTCGGTTGTAACAGTTCCGCAGGGCGCGTCATGTAGCATACAAGTCTTTGAATGTGATGAATATTGGGTTGTAGGAGAAAATCGTGCGCTTTCAGCGGTATATGTGGTTTATCCCGAAGAAAAAACAATATTTGATGAGAATGGCTCATCAACGGACGGCTGGAATATTTTATCTGGCGTATCATCACATTCAGAAACTGTAACTGATGATACAGACGGTTCAAAATATTTTGCGATTTATTCATCAGGTGTGGACAGCTCAAATACAAAGAAAAATTACGGATTTTATAAAGCCTTGAATGAGGATATGTCATCAGGGAAGTACAGAATGAGCTTTAAAACACGTTTTGGAGCAGGAGTAATTCGTTTTGCGCTTGTAAACAGTACGGGTAGTGCATCAAATCCATTTAAGAACAAGGTATATCCGCTGGCAATAAATACAGGAAAAATATATATGAACACAAATGCTAACCCCATATATACTTTGACAAATGATGGAGATGTCAAAGAAGGAAAGATAAATGCAAATCAATGGGTAAATGTGGACAGCATTATTGATTTGAATAACGGAAAGCTATATATTTCGGTTGCCGGAAGTGATTATGCGGAGTTTGATATAGCCGGCTGGCAAAAAAATAATTCCGACACCTTGCCTATAAAGTTTTTCGGTATTGCCGGAGACAGTGAAGGCTCATCCACTAATGCTGATGTAAAAGATATAAAGATAGTTAAGCTACATTCTGAAACAGCATCGAAGACAATTACGGCAAGAGCAAACGATGACGCCTATGGAAGCGTGACAATTAATGACGAGAATACAACAGAAATAAGCGTGGAAGTAGCTCAGCCGGTAACTATTACAGCGTCAGCTAACAGCGGATACAGGTTTGTAAGCTGGACAGATGAAGAGGGAAATATATTATCGCAGTCGGAAACATATACGATTTCGAGAGTATATACCGATACGTCGATTATCGCTAATTTTGAGGAACTATCTTCTAATACAAAGGTATGGGATTTTTCCGGTTATACTACAGAGGTAAATACGACAAAGAGCGGATTTACCGAAAACTATGATGGGCTTACAATAGCCATAGCTAATAACGGAGCTGACAGCGACCACGACAAGATAACGACAGCTGGTGTATATTGGCGCGGCGGAGCCGCTTCCGGAGAAAGCGTCAGGTATATTGCGTTTACTCCTGAAAAAGACGGTACTCTAACGGCATCCGGAAAAATGAAAACCAGCGGCGGACGCTGGGGATTTTCAACCTCAAAAGATGTAGGCACGTTAAAAGCGGATGGAAGCAGTTCTACAAGCACATCGGAAAGCACAGTAACCATACAATGTACCGCAGGCACAACCTATTATATAATAAACAAATCAAAAGCGGCAACAATAAATAATATAAGCTATACGCCGTCTGAATAAGAAGTAAAGCCGTCTTGATATAAAATTGAGGCGGCTTTGTATTTAAACAAAAGTGCATAAAATATTATAATATTGAGATTTTAAGATGAAAACTATTAATAGAAATGAATGCTCAAAATTAACGGAGCGCGTGTTTCAATTTGGCGAGGGTATTTTTTTAAGAGGTTTTGTTGACTGGATG
>OAUU01001104.1_pt1 | contig 11139 bp, 10 predicted proteins | sample 1501381 | NCBI WGS metagenome assembly OAUU01 (sample SAMEA2580057, study PRJEB22360) | human gut metagenome | reverse complement strand
TCAGGTGCAACTCTGAGAATGGCGAAAAAATAATTAGGGGGGAGCCGTAAGGTTCGCTTTTTTGATGCTTAGTTGTTGAAAATGCACAAAATATAAATGCTAATTTAATTCAAAATCACGAAAAATAACATAAAACCAAAAAAGAATTGAAATTTTTGTTCTTATAGTTTATAATGTAAATATATGAATGTAACTTGTATGTGTGTCCGGATTTTATAGACACTCAAACAAAAAAACAAAAAATTTATTTTAGAAAAGGGGTAAAACAAAATGAAGAAATTCTCAAAACTATTTCTATCATGCGCAGCAGTAGCAGCAGTTACAGCTGCAGTCGCAACATCAGCTATGGCAGCTGGTATTTCAGCTACATATGCACCAGCAGATGCAACTCATGAAACAGCTACATTGACAATCGATGCAAGCGGTTACACAGCAGCTCAAAAGACTTTGCTTGTTCTTAAGCCTGGTAAAACACTTGAAACCGTTAAAGTTTCTGAAGGCGATGTTCTTCAAATCGACCAACAAGACGGCAATGACACTATAACAGTTGCTCTACCAAAGGACCTTGCAGACGGTAAATACACAGTTTACATGGGTGGCGACGGTCAGGTTTATTCAACAAACTTCAAAGTAGGTAACGCTTCATCAGTTCTTGTCGGTGACGTTAACCAAGATGCAAGTATTACACTTGGTGACGCAACAGCTATTGTAAGACATAAGACAGGTGCAGCTCCAATTACTGATGCTGACGCTCTTATAGCAGCAGATACTAACTATGATGATAGTATTACACTTGGTGATGCAACATGTATCGTTATGTACAAGATAGGTAATACAGCTAAAGCTGGTCACGTTGGTGAATTAAAATAATTCTATCTTAGTATATAAAATCTTAAACATATAAAAGGAGTAAATTAGAATGAAAAACAAAAAAATCGTTTCATTGATTTGTGCTTTAGCTATGATTTTCTCTATGTTCTCAGCAATGACAGTTAGTGCTGCAGATAAGAAGGGTATTAATCTTGCTTCAACAATATCAACGGACAATAAAACAATTACACTTGATGCTACAGCAGTAGGAACTGAGGAATTATTAAACAGTTTCTTGATTTCTGTAAATCTACCTGAAGGTGTAACAAATGACAATGTTACAGCAACAACAACAGCAGATACTAAGTTGTCAGTAAATGTAGCAGGTAGCGTACTAAATGTAGCTTTCTTGGATACAGCAGGCGATGGTATCGCATTTAAAGACGGTAAACTTGCTACAATTACAATTAATTTAACTAATGCTTTGACAGATGATTTTGTATTTACATTAACTTCAGAAGCATCAATTGAAGATGCTAATGGTGAAGTGACAGTTGCTAAGGGCATGGATGCTACTTCAACAACGGTTGTACCATCAGGTAAGCCGACACCAAAGCCAACATCACCAGCTCGTCCAACAATGGCTCCTGTTCCAACAGTAAATCCTGACGTGACAGTTGCTCCTACAGATGTTCCTGTATCAGGTAAAGGTATCGGTCTTACATCATCAATCTCAAGCGATAATAAGACTATTACTATAGAAGCAACAGCTTCTGGTGCTGAAGAACTATTGAATAGTTTCTTGATTTCAGTAAACATTCCTAAAGGCGTAACAAATGATGATATTACAGCAACAACAACAGCAGATACTAAGTTGTCAGTAAATGTAGCAGATAGCGTGCTAAATGTAGCATTCTTGGATACAGCAGGCGACGGTATTGCATTTAAGGATGGTAAACTTGCCACAATTACAATTAAATTGCCTACTGCTTTGACAGAAGCATATGCATTTACATTGACATCAGAGGCATCAATTGAAGATTCTAAGGGCGAAATAACTGTTGCTAAGGGTATGACCGCTGCTTCAACAGTAGTTACACCATCAACAGAACCTGTTCCTACAGTTAACCCTGTTAAGACAGTTGCATTGAAGAGCGTTGTATCAACTGGTTATGGTGATGCAATTAAGGCAGCTAAAGATGCAGGTAAGGACGTTTACCTAACAGTAGATGTTAAGAAGGGTGACCAAGATGCTGTATATGGTGAAGATTATGAAGCTGTATACAATGGTAAGACTCTAACAGAAGCTGAATACAAGAACCTAATTTCAGGTTACACAGATGCTGATATGGCAGACGTTATCAACGGTCTAACATACAATATCTACAATAGCTCTGTAAATAATGTTTCAACAACAGTTAATGCTATTGATGCTGAAGGTAATGCAGAACAAATCGTTGATCCTAAGGATAACACTCTAACACCTGCTAAGCCGACAGCTAAGCCATCTGAGCCATCAATCTCAGTTAAGGCTTCATCAACAACTGTTGAATTTGATAAGAAGTTCACTGTAACAGCTACAGTTAAGAACGCAAAAGACGGTGCTAAGGTTGCATTCACAACAAATGATGATGAAAAATATGCAGTAATCTTCGGTACACCTACAGAAATCAATTCTAAGGGTGAAACAAAGGCTACTTACGTTGCAAATGATAAGGCTGGTACAGTTACAATCACAGCAACATACAAAGATACTGAAGGTAACGAAAAGTCAGCATCTGTAAAGGTTACAGTTAAGAAGGCTTCTACAACAACTGGTGGTAATGACGGTACAACTTCAGGTGGTGGCCCTAGCATAATCGCTCCTGGTCACACAGGTGCTGTAACAACACCTAACACAAATACTAACTACAAGCCAGACTTCCAGGATCTTGACTCAGTTGAATGGGCAAGAACAGCTATCAACGGACTTGCTATGAGAGGTATGATTAGTGGTAGAGATCAATATACATTCGATCCTAATGCAAACATCACAAGAGCAGAATACTGCCAGATTCTAATGGGTGCTATCAACGCTCTTAACGCCAAAGGTGAATCAACATTCGCAGACGTTCCTTCAACAGCTTGGTACTACAATGCAGTATCAGTTGCAAGTCAACTTGGTATCGTTTCAGGCTACGGTGACGGTAACTTCGGTCCTAATGACCTAATCACAAGACAAGATATGGCTCTTATGACATATAAGACAGCTAAAATCATGAACAAGTCACTTGAACCTGTAAATGCTGAAATCACATTTGAGGATTCACATGAAATCTCAGATTACGCATTTGAAGCAGTTATGACTCTTCAAAAGGCCGGTATTATCAACGGTATGACTGAAACAACATTTGAACCACATTCAAATGCTACAAGAGCTCAGTCAGCTAAGGTAATCTTCGATACATTCGTTGATGCTCAATAATTGATATTAAAGTATCTTAAAAGAACAGTCCATACGGACTGTTCTTTTTTGTATTTCAAATCAAATCTATTTTACAAATATAAATATTTGTTTATAATTTTATAATCTAATTGCAATTTAAACGATTTTTTGGTATAATATATATAAGATAATTATTTAGGAGTGAATTGAGTGGTTAATATAGGAAATGATTGGGACGAAATTCTTAAAGATGAATTTAGTAAAGAATATTATCTGAAACTTCGTGCTTTTTTGAAATCTGAATATAAATCGCATTGTATTCATCCGGATATGTATGATATTTTTAATGCTTTGAAATGGACCTCTTATGCAAATACGAAGATTGTCATTCTTGGTCAAGATCCGTATCATGAAGTAGGTCAAGCACACGGATTGGCTTTCTCTGTTCAAAAAGGTGTTAAAATTCCTCCGTCATTATTGAATATGTATAAGGAACTTCATAATGAATTGGGATTGTACATTCCAAATAACGGTTATCTTGAAAAATGGGCAAGACAAGGTGTGTTGTTGCTTAACTCAGCATTGACTGTCCGTGACGGTCAGGCAAATTCGCACAGAAACAAAGGTTGGGAGATATTTACCAACAGAGTTGTCGAGTGTTTGAATGAACGCAAAGACCCGGTAATATTTATGCTTTGGGGTAACAATGCGAAAGAGAAAATAAAGGTTATTACTAATTATTATCATAAAATTTTAACTGCCGCACATCCGAGTCCGTTGTCGGCAAACAGAGGATTTTTCGGCTGCGGTCATTTTGAAACGGCAAACAGAATGTTGACGGAAATGGGTAAAACACCGATAGATTGGCAAATTGAGAACATTTAAGAGGGGATAGAAATGGTTGTTTTCGGTATAACAGGTGGAAGCGGAAGCGGAAAAACATCTGTTTCAAAAATGCTTGAAAAACTGGGTGTGCATATTATTGACACAGATGTAATTGCACACGAAATCGTAGAACCAAACAGTGATTGTCTTAATGAATTGGTCGATTATTTTGGTGATAGCATACTAAATGACGATAAGACATTGAATAGAAAGAAATTAGCATCAATCGCTTTTTCTGACAAACAAAAAACAGAGGCATTAAGCAACATAACGCATAAATATATAAAGGCGGAAGTGGTAAAAGACATAAACACGACTGATGCCGAATTGGTTGGTATAGACGGAGCAGTGATAATCGGAAGTAATGTTGAACCGCTTTGTGAATTTATAGTGTCGGTTATTGCTGATAAACAAAGCAGAATCACACGAATTAAGACGCGTGACAATATTACCGATGAACAGGCGATACAAAGAATTAATGCTCAAAATGATGATGAGTTCTATAAGGAAAATTCAATGTATATCATATATAATAACGGTGATATTACACAGCTTGAAAGTGATGTTGTCGGGTTATTTAATAAAATAAAGGGGAATAGTTTTGAGTAAAATTTTTAAAGCATTCCTTGTACTTCTTGCAATATTTGTTGCGGTACTGGGTATATTAGGCGGTTATCAAACAAGTCAAAAATTCAAATATCCTGTTGCGTATGCAGATTATATTGTAAAATATTCAAAAGCCAACGACCTTGATCCGTTCTTGGTTATGGCGGTTATAAAGGTTGAAAGTAATTTTGTGCCTGAGGCACATTCGGGTGTTGCCGGCGGACTTATGCAGCTTACTGAGGAAACTGCTGAATGGAACGCTAAAGAATTAGGGATAACGACTGAATATGATTATATGGACCCCGAAACAAATATACGTTTTGGCTGTCATTATTTACGTCACTTGATTGATGTTTACGGAAATATTGACACCGCCTTGGCGGCTTACAACGGTGGTATGGGAAATGTTTATAGTTGGCTTAATGACTCGCGATACAGTGATGACGGAGTGACACTCAAGTATATTCCGTTTTCTGAAACTCGTAATTATGTTGTAAAGGTAAATTCGAGTTGGGAACACTATAAAGAAATGTATCAGTAATGTATATCATTAACATAAAATTAAAACAGAGAGGAGAATGAATTATGTCATTGATAATTACAATAGGAAGACAGTTCGGAAGTGGCGGACGTGATGTAGGTGAAAAGGTTGCGGAGTATTTTAACATACCTTTTTATGACAAGGAGCTTGTTGAACTTGCGGCACAAAAGAGCAATATCAGCAAAGAGGCGTTAAAAGAGGTTGACGAACACGCAACGAACAGTTTTCTTTACTCGCTTGCAAGCGGCAACTACTCAATGAGAGGTATAAACGCACCGATTTATTACGAAATGCCTATAAACGATAAATTATTTATCGCACAGGCTGACGTTATTAAAGAGGTTGCAAAGAGAGGCTCTTGCGTTATCGTCGGACGTTGTGCAGATTATGTTCTTGAAAATGAAAATGTGGACGTTTTAAGTGTATTTGTATACGGCTCGGTTGATTATCGTGCAAAGAGAGTTATGTCGGCACTTGATATTACTCAAGCCAAAGCAAAAGACAAGGTTTTGAAAACCGACAAACAACGTCGTACATATTATGATTACTACACAAGCAAAAATTGGGGCGTTATGTCTAATTATGACTTGTGCATTGATGCTGAAAAATTCGGCATTGAAGAAACTGCAAATATGATAATAAATGCAGCAAAGAAGAAAATTAAATAAGGAGTTGTTATATTTTGTTTCTCGAAATGATTAAATCGATTGTTCTGGGCATTGTTGAAGGTATATCCGAATGGTTGCCTATAAGTTCGACAGGACATATGATACTTGTAAACGAACTTATAAACAATACAGAGGGATTTACCGCATCTGATTTGTATTTGTATGTAATACAGCTTGGAGCAATTTTGGCGGTAGTAACGCTATATTTTCACAAGTTAAATCCGTTTTCACCGAAAAAGACAAATGTTGAAAAAGAGAATACTTGGAAAATGTGGTTCAAGGTTATTATTGCTTGTGTACCGGCTGCGGTTATCGGTCTTGTACTTGATAACTTTATGTCGGCTTGGGAAAATTGGCAGGTCGTTTCGGCGATGCTTATTTTGTACGGTGTAGCGTTCATAGTTGTTGAATCGTTGCACAAGGAAACAAAAATCGAAAGCATGGACGATATGACATACAAAACAGCACTTTTAATCGGACTGTTTCAAGTGTTGTCAATCGTTCCGGGTACATCGCGTTCAGGTGCAACAATACTTGGTGCAATGCTTATAGGTTGTTCACGTTCGGTTGCGGCTGAATTTTCATTCTTCTTGGCTATACCGGTTATGTTCGGTGTAAGCCTACTGAAAGTGCTTAAATACGGCTTAGCTATGCCTATGCAAGATGTGATTGTGCTTTTGACAGGTATGGTTGTTGCGTATATTGTGTCAATGCTTGCAATTAAGTTCTTGATGAACTATGTAAGAAAACACAATTTTAAATCATTCGGTTATTACAGAATTATACTTGGTATATTGGTAATTTTATATTTTAGTTTTATACACTGAAAACAACAACAAAAAAGCTCCGTAAGCATTGCTTACGGAGCTTTTATTATACAAGTCTTATTGTTTTTATAATTTGGTCTTCGATTGGCTTATCCTGCATATCTGTCGGTGTCTCTGCTATTTCGTCAACAACCTCGATACCATCTGTAACCTTACCGAAAGCGGCATACTGACCGTCAAGGTGAGGTGCATCCTCGTGCATAATGAAGAACTGGCTTGACGCACTGTTCGGGAACATTGTTCTTGCCATTGAAAACACACCTCTTGTATGCTTTAATGGGTTTGTAACACCGTTACCGTCAAATTCGCCCTTGATTGAATCTGTTTCTTTGTGCTGACCGTCTGCCGTAAAACCGCCGCCTTGAATCATAAATCCCGGAATTACACGGTGGAAAATAAGACCGTCAAAGAAGTTTCTTTCGATTAGTGAAACAAAGTTTTCTACTGTGATTGGAGCAACGTCCGGATAAAGCTCTGCTTTTATAATTCCGCCGTTTTCCATTTCGATTTCAATATTCATAATTTATCTCCTTGCTTTTTAAGAATTTGACTCTGTTGAGCCTGACTGTAAGAATGGAAGAATGTCATTAAGTTCATCTTCGCTTAATTCATCATCGTTGTTTTTGTCATCATTTGAATTGCTTGATTTACTGCTTGATGAAGAATTTGAACTGCTCGATTTTGAACTTGAGTTTGACTTAGGTGTTGATTTCGGAGCAGTTGTTGATTTTGATGATTTAGATGACTTTGAAGATGATGTATCTTCGTCTTCATCATCAGTATCTTTTGAGTTCTTGTTTGTGTCTTTATCTTTTGACGGCTTTGAAGTAGCCTTTGTTTTGCTTGATTTACCGCTTGATACAGATGTGTCAATGGTAATTGTGTCAATCACGATAGGCTCGATAGGGACGTCCTCCATATTTGATGAGGCAACCGTACCTGTTTTTACAGATGCGATTTCATCAACTATATCCATACCCTCTGTAACTCTGCCGAATGCGGCATATTGACCGTCAAGGTAAGTCGCATCTTTTTGAACGATAAAGAATTGACTTGTTGCACTGTCATAATCCTGTGCTCTTGCCATTGAAATTACACCTCTGGTGTGAGAAAGTGTGTTTTCAAAACCGTTCTTTGCAAATTCACCTTTGATAGACTCAGTTTTTTGCTCTTTCAGATTTTCGTCATAGCCGCCGCCTTGAATCATAAAATCTTCAATAACTCTGTGGAATATTGTGCCGTCATAAAAACCGTCTTCTGCAAGTTCAACAAAGTTTTCAACCGTATCAGGTGCAAGGTCCGGATATAATTCAAGCATAATTTCGTCACCGTCTTCAAGTTCTATTGTGGCGTTGACTGTGTTTTTTACAAGTTCCGGATCGGGTGTTGAAACGGGATCTTCATCTTTGCCGTTTTGGTTTGTGCCGCATGACGCAAGCACCATTACCATTGATAGAATTATAGCTATAACACTAATTGATTTTTTCATAATTACTCGACATCTCCTTCTGTTTCGCTTTCGTCAGCAATTTGAGTTTCGGTTGTATCATCAGCAATGACTTCTTCAGAATTTTCTGTTTCTTCATCAGTTTCTTCTTCACGTTCTGTTCGTGCAATACTCATAACACTTACACCGTCGTCAAGACGCATAACTCTTACACCTTGAGTTTGACGGCTGTATGAAGAAATTTCATCTGTGTGCATTCTTATAATAACACCGTCAGATGTGATAAGAATAATATCGTCATTATCTGTGACAGTTTTCATACCGGCAAGTTTGCCTGTTTTCTCGGTAATACGATAAGTGAAAATACCTTTACCGCCTCTTGACTGAATACGATACTCGTCAAGCGGTGTTTTCTTGCCGTAACCGTTTTCTGTGACAGTAAGAAGCTGGCTGTCGGGCAGTGCAACAGACGCACCGATAACATAGTCGCCGTCGTGAAGGCGGATACCCATAACACCTCTTGTTGTACGGCCTGTTGAACGTACCTCAGTTTCGTTAAAGCGGATTGCATAACCGTCATGTGTAGCAATAATAATATCTTGAGTATTGTCTGTAAGTTTAACTCTGATAAGTTCATCGTTTTCGTCAAGGTCAATCGCACGAAGTCCGCCGTTACGGATTTTTGAGTAATCCATAACGTTTGTCTTTTTGACAATACCGTTTTTGGTGATGAATGTAAGGTATTTGCCGTCCTCGAAGTCCTTAATAGGAATCATTGCGGAAATCTTTTCATCATTTTCAAGCGGAAGTAGGTTTACAATCGCCGTACCCTTTGCCTGTCTGCTTGCCTCAGGAATTTGATAACCTTTCAGCTTGTACACAACACCGTGAGTTGTAAAGAACAACAATGTGTGGTGCGTTGTGGTTGTAAACAGGTGTTCAACGAAGTCCTCTTCACGAGTTGTAAGACCTGAAATACCGCGACCTCCGCGTCTTTGTGATTTATAAGTATCGACAGGCAGACGTTTTGTGTAACCTTTATGAGTAACTGTAACGACAATATCTTCTTCATCGATAAGGTCGTCAATATCAATTTCAGTTGTAACCATTGATATTTCAGTTCTTCTTTCATCGCCGTACTTATTCTTAATATCGGTAAGGTCGTTCTTAATTATTTCAAGAACTTTGCTTTCATCTGCAAGAATTGAACGTAAGTCTTCGATTTTTACAACAAGTGCTTGATATTCTTCCTCAATCTTGTCACGTTCCATACCGGACAAACGACCGAGCTGCATTTTTACGATTGCGTCTGACTGTGCGTCTGTAAGTGAGAAATGTTCGCACAAGGTTTGCTTTGCGTCAGGAATACTCTTTGATGCACGGATTATTTTGATTACTTCGTCAACGTTGTCTATAACAATTTTGTAACCCTCTAAGATATGTGCGCGGTCAAGTGCTTTGTCAAGTTCAAACTGTGTACGTCTTGAAATAACATCTTCCTGGTGGGCGATGTAGTAGTCAATCATCTCACGAAGTGTAAGAATTTTCGGCTGTTTGTCTACAAGTGCAAGCAAGATGATGCCGAAAGTATCCTGCATTTGTGTATACTTGAACAGATTGTTAAGTACAACATTAGGGTTTGCGTCACGTTTAAGTTCGATAACAAGACGAATATGTTCGGTAGATTCGTCACGAGTTGATGAAATACCGTCAATCTTGCCGTCACGGACAAGTTCGTTAATATGCTTTTCAAGCTTTGCTTTGTTTACTTGATAAGGTATTTCTGTGACAACAATTCTGTTTCGGTCATTGTGTTCTTCTATTTCGGCTTTCGCACGAAGAATGATTTTTCCGCGACCTGTTGTATAAGCGTTTCTTATACCGCTTTTGCCCATAATAACGCCGCCGGTTGGAAAATCGGGACCTTGAATATGAGTCATAAGTTCCTCGGTTGTTATCATAGGGTCGTCTATAACTGCGATTATACCGTCAACAACTTCTGTAAGATTGTGCGGCGGAATATTTGTCGCCATACCGACTGCGATACCGGCAGAGCCGTTTACAAGCAAATTCGGAAATCTTGACGGAAGAACGTCAGGCTCTTTTAATTTGTCATCATAGTTAGGTACATAGTCAACCGTATTTTTCTCAATATCGGTAAGCATAAGTGCCGATATTTTAGACATTTTCGCCTCGGTATAACGATAAGCTGCAGGCGGGTCACCGTCGACAGAACCGAAGTTACCTTTACCTTGTACAAGCGGATATCTAAGTGAGAAATCCTGTGCCAAACGTACCATTGCGTCATATACGGACGCGTCACCGTGAGGGTGATATTTACCAAGCACGTCACCGACAGTTGCGGCAGACTTTTTAAAATCATTTTCGTATAATAGGTTTGCCTCATACATATCATATAATATACGTCTGTGAACAGGTTTCATACCGTCACGAACGTCAGGAAGGGCACGGCTTACTATAACGCTCATAGCATAATCAATATAAGCTTTTTTCATTTCACTGTTAAGGTCAACATCAATAATATGTTGGTTATTGATTGCGTCCATATCCAGTTTCAATTCTTTGGACTTTTTTGCCATAATTTCCTCCTAATTTTCAGACTTGAAACGTAAATTCCAAGTACAAAATTTAATACTTTTAACTTATTTATTATACCACAAATTGGGCTTAAAATCAAGGAAAATCCTATAAATATTCAGTATTTAACGACACACGAACACTATGCGTTCACTGTCTTTTTTCGGTTTGTCAAACGACAGTTCGTCATATGTATCGACAGTCTTAAAACCGGCTTTTTTGAGAAGTAATGTAAGTTCATTTACCGAATATGCTCTTTGCAGATGACGTTCTTCAAAACGGCTATATTTTTTGCCTTGCTTTACAAAGAAAGTGAGGAACATATCGAGATC
>OAUU01001100.1_pt1 | contig 11191 bp, 4 predicted proteins | sample 1501381 | NCBI WGS metagenome assembly OAUU01 (sample SAMEA2580057, study PRJEB22360) | human gut metagenome | reverse complement strand
TGGATCCCGTGGCGGCAACGGTTCGAACCGTCGCCCGTCGCATTCCGCGCCGCAATCCACCGCGCCGCAGCAGGACGAGGTGCTGATCGCCCCGCCGAAGTACCGCAAGGGCTCCATGCGCATCGTGCCGCTCGGCGGTCTGGGTGAGATCGGCCGCAACATGAACGTGGTCGAATACAACGGGCATATCCTGCTCATCGACTGCGGCGTGCTCTTCCCGGAAGAGGAGCAGCCGGGCGTGGACCTCATCCTGCCTGACTTCCACTACATCAAGGACCGTCTCGACAAGGTCGAGGCGCTCGTGCTCACCCACGGCCACGAAGACCACATCGGTGGCGTGCCGTACCTGCTCAAGCTCCGCCCGGACATTCCGCTGATCGGCTCCAAGCTCACCCTCGCCTTCGTTGAGGCCAAGTGCAAGGAACACCGCATCAACCCGACGCTCGTCGAGGTCAAGGGACGCGACAAGCTCAAGGTCGGCCCGTTCAACCTGGAATTCGTGAACGTCACGCACTCCATTCCGGACGCGCTCGCCGTGTTCGTGCAGACCCCCGCCGGCTCTCTTATCGACACCGGCGACATCAAGCTCGACCAGCTGCCGCTCGACCACCGCATCACCGATCTGGTGGAATTCGGCAAGCTCGGCGAAAAGGGCGTGGACCTCCTGATGATGGACTCCACCAACGCCGAGGTCCCGGGCTTCGTCAAGCCGGAAACCTCCATCGGTCCGGCGCTCGACCAGGCGTTCGCACAGGCCACGCGCAAAATCATCGTGGCCAGCTTCTCCAGCCACGTGCACCGCGTGCAGCAGGTCGTCGACGCGGCCCACAAGTACGGCCGCAAGGTCGTGTTCGTCGGACGTTCCATGGTCCGCAACATGTCCATCGCAGCAGATCTGGGCTACCTGCGTCTGCCCGAGGACACCGTCATCGACCTGAAGCAGGCCCATGACGTGCAGGACGACAAGCTCGTCTACATGTGCACCGGCTCCCAAGGCGAGCCGATGGCCGCGCTCGGCCGCATCGCCGACGGCAACCATCGTGACATCACCATCAACGAGTTCGACACGGTGATCCTCGCCAGCTCCCTGATCCCAGGCAACGAGCATGGCGTCTACAAGGTCATCAACAAGCTCGTGCAGCTCGGAGCCCGCGTGGTCAACCGAGACAACGCCGCCGTGCACGTCTCCGGCCACTGCAACGAAGGCGAGCTGCTGTACATGTACAACATCGTCAAGCCGAAGTGCGCCATGCCTATCCACGGCGAAAACCGCCACTTGGTGGCCAACGGCATGATCGCCGTCAAGACCGGCGTCGATCCGCAGAACGTCGTGCTGGCCGAAGACGGCGACGTCGTCGACCTGTACCACGGCCAGGCCGCGGTCGTCGGCTCCGTGCCGTGCGGCTACGTCTACGTCGATGGCGATTCCGTCGGCGAACTGACCGACGAAGAACTCGAGAAGCGCCGCATCCTCGGCACCGAAGGCTTCGTGTCCAGCTTCGTGGTCGTCGACACCGAAACCGCGGATGTTATCACCGGCCCGAAGATCTACCTCAACGCGGTCGCGGAAGACGAAAGCGAGTTCGACAAGGTCCGTCACCAGATCGTCGAGCAGCTGCAGGACGCGATGATGCAGGGCACGCGCGACACCTACAAGCTGCAGCAGATCATGCGACGCACGCTCGGCGGCTGGGTGGCACGACAGCTGCACCGCAAGCCGATGATCGTCCCCGTCGTCGCCGACATCGCGCAGGACGTGGACGACGCGATGGGACTGAACGCCGCGAAATAAGCCGTAAATTTACCATAAATTGAATCAAGGCGACGTGATCGGCACAACTGATCGCGCCGCCTTCTGTTACCAGAAAGAAGGAGTGACATGCCAGGAGCAAACCTCACCCGAATCGAAGCGGAAGAACGCAAAAGCATCATCGCCGCGCCAATCCATTACACGGTCAAGCTTGACCTGACCCGCGGAGCCAAGGATTTCGGCTCCGAAACCACCATCACCTTCGACGCGAAGCCGGGGGAGTCAAGCTTCCTTGACCTCATCGCCAACGAAGTCAGCGAAATCACCCTCAACGGTGAAACCCTCGACCCGGCTGAAGCGTACGTGGACAGCCGCATCGAGCTGAAGGGCCTCAAGGAGCACAACGAGGTTACCGTCAAGGCGATGTGCCAGTACTCCAACACCGGCGAAGGCCTGCACCGCAGCGTCGACCCGTCCGACGGCAACGTCTACCTGTATACCCAGTTCGAAGTGCCGGACGCCCGCCGTGTCTACGCCGTGTTCGACCAGCCTGATCTGAAGGCCGTGTTCGACTTCTCCGTGCTCGCCGCCAAATCCTGGATCGTCACGTCCAACATGCCCACCTCCTCCGTGACCGACAACGAAACCGTCACCGAGGAAGGCACGCTCGGCGATCACGCCGCCGAAACCACCAAGCTGTGGGTGTTCGAGCTGACCCCGACCATGAGCTCCTACCTCACCGCCATCTGCGCCGGACCGTACGCCGAATGGCACACCGAATACGCCAATGAGGACGGCCGCACCGTGCCGATGGCCATGTACTGCCGCCAGGCGCTCGCCAAGGCCTTCAGCAAGGACGTCGACTACCTGTTCGACATCACCAAGAAAGGCTTCGCCTTCTACGCCAAGACCTGGGGCGTGCCGTACCCGTACGCCAAGTTCGACCAGATCTACGTGCCGGAATACAACGCCGGCGCCATGGAGAACATCGGCATGGTCACCATCCGCGACCAGTACGTGTTCGAATCCAAGGTCACCGACGCCTATGCGGAACGCCGTGTGGTCACCGTGCTGCACGAGCTCGCCCACATGTGGTTCGGCGACTACGTGACCATGAAGTGGTGGAACGACCTGTGGCTCAACGAATCCTTCGCCGAGTTCACGTCCACCCTCGCCACCGCCGAAGCCACCGAATGGAAGGACGCCTGGGCAACCTTCAGCTCCGGCGAAAAGAGCTGGGCGTTGAATCAGGACCAGCTGAGCACCACCCACCCGATCGTCGCCCCGATCAACGACCTCAACGACACCTACGTCAACTTCGACGGCATCACCTACGCCAAGGGCGCCTCCGTGCTGAAGCAGCTCGTGTACTACGTGGGCCGTGAGAAGTTCTTCAAGGGCATCAACAACTACCTCAACAAGCACGCCTACTCCAACGCCACCCTCGCCGACCTGCTCGCCGAACTGGAACTCACTTCCGGCCGCGACCTGAAGGCGTGGAGCGCCCAGTGGCTTGAGGAATCCGGCATCAACACCATCGCCACCGAAGTCGAAGAGAACGAGGACGGCACCATCAAGCGTCTCGCCCTGCGCCAGACCGCTCCGGCCGAGCATCCCGTGCTGCGCGCCCACCGTCTCGCCGTCGGCTTCTACAACGAGGATCCGGAAACCGGCAAGATCGTGCGCACCGACCGTTTCGAACTGGACGTCGACGGCGAACTGACGGTCGTCGACGCGGCCGCGGGCAAGGCACGTCCGTCGCTGATTCTGGTGAACGACGACGACCTGACCTACACGAAGCTGCATTTCGACGACAAAAGCCTCGCATTCGCGACAAGCAACCTGTACCGCTTCGACGACGCGCTCGCCCGTTCCGTGATCTGGCTCGCCCTGTGGGACATGACCCGCGACGGCGAACTGCCGGCACGCCAGTTCATCGACACCTCGCTGGCCGCGCTCGCCACCGAACACGAGTCCACCACCTTCCGTTACGCGCTGGCACAGGTCAGCACCACCGCATGGCATTACACCGCTCCGGCAGAGCGTGCCGAGATCGTGAAGCATGTGGCCGCCGAACTGTTCAAGCGGGCGGGTCAGGCCAAGGCCGGCTCCGACGAACAGTTCCAGCTCGTCACCGCCTACCTGGGCTACGGCGAGCCGGGCGACGAGGCGTTCGTCGCCAACGCGAAGGGCCTGCTCGACGGTTCCGTGGCATTCGACGGTCTGGAAATCGACAACAACTTCCGCTGGACCATCATCAACGCGCTGAGCACCGTCAACGCGATCGACCAGGCGGGAATCGACGCCGAACTGGCCAAGCGCGAAACCACCGAGAACCGTGAGTTCGCCTATGGCGCACGCGCCGTGGCCGGTACCGCCGAAGCGAAGGCATGGGCTTGGAACGAGGCCCTGCACAACGACGAGCTGACCAACATGCAGCTTGAGGCTGTGGCCGGTGGCTTCGCAGCCACCCCGCGCGCCGACTTGGCCGAACCGTACGCCGAGAAGTATTTCGAGGTCGCCGACTGGATTTGGGAGCACAAGACCTTCCACATGGCGGAAGCGCTGCTCGAAGGCCTGTATCCGGGCTATGCCGATCCGGCGAAGCTCGTGGAGCTGGGCGACGCCTGGCTCGCCTCCCATAAGGACGCGGACAACGCCTTGCAGCGCATTGTGCGTGGCAACGTCGAGGCTTCTCACCGCACGCTGAAAGTGCGCGACTTCAACGCCGCGCTCTGATAGCAGGGGCGACAGGAACGTTCCCGCTTAAGAGCCGTCATGTCGTCGCACGACTTTGATTTTGGGTGCGATTTTCAAAGTCATGCGACGGGCATATCGGCATTTATGCCCCCTAATCCTCGTTTTCCGCTTGAAAATAAGGATTAGGGGGCATTTTGCGTCGAAGGCTGTCGCACGACTTTGATTTTGGAGGCATTTTTCAAAGTTGTGCGACAAGCGTGCTGGCTTTCATACCCTCTAACTCTTATTTTTTGCTGGTTTTCAACGGAAAATGATAGTTAGGGGGTATTTCTTTATCAAGTGTTGCCGCACGACTTGATTTTCCGCCTTGAAATCAAAGTCGTGCGACACGAAAAGGGCATTGCGCGCCGTGAAATGCTTTGAATTGTGAAGTGTTATGCGATTGCGTCGTCACCTGCTGGTTTCGGCGGCACGGTTGAGTACGATAGGTCACGGAAATATCGTTTGCAGATAGCGAGGATTTGAGACTCATGCCACGTATGTTCGGAACTGACGGCGTTCGAGGATTGGCGAATAGGGATTTGACGGCACAGCTGGCGCTTGATTTGGGTGACGCCGCGGTGCGTGTGCTGGGCGATGACGAGCGGAGCGAATTCGAAAGCCGTCGCCGTGCGCTGGTCGGTCGTGATACACGAGTTTCCGGCGATTTCCTCGCCGCCGCATTGTCCGCTGGCATGTCCGCCGGCGGCTTCGACGTGATCGACGCCGGCATCATCCCGACGCCGGGCGTCGCATACCTGACGTCCGTGCTCAACGTGGAAATGGGTGCGGTGATCTCCGCATCCCACAATCCGATGCCCGACAACGGCATCAAGTTCTTCGCCCGCGGCGGCTTCAAGCTGCCCGACACCAAGGAAGACGAGATCGAAGCGGTGCTCGGCCAGGATTGGGATCGGCCTACCGGCGCCGGCGGGGGTCGTGTCAGCCATGACACCGCCACCGCAACCAACCTGTACATCGACCATCTGGTTTCCGCCATCGCGCCGGTCGGTCCGGACAAGTCGCAGCCGACGCCGCTGAAGGGCCTGAAGATCGTGGCCGATTGCGCGAACGGCGCCACGTCCGTGGTCGCTCCGGAAGCCTTGCGTCGCGCCGGCGCCGACGTGACCGTCATCAACGCGTCGCCGGACGGCTACAACATCAACAAGAACGCCGGCTCCACCCATCCTGAGCAGCTGCAGGCCATGGTCAAGGCCTCCGGCGCCGTCATGGGCGTTGCCTTCGATGGCGATGCCGACCGTTGCCTTGCCGTGGATGAGGATGGCAACATGGTCAACGGCGATCAGATCATGGGCATTCTGGCACGCGCCAAGAAGAACGCGGGCAAGCTCAACCATGACACCCTCGTCGTGACGGTGATGAGCAACCTCGGTCTGAAGTTGGCCCTGCGTTCCATGGGCATCAAGACCGTGCAGACCAACGTGGGCGACCGTTACGTGCTTGAAGAGATGCTGCGAGGCGATTATTCGCTCGGCGGCGAGCAGTCCGGCCACGTGATCAACCGTGAATTCGCCACCACCGGCGACGGCACCCTGACCGCGCTCACCCTGTGCAACGAGGTCGTCAAATCCGGTAAGAGCCTGAAGGAACTGGCCGCCGACTTCCCGCAGCTGCCGCAGACGCTCATCAACGTGCCGAACGTGGACAAGATGGCCGCCAAGACCAACGCCAAGGTGCAGGCCGCGGTGGAACGCGAAGAGAAGCTGCTGGGCGACACTGGCCGCGTGCTGCTGCGTCCGTCCGGCACCGAGCCGCTCGTGCGCGTCATGGCCGAAGCCGAAACCCAGCAGCAGGCAGACGAAGTGTGCGATCGCCTCGCCAAGGTCGTCGCCGACGAACTCACCCTGTAAGAGCCCGCAAGGAGATATGCCCCATGTTCGGACACAACTCGAAAGTGGACCTCGAACTCAACCGCGAGGTCGAAAAGCTCATCAAAACCGGCGGCAAAGAGAAAATCATGCCGATCGTGCAGGCCGGCGAACCGGTATTACGCCAGCAGACCATCGCCTACGACGGCCAGTTGAGCCGCAAAACGCTTGACAAGCTCATCGACACCATGCGCACCACCATGCTGGAAGCGCCGGGCGTGGGCCTCGCAGCCACCCAGATCGGTCTCGGTCTGGCTTTGGCCGTCGTCGAAGACCACGTATGCGAAGGCGACGATGGCGATCCGCGCGAAGCTGCGGAATTCCCCTTCCACGCCATCATCAACCCCAGCTACGAGCCGATCGGCACCGAAACCCGCAGCTTCTACGAAGGCTGCCTGAGCTTCGACGGTTACCAGGCCGTACGCAAGCGTTGGCTTGACATCACCGCCCGTTGGCAGGATGAGGACGGCAACAAGCATGAGGAACATCTGCACGGCTGGCCGGCCCGCATCTTCCAGCATGAAACCGACCATTTGAGCGGTGAACTGTACATCGACCAGGCCGAAATCCGAAGCCTGACCACCAATGAGAACCTTGAGGATTTCTGGTGCGAGGATCCGGTACCGACCGAAGCGGCGGCCGAACTCGGCTTCGAACTGTAATCGCGTAAACGAACGAGACAAGAACGATGAATGCCTCCCAGGCGAACACTTGGGAGGCATTCATCATATTCGGGATTATTGGAATGTTCGAAACATGAGTATTCCAAATATTCCAATATTTCAGTATTCCGGATTCACTAGCACATCGTACGTATCCGTGTTCCGCTCGGCATCCGAACGCAGATCCCAGCCAGGCTTGCGCATTCCATACAACACCAGCGGCGGTAAACCGAGCACAAGCACGACTACAGCCACAAGAATCGCATATGAAACGCTATCCAAACCGGTGAAACCAGCCGGTCTCACGAAAGTCAACACGAATGCCGCGGCGGAAGCGACGAAACCGACGCCCGCGACCAACCGAATCGCAGGAACTCGATACGTGCGGCGGACTTCTGGATGGGTGTTGCGCAGACGAATCGCGGCGGCAAACATCAACATGTACATCACCAGATACAGCGCGGTCGCCATATCCACCAGCGTCGCGAAAGCCGTGTTGCCATTGGGGATCAACACGAACAGCAACGCCAGCACGGTCACGATAATGCCTTGCGGAATCAGAATGCCTTCCTGCACGTCGTGGGCATTGCGCTTCTGCAGCGCGGGAGGCATCAGTCCCGTGCGGGCGGCCGCTAGCAAACCGCGAGAAGGACCAGCTATCCAAGCCACCACGGAAGCGAACGCGCCTAGCGCGATGAGCAGCGAAATCACCGGAGTGCCCCAACCCATGCCAAAATGGTCGAAGAACTCCCTGAACGCCAGATTGATGCCGTCGATGAGCCCCAGCTCACGATGCGGCACAGCAAAGGCGATTGCCAAAGTCGGCAGCACAAGTACCAGCAGAATCAGCGCGGTCGCTAGTGCAATGGCGCGTGGGAATTGACGTCCCGGATGCTCCAAGTCGTTGGCATGCACGGCATTGACCTCCATACCCGCGTAGGCGAGCACATTGGATACGATTAGCACAATCGACGCGATGCCCGTCCACGGCGGAAGCAGCGCGGATGCGTGCAGGGAGGTCTGCACTGGCTTACCGATCGCCAGCCAGATAATGCCGAAGACGATAAGCAGCAACGCAGGAAACAGCGTGCCGATAAGTCCCGAAATCGACCCGACCTTGGCGAACAGATTGCCGCCGCGCAACGCCACCATCGTGCTTGCCCAATACAACACGATGATCACCGCGGCCACATATACGCCATTATTGCCCAAGCCACCCATGCCGAACACATACGACAGGCTGACGGCGATGAACGCAATCTGTATCGGATACCACACCACATTCTGAATCCACTGCAGCCAAATGGCGAGAAATCCGATGCGATTGCCGAACGCCTCACGCACCCACACGTACACGCCACCTTTCCAGCCGGTGGCCAGTTCGGCAGCCACCAGCGCGGTCGGCACCAGGAAAACGACCGCCGGAATGAGATACAGCAGAATGGAAGCGAGACCATAATCGGCCATGGCCGGCAGAGAGCGTAGCGAGGCCACCGCCACCACGGTCAACATCGCCAGTTGGCTGACTGTCATCATGGTTTTGCCGGTTTTATTGGCAACGGTTGCCGTGCTTGCGATTGCGCCGTGCCCGTCAGCGCCGTTCCCTCTATTCGCCCCGGCATGCGCAGGTATGCCCGTACGATTGCGGTTTCCTGCGACGGCAGACGGATTGCGTGGCGTTGTTGTCGGTGCCGTCGCAGCGTTCGTCGTGGAACGTGCGGACCCGGGATGTGCAGCTGCGCTTGCATCGTGCGCTACCACAGCAAGCGGCTTTTTCATATGAACTGTCATTGCAGCCAGCTTTCGTAAACATAATCGTTGTGGGAATGAACATGAATTTCCTTAATGCGGGAAACGATGGAATTCGTGGAATGACCGCGAAATATCAGTGGTGGAATCCGGATGCACGAGCCTCGCTTGGCATTGGTGAGCGCAGTCCGTCCAGATACTTCACACACGACTTCAAATCCTTGATGAACGCTTCGGCCATATCGTGGCTGAAACCGTTACGCACCACAATGCGCTGCACGGTCACCTGCGTCAGATCCACCGGCATCGGATAAGCCGGCACCAGCCATCCCTTCATGCGCAGCCGATCCTGCAGATCGTACAGATTCCACTTGCGATCCGGCTTGTCGTTGAGCATCCATGCGAACACCGGAATGTCGGAACCGTCGTTCCACAGCGTAAAATCATCCATCTGCTCGATCTCGCCCGACAGATATTTCGCCACATCATGCGAAGTCTGCTGCACCCTTCGATACCCGTCGAATCCCAAACGCAGGAACATGTAGTACTGCAGCAGTACCTGTGCGCCCGGACGGGAGAAGTTCAGTGCGAAAGTCGGCATTTCGCCGCCGAGATAACTCACCTTGAAAATAAGGCTTTCCGGCAGGTCAGCGGTTTCGCGCCATACGACCCATCCCAAACCGGGGTAGACCAGACCGTACTTGTGACCGGAGGTGCTGATGGAGTAAACGCGCTTGACGCGGAAGTCCCATGCGAGGTCCGGCTGGATGAATGGTGCGATCATACCTCCCGAAGCGCCGTCCACATGGATGCGCACATCAAGTCCGGTGCGCTCCTCGATGCGGTCCAGTGCTTCGCTGATCTGTTCGACCGGCTCATACATACCCGTATAGGTCACGCCCATGATGGCCACCACGCCGATGGTGTTCTCATCGACATACTTGTCGAGATCATGGCCGTCGAGCACTTTGTGGTCCTCGGAAATCGGCACATAGCGTGGTTCCACGTCGAAATAGTTGCAGAACTTCTCCCAGCACACCTGCACGGCGCTGCTCATCACCAGATTCGGACGATCGGTCGGCAGGTCGGCCTTTTCGCGGGCTTCCTTCCAACGGCGCTTCAACGCGAGTCCGCCCAGCATGCAAGCTTCCGACGAGCCGATGGTGGAGGTTCCGATGGCATTCATTGGATCGGGCGCATGCCATAGATCGGCGAGCATGTGCCAGCAGCGCGATTCGACTTCGGCGGTTTTCGGGTACTCGTCTTTGTCGATCATGTTCTTGTCGGCCGCCTCCATGTACAGGCGGTTCGCATGATCGTCCATCCACGTGCTCACAAAAGTTGCAAGATTGAGTCGCGCGTTGCCATCCAGCATGGCCTCGTCATGCACCACTTGGTAGGCGGTTTCCGGCAGACTACCCTTCTGTGGAATGGTAAATTTCGAGAACGCCTGGGCTTCCTTCGGACGGGCGAACAGCGGATTGATTTCCACGCTGTCAGGAACAACGCGGTCGTCGGCATTGCCGCAGGTGTTGTCGCAGCAATGCGAATTGTTGTTTTCAGTGGTGGAATGTGTTTCTGACATTGCAGTTCCTTTCGTTGATTTGGAACGTTTATTGCGTTCCGGGATTCAAAAATGAAAGTCGATTCTGGATTTTTGCTGGGAAATAGTCACATTTGCGCTATATGAAAATTCGTACGACAACCGCTTCGCACGGAGGTATCCGCGCGCGGTTTCGTAATGAACACCGTCATTCGAACTCGCATGGTTGTGTTCTCACAAAGAGGAATGCGCACGTTGGTTTGTTGCACATTCTTACACGCTGAAGGTGGGTATCGGCTACGATGGGCAGGTATGAACGAATCGACGATGAATCTTTCCTGGCTGGATGACGCGAAGCAGGACATCGAACAATGGTCGGCATCGATGCCGAATGACGCCGACAACCAGCCGATCGACTGGCGATGGGTGTCTTCCCTTGACCTGCGTAACGGCATTGGTGCCGCCACAAGACAGCACGTTGATTTGTTGGCAATGCTGCGGTCCTCGTCGCCGCAACTTTCCGCCCCGCAGCTGCACGCCCTGTTGAAAGATGATCTTGCGATTCGAGATCGGCTCGAACCGACCATCGCGCAGTGCAACAGCACGTTCATGATGGATTACGACCGACTTATCGCTTCCTATCGGCTGCCGCGCGCGCTTGCTTACGCGAACCGTCGGTTGTGCGACGAAATCGCTGTTCTGCGACAGATTGGCGTGGCGATGGGATTGTGGACGGTCACCGAGGAACGACGTGAGCGCGTGACGGTTCCGGTGCTGCTGCCCGGTTCGGCTTTGGCTTCCGGGGGAGTGGCGTTGGATGATATTCAGGATCGAACCGCTGACATCGTTAACGGCCGGG
>OAUU01001098.1_pt1 | contig 11202 bp, 10 predicted proteins | sample 1501381 | NCBI WGS metagenome assembly OAUU01 (sample SAMEA2580057, study PRJEB22360) | human gut metagenome | reverse complement strand
GGTTCCATACTCCAACGGAACCGGGCCCCAGCCGTCCTCATGACGAAAACAAGACATATCCGTAACTTTTCTCAATCATGCTATGGAAAAAGCAGGATAAGCAGCATGCAATAAAAATTCCAAGCAAAATATTAGTTACTTTTACATCAGCGCATTTTGCGTCTCATTCAAGAAAATGCATTTTTTTGTATATATTTACTATCAGTTTTTTATAGTTAACTAATTATGTAGAGTTTTTAGAAATTTTGTGACAAATGGAAAAATAGCGATGTGTATTAGATCTATTCACCCCCGTCTATGGGAAATGAAATACTTAAAAGCGTTCTGCAAGGATAGAAGAGGGTAAATGGCGAGCAATACTAATAGAAAGTGCTTACATGCCAGTAGCGGCTTTTATTTAGCAAATGCAATAGATCAGAAGCCGATTCGCGTGGCTCAGGTTGTCGGCAAGATGGTCGGCGGCGGTGTTGAATCCGTAGTGATGAACTACTATCGGCATATCGACCGCAGCAAAGTACAGTTTGATTTCCTGGTTGATGAGGATTCCACGTATGTTCCTGAAGAGGAAATCACTGCTTTGGGTGGTCGCGTGTTTCGTATACCACCGTACCAGCATCCGATTCGCTACCGTCGTGAGCTGATTTGTCTGATGCGCGAACAGCAGTGGCCGATTGTGCACAGTAACATCAACACGCTGAGCGTATTCCCATTGTCGGCAGCGAAGAAAGTTGGAGTGCCTATTCGCATCGCGCATTCTCATTCGACCATGGGCAAAGGTGAGTTTGCAAAGAATGCAATGAAGCTTATGTTGCGTCCGTTCGCCAATGTGTATCCGACAGTCCGTTTTGCGTGTAGCCACTATGCAGGAGAATGGTTGTTCGGGAAAAATGCGGATTTTACTGTAATTCCCAATGGCATTGAATTGGATAAATTCCAGTTTGATCCTGTGATTCGTCAAGAAACTCGCAAAGAACTCGGTATTGCGGATGATACGTTTCTGATTGGTCATGTTGGTCGTTTCATGCCGCAGAAGAACCAGGCATTCCTAGTTGATGTACTTGCGGATTTGCTTCCTAAACGATCTAATACCATGCTTGCCTTCGTCGGTGATGGTCCGGACAGGCTAGCCGTCCAACAACATGCCGTAGAACTCGGTATCGCTGATCATGTGCTGTTCCTCGGTCAACGCTCCGACGTGAACCGCCTGTATCAGGCGTTCGATGTATTCTGCCTCCCCAGCCTTTATGAGGGTTTGGGGATGGTAGCTGTAGAGGCTCAAGTCGCAGGTTTGCCTTGCTTGCTGGGGGACGCTGTTCCTTTGGAAGCAGATGTGACCACTCAATCGCATTTCCTGCAGATTGCCGATGTGAAGCCTTGGTCTGAAGCTTTATCGAATTTGCCTGTCTCGGATTATTCCGACCAAGTTGATGTAACAAGTACATCTAAATTTATACCCATAGACTCGCATGAAGAATGGAGTTCTTCTATATCGGCATTGGGACCGGGGACACGGATCGGTTCTTCCGAGAAAGTGTTCTCTGACTATGATATTTCTGTGAATGCTCGAAAACTGGCTTCAATGTATTTGAAACTTTTTGAGAAGAAATGAAAAGCAAAATGGATCCGCTAGTTTCAGTTGTCATACCTGTATATAACGTTGAGTCTTATCTACATGAATGTGTGAAAAGTGTGGTCGAACAGACTTACACGAATATTGAAATTATTCTTGTGGATGATGGTTCGACTGATAATTCAGGAACGTTATGTGATGAATTTGCTTTGTCGGATTCAAGAATATGTGTTTTCCATAAGAAGAATGGTGGACTGTCTGACGCTCGGAATTACGGCATTCGCCGATCCCGTGGAAGTTTGATTTCCTTTATTGACAGTGACGATTATGTATCATCTGATTACATAATGCACTTGTATCAGGCGTTAGTCCGAGGGAACACTGATATTGCAGCCACTTCCATTTGCATTTTCCATAACGGAGAACTTCCTAAAGTGGATAAGCATAATACGGCAGTCTTTCATGTGTATGATGCGTGTGATGCCCTTGAAGATATGCTTTATATGAGGCATTTGGAGCCTAACGCTTTCCCGAAAATTTATAAGAGAGAATTGTTCGACACGATTCAGTATCCTGTCGGGAAATTGTATGAGGATATTGCCACTACTGCCAAGCTTATCGATAAGGCTGGCAAGATCGCATATCTGAATGAGAAAGACTATTACTATAGGATTCGTCCGAATAGTATCCAAACAGCGAGTTTTAATCCCAAGAAGCTTGATTTACTTGATCAGCTTAACGTTGTTAAGTCGATTGTGCAGACAACGTATCCGAGTATCATTAATGCTTATTATTCAAAAGAACAGAGCGCATTATTCAATTTGTATATGAATATAAGTCCTGATGATACAAAAGAAATGCTTGGAATAGCAGATGACTTGTGGCATGGAATCAAAAAAAATCGGATTTCAGTTTTAAAGGATAGAGAAGCAAGGCCTGATGCTAGAATCGCTTCTTTGTTGTCCTTCTTGGGTTCAATTCCTTGTAGATGTGTTTATAAGTTGGTAAGAAAATGAAAATATTCTCTAATATAGACAAACGATCTCAAGACCGTTATGTTTGTATACTTCTAATATTGGTTTTGGTCGGGTCTGCATTTCAGAATGTCAAAGTAGTTGGCCCGTTAAATCCAGGGCATTTACTTGCGTTATGCTTTATTCCTTTTTTGCTACCGAAGCTTAAAGAGACAAAATTCCCGCCTGCTGTAATATGCATTTTTACGGCGTACATCCTCTGTGTGTCCTTGTTCGCAAGTTTCAAATGGGGATTAGACACATCTATTATTAATTATCTGTTTGTCTTTTACATTATCTTTGTCATTGTCAATTTGGGAAGAAATATCTCATTTGAATCATATAAGAAAGTATTCCAATTAGCTGGAATACTTTCTTTTGCAATTGTTATATTAAATGCGATTCACTATAAAGATGCCATATTAAGATATTTTTCATCTGGATATTACGTAAACCATCCGTACTATCCAACAATATATGGAGGTGGTGCCAACCTTGAAGCATCATGGCCCAGCATATATGGTGTTTTTTTCATGGATAATCCTTACGGTATTATATATCTCGTTTTATCTTTCATATTTGCCTCTATTCAGGTTAGTAGAGCTGGTATTATTATCTCGTTAATTTGTTTGGTTATATATGCATATAAACGGTTACGGGAATCAAAAAATCCTTTTTTGATTCTATTCTTGATATTTGTTGTTCTTTCCCTTGGCTCTTTTTATGCGCTAAGACTTGGAATATTCCAACCAATTTTAGATCGTTTCTTTAAGAACCAAGAAGATAGGGGTGCCGCGGGGCGTATCGGTATTTACGACAATGCGCTTCCTTTTCTTTCTAGTCATCCTTTTGGTGTTGGTTTGGGGAATGCAGTTTCTGCAGTGAATAAAGTAGCTGCGAATACAGTGGGGATGGAGCCGATAGTAGATGACAATTTACATAATCTATTCCTCCAGATGACCGTTGAAACTGGTGTGTTTGGCGGGGTGTTTTATGCATGTTTGGTTGCTTTCCTGTGTTTTAATTGTATCTTCAAACATAAATTCGCCAATCCTTTTGAAAACTTCCTGCTTGCTTTCTTTGCTTTATCGTTGATTCAATTTGAAAAAATAGAAATCTTCCCTGCAATATGCCTTGGTATATTGTTAAGCAAAAAATATTATTCAAACAAGGATTTCGATTTATAATGTTATTCTCTATTATTATTCCTGCCTTTAACGCAGAAAGATATTTACATGATTCTTTGAAATCTATCCGGATGCAGACTTTTACGGATTATGAAACTATAATTGTTGATGATGGATCTACCGATAAGACGGGTGAGATAGCAGATTCTTTTGCTAGGGAAACCTCTCGGACTCATGTGATTCACCAAGAAAACGAAGGTCCTTTGCTTGCTAGAAGAACTGGGCTACAAGCAGCAAGTGGCAAATATGTTGTTTTCTTAGACGCGGATGATTCTTTACGTTCCACGGCTTTGCAGGATATTGCCGATGCAATTCATAAATATAATGTTGATATTGTTTCTTTTAGGTATTCTCGGCAGGATAATTTCTTGACGTCTGATTCACCTTCCCCCTTGCCGGTCGGGATATATAATGGCGAACGATTCGAAGAAGCTAAACTTCATCTCTGCAAAGGACGATTTAATGAGATGTGGGGCAAGGCGATAAGGCTTTCATGTTTTGACTGTACTGCTGATTATTCCAACTATGCAGGGTTGATGCACGGCGAAGATCTTTTACAGCTTCTTCCTGTTTTCGACAGTGCTCATTCTCTTTATAGTTCAGATAAGGTTCTCTATTTTTATAGACCTAATGATTCCGCTAGCACGGTTAGATATAAGTCCAGTCAGCTATCTGATATCAGAAAAGTGAATGCTCGTCTTCTGTCTTTTTCGATGAAATGGGGGAAAGCCTGTTATAAGACGGCATGCAGTGGCGAGGTCATGCAGTATATCAATCTTCTTAAGATTGCTGTTTCATGCCTTTCCTATAGCTCTTTTGGTGATGTGTTTCGTTCGATGCATAAGGCAATGGATGATGAAGGATGCTTGGCGCGTGCTCAGAATTGTCAATTGAGGATTGACAATTCTGTTGTCGTTTTTTGTCTTATGCACAATTTCTGTTATCTTTCTTTTCTTGTTTTGAAAGCAATAAATTCCATTAAGAGATGAAGCATAAGGACTTTTGATGATTAGAACAAAAGCTGATTTATTAGAATACATTCAAGAAGACATGCGTATGCAGCCGCGGTCTTCATCTTTTGTGAAGCGTTATTTGGGTACAAGTGGGGCAGTGGTCCGTTGGAAAAAATGTTTAAGGAAATGTGAGTACCATCACAATATTTCCAAGAATATTTATCACAGATTGGCATATTTTGTTTATCTTTTTATGTTGAAAAGGTATGATCGACGTTTCTGTTCAGAAATCCCTATTAATGTTTTCGGCAAGGGATTATTAATTTGGCATCCAGAAAGGATAATTATTAATCCTGAGTCAAAAGTTGGAGATTACTGTGCGCTTTCGAGCGGTGTTGTTATTGCGCAGGCACATGGAGAATGCCCGACAATCGGGAATCATGTAGAGCTTATGATTGATTCGAAGGTGCTGGGAGGAATTACTGTAGCTGACAATGCAAGAATCGGAGCTTCTGCGTTGGTGCTTAAACCGATAAATGAAGCTGACACAACCTGGGCTGGTGTGCCGGCAAAGAAAATTAACAATCAGGGAACTATTGAAACGCCGATTCCTGTTTGCACTTATTAGTGCTACGAAGGTGAGACGGATGGAACAGAGGGAAAATCAGCTGGTCAGCGTCATCTTACCAGCATATAATGTGGCGAATTATTTAGATGACTGTTTGGAAAGTATCATTTCCCAGACATATACCAACATGGAGATCATCATCGTTGATGACGGATCAACTGATGATACCGCAAAGAAGGCGGATGATTGGCTTTCCAAAGATGGGCGTATTCGTGTTATCCATCGACAGAATGGTGGTCTTTCGGCGGCAAGAAATACAGGCCTGCACTATGCACAGGGCGAATTTATTATTTTTATTGATCCCGATGATTGTATTGATAAAAATTTGATTTCCAAATGCATGGAATTGTTGAGCGACGGTTCGGTTTCTTTGGTTCATTATGGGTACCGATTAATTAATGAAAACGGAGTATTGTGCGGAAAGAATTTTCCGGATATGCTCACGAATGCTGAGAAACTATTGCTAACAATTTTAAGTGACAAAATTCCAAGTCATTCTTGGCAATTCTTATGCAGAAAAGAACTATATTCTGATATCCGTTTCCCTGAAGGGCGCAAAGCTGAAGATCTGGCAACGACGTACAAGATTGTAGCTAAGGCAAAAAAGTGCGTTATTTTACCGGATTGTCTGTATGAATACCGTGTTCGCAGCAACTCAATCCTCGGAGAGCTAACGTCAGACCACTCTAAGGCTATAAAGTACTATGAAGATGAGCTTCTTGCGTTCCACGAGATAATTGATTGGGCTATTGCTCAAAAGCGAGAAGATTATCAAAATCTTGCGTGGAATAACGAATTAATGCATTTGTTTAATCATTACAAAGAGCGGATTGTAATCGATGATAATTTAGGAACCAAATGGGTGCACAATAAAATATGCAAAGAGCTTTCTGCTTTTAACGTAGATGGAGTAACTTCCTCTAATCGATTTAAAGCGTTCCTATTCAGGTTTGGGTTTATGCCTTTTTGCTATCGAGTAATGGGAAAGTTGAAAAAAAGAGTCAAATCTATTTTGCGAAAAGAATGATATAATAAAAGAATTCTTTTACATCTAGTTTAGTTTTTGATAATTGAATTTACGTCGTTTAATCAGCTGGTTTAAGATTGTGCCATAAAGATTAAACCCAAAAAGACTTACTATTTTATTTTAATTGAAAGCGGGATGAAATATGAATTTCAAATCATTTATTAAAAAAAAGATGCCTGTTTCTTTTATTGTGAAAAGACAGCGCTGGAAGACTCTTTGCTTGTTGAAGCATGAGGGGAAAAGGGAATTCAGACGTTTTTCACGGGCATATGCTGCTCCTGCATGTTCAGATCAAGTTCAGATGGAAAGCCTCTTGACTTTCTTTGTCCATCAGATTGAAAAGGGCTTTTCGTTTGATACATACCAGTACGGTCGTGGTCGTGGCGCTTTGCGTAATATTGCTGATCTTTCTGCAAGACTTATAGAGGCTGATGCACAATGGCGTGACAAATCAATTTATAAGGACATGGTGCTTGCTTTGGGAGAGTATTGCCGACGCCATGTGGCAGCCAATCAAGATATCGCATTTGTGACAGAATTGTTTGATGAAACCACCAAACTTGATATAGTGGCTGCTTCTAAAAAAGAATATCCTAGTATTCAGCTCTCTTTGAGTTCTAAAGTAGATAATGCCACCGTTCCTTTTAAAGAGTTGGTGGAACGGCGGCACGCGGTCCGGGCGTATTCCAAGAAGCCTGTGGCACGAGTTGAACTTGAAAAGGCAATTGAAATGTCTCTTCGTACGCCATCTGTATGCAACAGGCAACCAGCCCGTGTCCGAATTTTCACGGATCAGCAGTTAATTAGCAAAGCTTTAAAAGTGCAGGGCGGTTTCGGAGGATATGACATCCCGCCAGCATTGTTGCTTGTGACTGCTGACTTGCGCGCATTCATGGGTGCGAATGAGCATAATGAAGGATACGTTGATGGTGGACTGTTTGGCATGTCATTGTTGTATTCGCTGGAAACATGCGGTCTCGCGGCATGTCCTCTAAATACGATGTTCAGTGAAGAGGCTGATGAGCAAACTCGATCTATGCTCGCTGTTCCGGATAACGAGGTGTTCATTATGTATATTGCAGTAGGACACTTCCGCGAAACCTCCAAGATTTGCCGTTCTCAAAGGTTCGGGATTGATCGAGTATTGATGAACTGATTACGGGGGTCTTCTTGGGTAAATACAAGAATCTACTGGTGAATATCGGCTTATTCACATTAAATACGGTATCAACGAAATTGATTACATTTCTGCTGGTACCGCTATATACGTATTTCTTGACTGCGGCGCAGTACGGCGTGACCGACATGTCTCTTACGGTGGCGGGTTTGGTCACGCCTGTCGTTACCCTGTCCATCGGCGATGCCACCACTAGATATATCATCGATGATCCCGATGATAAGGAACGATATATATCTGTTGGGTTTTGGGTGACTTTGTTTGGTTGCCTGATTATGCTCCTTCTGCTTCCGCTATTAGGGCTGTCCATATTCGGCGGCCTCGGGAATTACAAATGGTTCTATCTTGCCTATTTTGCTTCATCCGCTTTCAATGCGTACTTGGCAAATGTGGCAAGAGGTTTGAACCAGATTAAACTCATCACCTGGGCATCTATAGCTTCGTCGCTTGTTTCGGCTCTATCGGCAGGTTTGCTCATCGGTCTGCTTAATTGGAAGGTCGAGGGATATTTTGTTTCGTTGATTTTCGGCGGGCTTGTTGCAATTGTTTTATATCTTATATTTGGTGGCTCATGGAAATACGTACGTATTCCCAAAAAGGAACGCGACCGTCATTTTCTTAAGAAGATGCTGCTGTATTCAGTGCCGCTGATGCCCAATGCTATCTTCTGGTGGGTTGGCACAAGTGTGAACAGATTCTTCATTACCAGTATGCTCGGTATCGGTGCTTCCGGCTTATTTGCTGCGGCCAGCAAGATACCGAACGTAATGAATATGGTCTCTTCCACGTTTTGGCAGGCTTGGAGCTTGTCTGCATTCCAAGAGTTCAAGAAGACTGATACCGGCAAGTTCTATAGCAATGTGTTTGCGGTGTTTCGTACGTTCTGTTTCCTCGCGGCATCAGGACTTATGTTGTTGACACCGTGGCTCGCCTCATTGCTTTTGCAGAAGAAATTCTATGATTCGTGGCCTATCATTCCTGTCTTGATTCTTGCATTTCTGTTTAATGTGTTCGCAGGATTCTATGGAACGGTCTTTACTGCAAGTATGAAAACCAAACATCTAATGACATCGACTGCTGCTGCTGCGATCGTCGTTGTTGTTCTGACTTGGCTGCTCGTCCGTATCATGGGACTGCAAGGAGCTGCGTGGGCTATGGTCGGCAGCAACCTAGTTATGTATGTCATACGCGTGGCTATGGCTCATCCGATTGTCAGGATAGCGGTGAACTGGCCTCTTATGCTGATCAATATCCTGATTGTAGCTGTTCAAGCATGCATAATGGCATGGCATCCATCCAGGTACTTGTTGATCTCTGGTGTGCTCTTCCTTCTTGTATGCATAGTATCTGCGTTGGATGCCTATCCATTCGTAAAATCTTTGGCAACTGCAATCAGCGGAAAGTCACTGCATAAAAATGGCAAACATGTCGGGAAATAGGGATTTAAGGAGATGAATAATGAGGATAGGAACCATTACCTTCCATTGTGCATATAATTTTGGTTCTGCACTGCAGACTTATGCACTCAGAAAATATCTCACGAATTTAGGCCATGATGTACATGTTATCGATTATCGGAGCGCAGATTTCAATGGGTATAAGATTTTTCGTGGAATAGGGGTTAAATCATTTATTGCAGATTTGCTCTTTCTTCCAGGTAATTTACGCAGGCGCAGCAGTTTTCAATCTTTCTGGCATAAATGTTTTGGCCTGACGAGCCGGACTTATGAGGGGGTTGATGCAGAGCGTTCTCTAGCTGAGGATTTGAAGGATTATGATGCGCTGATTTGTGGTAGCGATCAGATTTGGAATTTGGATTGCACCTTAGGGCCTGTTCCTCCGTTCTTTCTTTCTTTCGCTTCTGATGGAACAAAGAAAATTGCGTATGCGCCTAGCTTGTCGCATGCCAAGTTTGAAGAAAAGAACTTCACTCTAGAAGATAAGAAGCATGTCTCCGAGTGGTTGAATCGTTTTGATGCACTTTCTGTGCGTGAGCTTTCTGTAGCAGGGCAGTTTCAACAACTGACTAATAAGCATATTGTTGAAACGCTTGATCCGACGCTTTTGTTGAATTTAGAGGATTATCGACATATACAGGCTCCGCAACTTCCAAAGAAGCTGGAAGCAGGCAAATATATATTTGCATATACGTTATGGCCGAATAAAGATATGGTGCATTATATTGATAAATTGGCGGCAAAACGTGGACTAACTATCGTTTATTACTCTCAGAAGCCGATTCGGTATCAATCGCACGCGATCAATGTATGGGGAATTGGCCCAGCTGATTTTCTTACATTGATTGATAAGGCAAACTGCGTGATTTCGAACTCTTTCCATGCAACGGTGTTCTCCATTCTCTATGGCAAGCCATTTCTTACGTTTGGTACGGAAAAGAGTAGTTCTCGCATGAGAACGTTACTTGTCAAACTGGGTTTACCTGAAAAGCATCTTTTGCCTCCTGATTTCGAGGGCGGAAGTAATGTTGAACCATTTGCCTCTGTACTGAATATGGCTCGACTTAATAATCTTCGTGCAGATTCTGAACGGTTCCTTAATGATGCACTGATGTAAAAACTCTCAACTAGTATTTGGCATAGAATTTATTGCATGCTGCTTATTTTTTCAATTTTCATAGCATGTTTGAGTTAAGGAGTGCGGATATTTTCTTGAAGATAGTCATACAGCTCCTTATCTGAGATTTTGTGAGGATGTCTTGTTTCCGCCATGAGGATGACTGGGGTCCACCGGAACATGGGAGCGAACCCTCGGCTGTTTGTTTTCGGTTATTGTTTGGTGGTTACTGTGCAGTTTGGTGTGACGTCGGTCACGGCCTGACCGCCCGAGACGGCCGCGGACTCGCCCTTCACGTCGTACAGCTTCCCGCCGTTGTCATCTGTCGTGGAACCATACGAGAACGACAGACCGACCCTCGTGGAGCCCGCCGCGGGACCCGTGGCCTTCCCCCAGCCTCCGCACGCCTGCGTCATCTCCATGCCGCCGGTCGTGTCCGGACTGCCGTACACGCGCCACTGCACGCGCACGCGCTCCTGCGTGGACGAGGGACGGTACCAGACCGTCGCGGATTTCAGGGACTGTCCGACCGGCTTGAACTTCCACTGCTGGTTCGCGCCGCCGTTCGACGCCCACACGTCCACGTTCGCGCCGTTCTTCGTGGACCAGCCCGCCACGTCCAGGACCAGCGACTGCGACAGCGCGGACACCAGACGGTACGACGAACCGGACCGGACCGCGACCCACTTCTGGTTGCGGCCGCCGTTCGACGAGTACTGCAACGCGTTCGCGCCGTTCCTCGCGGAACCGCCCGCCACGTCCAGGACCTTGCCCGAATTCACGTTCGCGAGCGTCACGTAGCCCTTCGGGTCGTGCGTCACCCTCCACTGCTGGTTCGCGCCGCCGGTCGCGGTGTAGATCAGCACGTTCCCAGCTGCACGTTGGCCCGGTCGGACTTCGCCCCGCCGGCCACGTCCAGGACCATGCCGTCCTTCAACGCGGTAGACACCGTGTACGTGCCGTCCTCCAGGTCCGACGCGTGGGCCTTCGCCAAAGCGTCCAGTTGCGCGTACGGATCCGGCACGCCCGTGACCGTGACCTGGACGGACGCCGACTTGCCGCCCGCCGTGGCC
>OAUU01001084.1_pt1 | contig 11348 bp, 15 predicted proteins | sample 1501381 | NCBI WGS metagenome assembly OAUU01 (sample SAMEA2580057, study PRJEB22360) | human gut metagenome | reverse complement strand
TTATTCAAAAAGCTATAACCCTCTCCGAGTGATCCCATCAGCATACTCTGATTGATAATTTTCTTTATTTTTTCTGATTTTTGCAGTTTATCAAAATCAAGATACGTCATATCCATCCCAAGGGCATACGCTGTATTTGCCAAAGGATCAGCAGAATAGAATTTTCGCGTAATTCTTTTTCCATTTTTTCCAGGCAAATTGCATTCTGTTTTGTAAAAATCTGTGCCAATGACAAAATAATCATCACCATATTTTTCAAACAGTTCTTCACCCATGAATGTAGTATATGTACTCTTCTTTGCCACATGTCCGTTATGCCCCGAAATCATAAGCATAGATTCGTTTGCTTTCTGAACATGCTCATAAATCCAGTCGATGTTTTCAGCCATATAATGATCCCGTATTTTTGCATAATCTACATTTGACGCATTACTAAGCTCCTGATTTTGCAGATAACATCTCGCTGCCTGCGCATACATTTCCATCCCTGGTATATTCTTTAAAGTTTCCGCAGCATCTTCCATATCGGTATACTGCATCTTAAGTTCTGAAAACGCTTCATCTACACATTTTTGATCCAAGTCGGAGTTTTGCATATCAAACCCATAAAAGCTTAACATCTCTTCCGGTTTTGCCTGTTTATTATAATCTGCCATATAGCGAATCAATGCCCTCATTTCATCCGTCTGGTAAATATGAAAAGCAAGTGCTTCCACTGCATCATCTTCCGTATTTTTCCCCTCACCGTGTATATATTGATTTACCAATAAGCATCCACCATAATCTGCTTCTAAGGCAAAGGCCTTACAGTTATATTCCTCTACCATTTTTCTAAACATATCAAGCTTTAATTCCTGAAATTCTTTATTTCCGTGGGTCGCCTCTCCAAGAGCAAATATCTTTACATTTTCCGGTATCGCAATATCATCGATTTCCTCTGCAACTTTCAGAAATTCTTCATTATTTACCTGTGTTCCAGAGTTCATGCCCCCATAAGATATATATCTTATGAATGCCATGGTTGCAGCTCCAAATAGAAACGCCACGATTATCTTTCCAATATATCGCTTTTTTGCATGATCTTTTTTCATCCGTCAACCAACTCCTCTCATCTTTTCGCGCTTATAATTTCGAAAAATCTGACACCTGATATCACACACGGCTCAATATGTGTATGTTCAGGATATGTGGTATTTACATTTTCAAAACTTACATTTCCACTCCACCCCGTCCTCGTCGGTCCATGTATCCGTACCGTTATAGGTAAAACGGCGTTCAATGCGATCCATATAGGTGCCGTCCGCTAATTTATATACCGTTGTCGTGTCGCCGCGGAGATTCACAAGCTCTACCACATCCGCTCCCGGATAACTCGACTCAGCTTCATCGTCTCCACCCTTTCCTGTTTCGCCCTCGCCCTGCGACCAGCAAAGCAAGAGCCCCTTATATTCTGTGTACAGAAAAGTCCCGTCATCCGTTTTCTCAACTGTAAGCTTCATTTTCATGGAGCTTTGGTCAAAGTCATTGGTCATGTCAGCGGAGAGAATATCGCCACTCAGCGAATATGTACCGGTTCCACCGTCCGCTCCGATATACCATGAGATATGGCCGTCGCTTGTAATCTCCATGCTATTGCCAAACTCCATAGCACCGGGAAGCGCCTCAAACGCGGTGGAATTGTCTTTTTCATCTCCCGCCAGATGCCACGGACCGACCAAATCGTCCGCTGTCACGGCATCCGGATTATTATGCTCCTGCACCGGCGGCACTATGGAAACGGAGGTGTCTGTCGATTCCCTGGTGGGCACCTCAGCAGGAAGGCTTTCTTCTTCTACAGCGGAATTCGAATGCTCCGGTGTCGCCGCCGGTTCCGTGCTCGCAGGCACTTTTTCCACATCAACGTGGATCCTGCCCTTTGCATTCTGCCCTGCGACGACGATTGCGTAGGGACCGTCCACAGGAGCCTCCACGGTAAATTCCGTCACGGTTCCGTCTCCCTGATAGAGCGATGTTCCGTCCGGTGACGTAATCTTCATCTCCAGCGACCCTTTCACCGTCTCGAATAAAATTTTGAGCGTATCACCCTGCTTCAGCTCCAGGGTGTGGGTGTCCGTGCCGTTCATGATTTTGACATCCAAGTGGTAGGAATCCGCGTTCTTTGCGCTGCTGCCGTCAAAGGCGGAGCTGAATGCGCACCCGGCCAGAGATAGCAGGAGGGCACAGACATTTATAACAATAACGAAAAATTTTTGCTGTTTCATAATGGTTTCCTTTCAGGATTCAGATTTGGTTTGATTGAACATGATCAAGTTGCTATTTCTTATCCATATTCATCCGAATCACATTAAAAAGGTTTGACAGCAATATGCACGCCAATGCGATTGCCAATGGTGTCGTGGTCTCATTTCCGTCAAAAATGCTGACGCACAGAAAGATTGCACCCGCTGCGATCAAACCTAAACTTGCTATGATGAAAAGTTTATTCAATATTTTTTTCATTTCATTTTCTCCTCTTTCAAAAAATCTTACTCATGATTGCTTAGCGCATGTCCCTGTTCATCAGATCAAAGTCAATGTACTGCCCGTTCAGCTTAAAGAAGGCCGGGAAGGTACACAGCTTGCGGAAGCCGAACTTCTCATAGAGCCGGATGGCGCGGAGATTGTCGCTTCGGACCTCCAGATTGATCTGCTCAAAGCCGTTTTCCACAGCAAACGCAAGAACGGCTTCCATGAGCGCGGAGGCGGCCCCGTAGCCCCAATAGGCTTTTCGCACGCTGATCCCGAACTCGCCCCGATGGCTCATGCGCCTCGGCTTGCGGTTCAAACTGGCATCTCCGATGATTTGACCGTCCGCCCAGGCAAGATACTGCACATTGTCCTTTGAAGAGACCTGCGCGGCCAGATACTGCGTTTCCGCCTCTACATCCAGCGGTACGCCCTCCGGGCCGAAGCTGAGATTGTCCGTCTCTCCGCCGACGCATTTCAAATAGTCCAGCAGGGCGGCGGCGTCCTCCGGCCGCGCCTGCGTAATCATAAACGATGCATTTTTCTCCATACTCACTTATATACCTCCATGTTTGATCCGATATTTCGTTTCTATATATCCGCTTCTCCGGTAAAAACGCTTTGCGCTTTCTCCTCGATTTGGGAAAGGGCAGCCAAAACCTTTTTTATATTCTCCTCTCTTGGGAGAATGGTATGAATGTTTACCTCCGGATGCTCCGCAGCGAACGCTTTCAGGAAGTCCAACAGGTTGTCCTTCGTTTTCATGTAATCCTCGATGATCACGCTGTCGCTGAATCCGAGCTGTTTCAGCAGGATCGCGGAAACCACGCCGGTTCTGTCTTTTCCCGCGCCGCAAAAGTACAGCACATTGCTTTCCGCCTTCACAATGGCACAAATGATCCGCTCCATCTGTCCATCTATCATCTTGACATAAGCATCGGCAACAGAATCCGGAGATTCTGGTACGGCTCCGCCCCCGGTAACAGGCAGATGATAGTAGGTAAACCCGCTTTCCGCCTCCAGTCTGCACGGCTTTTGCGCATATTCAGTCTTATCTCGCAGGTCAATGATTGTAGTAACGCCATTTTTTCGCAGCCAGCTGACTTCTTCATCCGAAAGGCACCCCGGATAATCGCTTCTGATATACCGCAAGGTTCCCGTGGGCAGCGCTCTCGTATTCCTCGTTGGTTTCAGCAAAGAACCCATACGGCTGCCCTCCAATCCTCCTTTTGGCAAAAATTCATTGGTATCCTCCTCACAATTTTTTTACGCACATACCGACCAGCAGTCCGACGAGCATCCCCATAGACAGGGTGACGCCGATGTACTCCGGGAAAATGGTGCCAACGGCGGCCCCGAAGCCCATCCCCCGGCTCATCCCCATGGCCTCATAGCCGTTTTTCTTTTCCTGCTTCTTTTTCTTTTCTGCCAGTCCGGCGAAGAACACAGCCAAGCGATCCCGGTCACCACCAGCGGCAGCGCCGCCATCATAAAGTCACGCATAAATTTTCACTCCCTTTTTCTTTTAAGACACCACTGCGCAAAGACCGCCTGACGGCTTTGTGAGGTGTTGCCTTTACTCTACAACAAAATCTGTCCAATCAATATGGTTATACACCATCCTTTATCGCCGCCCAAGATAGCGGAATGTATGCCGCTTGTATTCCCGGTACGCCGCGCCGAATGTTTCCTCCAGATACCGTTCCTCCTGCAAAATTTGTAAATGCAGCATCACAATGGCAAACACCGTAAGCGGCACGGTCAGCAAGTTACAGTACATCAGCATCACACCGATATACATGAGGTCAAAGCCGAGAAAGGCCGGATTGCGGCTGAACCGATAGATGCCGGATGTGACCAGCTCTGTGCGATCCTGATCCGGGATGCCCGCCCTCCAGCTATCCTTCATACTGAGAACGGAAAGGAGAAAGATCAGATCACCGATCATCCCGGTGCCAAAGCCGGTAAAGCGAGCGTTTGCCGCAAGGCAGCTCCAGCCTAACGCTATGGACACAAGCTGTGCAATCACAACGCCCAGCGTGGCCATGCTCATCAGTAGTTCCACTGTGTGAATGGACTTTTCTTTCCGCTGTCCGATTTGCCGCGTCCGGATGCCGCGGCGCTTCTGCGCCAGCATCTTGGCAAAATATATGCCGTAAAACACTGCCAGCACAAAAAGGGCAAGCAGGGAATAAGGGAGAAGTTCTTCCATCGGATATTTCATTATGCAACTCCTCAAATGAATCTTGTTTTAGCCATGAGCAAAGCGCAAGGCAACCTGTTACTTTTTTTGATTCTTCCTTGTGCAGGCCACTCGGATAAACGGTACAAGCAGCAGAAGACATACCAGAACAGAGCCGCTCAGCTGCCCGTAGGACATCCACACATTTGAGTCCGGCGGGCCGGGATAGATCGCCGCCACAACCACCCGGAAAATCCAAAAGGCCAGCAAAAAGCCGTAGAGATAGAACGCCTCCGGGTTTCCTGCAAACACCTTTTTGCCCCACAGGATCACGGTAAGGCTCAGCCCAGACAGCAAAAAGGAAAAGCACAGATTTACATAATTGATGGGAACCACCAATGTCTCATAGGGGATATAGGAAGCCCAGCCAAACATCCACGGCACGGTAAAGTGCCACAGCCCCATCAGCAGGCTGATCGCAGCTCCCGCATAGTACATGACCTGATACTTTTTCATCGGTTTTCACCTGCCTTTCATAGCCGGTTCCCTTTTGCGAGCAGTTATTCGGAACAGATAGAGGAAATAGACCAGCAAGACGATAAACTGTACCGCACCCAGAAATATCTCAAACTGAGCGGAAGCCTCCCCGCTGATGAAGGAACAGAAGTCATGCAGAGCGTGGAGCAGTACGCAGGGGAGAAGACTGCCGCTTTCAGCGAAAATCAGGGCAAATACCATCCCGTAGACCAGAGCGAAGCAGATCTGGAGAACTGTTTCCCCCAATTCTGCACCGCCAGCTATGTTCAGGAGATGGCTGAACCCGAATAGAACAGATGAGATTATCATTGCCTTTCCCACGCCGCGCTCCAACCACAGGCCGCAGATGATGCCCCGAAAGAAGATTTCCTCCGCCATACCGATTCCAAGCGTCAAAAACAAGTTTGCTAAAATCAATGCCGCACCACCGTTAAAGTTTATTCCCGCCGTAAAAGGGGAAAGGGCAATGAGCAAAAGCGGCGAAAAATAGAGCATTCTCTTCGCTGCCCCTTTTTCCGCACTGCGAAATCCCAGCTTTAAGATTCCTTTGTATCGGATGATTGAATTCGCCAATGTGATAATCACAAGCCCCCAGATTACAGCACCCCTGATCAGCGCGGAGGGAATGCCCTCTATTCCCGTAATCACCACGATTGCTCCTTGCGCGAAAAAGAACAACAGCAGCACAAGCATTGCCCCGGCGGTTTTCAGTACGATTCTGTCTTTCCGTTTCATTTTCATTTTGAGCCTCCTGTCCCATTCCCCGGCAATGTGCCAAAAGAAGTTCTGTCAATGCGATCTGTCTTCCACAAAATCGGAAACCGCTTCTTTGATTTCCTCTGCGTGTCCTGTCAGCAAATGCCCGCCACTTTCAAAGGAAATGAACGTGCAATTTGGGAATCTTGCTACCGCCCTCTCCGTTTCGATGTAGCTTGCCAGCTTATCGTCCTTTGCGTGGAAAATCAGCGTGGGGACCTGTAAATCCTCAATCGGATACTCCCCAAAGTCCCTCGCCATATCGGGGTTGGTAACGGAAGCGTCCAGTATCACGCCGACTTTTCTGTCGTTTATGGGTAGCATACTGTAAATGGTGGACTGCTCCATCCCCATGATCGGCTCAAACATAGGGCTTAACAGGAACATGACGTAATCGTTGCACAGGAACGGGGGCGGTCCGGCATATTCGGCATATTTCTCCGGCTTCTCCACAGGCGGCATGGCGGAGCAGTATAAAATCAGACCCTTCGTGCGCTGGGGATAATCAAGGGCAAATCGGATCGCGACGCTGCCGCCTGCCGATGTGGCCAGAAGGTGCACCTTGTCAATGCCCAGCTTGTCCAGCAGCTCCACATAGGCCGCCGCCTGACTGGCGGGCGTTCCGTCGCCGGAAACGTCGCTTCCCAGGTATCCGAACCGTGAGGGAGCGATGATCCGATAGTCGGAGCAAAAGTCCTTACAGGTGTCATAAGCCTGGTCATAGCCGCCGAAAATGCCGTGGACGGATAAAATCACCTCGCCCTCACCCGAATCGACATAGGTTATTTCGCCGTAGCTTAATGCCGCCGTCTGGGCATTGTAAGCGGCAAGACGGTTTTTACTTTCCCTCACCGCCGCACCGCATCGTATCCCCTGGACAATGAAATACATTGCCAGGGCAAGGAATACTCCCCCCGCTATGTAACTCCACATTCGCTTACACCTTCTCTTTTCAGTCACTGATTTCGTAAAATCAAACCTCCAGACACTTCGCCCGCTGAGCCAGCTGTTCGATCAGCCGGTTTACGATTTCCGGCTGGTCGGTGTTGGAGTTGTGTCCGGCGTCTTTGATCCATTCCAGCGGTATGCCAGAATTTTTATGCCACGCCTTGTTGTATCGAACACAAGATCCCGCCTTGTCCTGTTCGCCGCAGATGAGCAGGGCGGGGCATTTGATTTCATAGGGCAAATCCCGCTCCACAGCCTCGGCAAGGATTCGGAAGCCGTGACCGGCAATCTTTGCGTAGCGCTCCTGGTCGCCGTCATACACCAGCATCAGGTCCCGCATCAGGTTCCTTCCGTATTCCGACAGGGCGACCCCCTTTGTCCCGGACTTTAAGAGGGCCTTCCACGGATAGTAGCGATAGACTGGCTCCATTCGTTTCAGCAGCCAAAGCTCCAGCTCTGTCATATACTTTCGTTGCAGCGGCGCGGAGTCGATGGACACAAAGCCCTTCAGCTTTTCGTGGTAAGTTTGCGCATACGCCTGTCCCACATAGCCGCCCATAGACTGCCCCACGATAACGGGTTTTGTGATCCCCTCCTGCTCCAGAATTCCGTCCAGCCACCTTGCCTTGTCCATCAAATCGAAGGCAAAGGCAAAGGGCCAGGAGGCGGCGTGGCCGGGGGCGTCCCACACAAGGACATTGTATTTCCCCTGAAAATACACGATTTGTTTCTCAAACAACCGGTGATCCGCCGTCAGACCGGGCAGAAACACCAACGTTATTGCGTCCGGTGAAATCAGATGCACCCAATAATGGATTTTGCCCAATGGTGTCGAATATGTTCTCTCGTTCATACTTCCTCACTCTCCCTTTTTGCACCAATCCTTTTCTCCCAAGGAGAGGGCATAGGGCTGCGCCCGGCCAAGAGAGAAGTGCATATCGTACTGAGAGAGCAGTTCTATGGCTTCGTCCACATTCGCCGCCTTGTCCAGCAGCAGCCGGAGTCCGGAGACAATAGTAATGTCGGGCTTATCGGTATTCTGGTCGATGCCCTCCTCGTGACTCACCATGAGATCAGCCACGCCCGATTTCAAAAGTTCTTTTTCCGTAACGTTCATTTTCATATGCTCCTTTCTTGCCCGTTGGGGGAAATTCATCATTTTATTCTTTACCTGCTTATATCGCGGGTCATTGCCGTATGGTTTTTACTCATTTGCATGATAGATTCTCCCTTCCTTCATATTGTTTTTTCGGGGAGAGAATCTCAAATCCCCGTGCCGGTTACCGACAGAAACGAAATGTAAACCGCCCAAAGACGATAAATTCAACGGGAATTTGTCAGTTCATTATTTTGTACCGCAATCGCAAATACGAGTTTTCTAAAACAACACATTCTTCTATTTTCAGTGCCATCACCCGGGACAACTCGCTTTCAGACATCAACGATTGTCCATCAATCAGTGTTGATGTATCTTTGCCGCCTATTAAAACAGGCGCAACAACAACATCAACATAATCGAACAATTTTTCTCGAAGAAACAGACTATTCAATGTACCACCACTTTGTATGGTAATTCTCTCGCAACCAAACTCTGCTTTGAGTTTTGCAAGTGTATCTGATAATGATAATTGTTTTTGGTAAATGATGTGCAAATTGCTTTCCTGAACACTAAAGGCTGGGTGAACAGCATTCGTTGTAATAAGCACGAATTCCTTTGATAATGCGCAAAAATAACGCACTCCATGTTCACTCAAATGCTTATTGTCAATCAACACAAAAGAGACCGGAGTTTTATTCGGCAACGGTTTCGTATTGACACCCATTTTTTCTTGCACTCGTCCTGTGTTTAATGACCATAAATCTGTCGTTTGCTCAATTTCGTAATATTGATGTAAGCCTTCGCTTACGCCTGCAATTTTAGGAAAATCTTTGTCTACATCCAATTCATCTGTTGCACCTGTGCTGATTTTTCCATCAACAGACATCAGCATAAATAGTGTTGTAATAGGTCTTTCCATCTTACACCTCCGAATTCCGATTTCCAGTGAGCCCGCTCATCTCTTGAAATTGCAAACACACCGGCTTTTCATTGTCTTCATCCGAAAACGCATCTACCATCCCAATTTCTCTATCCATAAAGCCGCTTTCCGCCCTCATGCACTTTCACTCCCCAGAGCCGTATTTTTCAAACCGGCACTGCTCTATTACCTCGTCCCCGAGTAGCGTGATGGCCTTTTGGGGACAGCGGCTGATACAGCGGTAACACATGGTACACCGGTCTTCCGCGGTGGCTTTCCCGTCTCGCAGGGAGAGATTTTTCGTGGGGCATAAAGAGACGCACAGCCCGCAGCCCACACATTTTTCGCTGATTTTCAGCTTGTCCGTGTATCCCGCCTTCTTGCCGTAAAACCACAGCCGCTGTCCAAAAAGTCCCTTCAGGTGGGAAAAGAAGGACAGCCCGTCCTGGGGGTAGTTTCCTTGCTTGATCTGCCGTGCGGCAGCTTCTATCTTTTGGTCGGCCTGACGGACGATCTCCCGGTTTTCCTCTGGCGTTTTCTTCAGCAGCTTGCTGTCGCAGACGGAATCCGGCATTTTAATCTGCAAACCGCCGAGTATTGTTGCCCCGCATTTCCTTAAGATTCGAGCTGTACATCCTGTTCCATCACCGCTGAAAAGCCCCATCGTATTGACGCAAAAGACCTTTTTCCCATTCCATAGAGAAGAATGATTTTTAATAAAATCACGCACTATGATAGGGGCATTGGAAAACTGTGTCGGGTAGCCCAGCACAATGATGTCATGCTCTTCCAATAATTGAATCATCTGTGTATGTTCTAACGGAAAACTCTGCGCAGACGCGTCCAACAGTTTGACTAACTTTTCGACACAATGTTTTGTATTTCCAGTTCCGCTAAAATAGATTCCAATCATGAACGCATCTCCTTCCTTAAATGGGAATTTGCTTTTTTACAGTGCGGTTACCCAAAAACATACTGCTGAAATTGCATAAAGAGGTGTCATAATAAACATTTCCTTTCTACTCCACAGCTTATTCGCAATCATTTTTCCTTTGATTTTGACAATCTATTTCTTCTATTTTCCATCATTTTCTGACTGTTTTCGATTTTCGTTTTTCTTTTTTCTTTTAGCTTTTCCTTTGCCTTAAAAATGGCTTCAATTAACATCCGATTTGCTATCTGTCCCATATTGTCACCTCCCGTACAAAACATCAAAGCTATTTCTCCAATCTCATCCGACAAACAGAAAGCCCTGTTCGTTCTCTATCCCAGCACCGCCACAATCAGGGCGCACAGCAAGCAGGGAACGAGACCAAGCGCCATGCCGATCACCGAGCGCACTACATGATACTTCTTCCGGTGATACGCCTTGTCCATGTGCTCCGTTCCCGGCAAACGGATGCGCTTGACGTTGGCAAACAGCACCCAGTCCAGGAAAAAGCAGTCGTACCAGTCCACCAGCAGCCATAGACCGTATGCGTACAGGAAGCCGGTCTTGAAATCCGTTGCTCCTGCCGCAAGCGCCAATGCCGTCAGAATGGATAAAGCCAGCAACACTGCAAAGCCCTTTTTCAAGAACACCGGGGCACTGAGCACCTCGGTGGGAATGCGCTCATGGGTTTCAAAATATTTCTCCTGAATGTCCTTGGGGTAATCGTGGATCCACCAAACCGGATTTTTGCACAGCGGGATCATGATCATGCAGGTGAACAGGATCAGCGCCCCAACACATTCCATTCCATAAATCGTCCAATTCACTGTTTTGTACCTCCTATAATGCGTTCCAATATAACAATGCAATATATCTTTTCATTTTCTCTGCACAATGCCTATATTTGCTTTTACACATTCCGTAATTTTCTGTCATTCATCTGTTCACTGGTGATGGTTTGTACGATCAACTTACTTCATCCCATAAATTTCAACAAAATGTGACAGATGCACACCTATCTGCGTCCACATTTCGTCCGTCCTGTCAGGCTCCCGGTCTGCAATCTCTATCATCACTGTTACCGGTGCTACGATTTCCAGAGCAAGCAGATTGGCATCAAACCTGCGAATCAAATTCTTTTCCATCATTTTTTCTAACATCAGAGCATACATTTCCTGATTTCCGGTCAGCTGGTGCTTTGATGTAAGTGCCGCAATCTTTTCATTTCTATACTGCTCCTTTGTACAAAATCTTCTGACCTTTTGTATCTGCGGATCCTTCATTGTGAATCCAACTCGTCTCAGACAATCTTCCTTGAATTCATCCAGTGATTCCGGAATCTTATCCAAATGAGAGCTATTTCCGAAATTCTCGTCATATTTATGTTCCATCATGGCAATCAGGGAATCGAGAATATCTTCCTTTCCCTTATAATGTGCGTATATGGATGGACCTTTTATTCCCACAGCTT
>OAUU01001080.1_pt1 | contig 11391 bp, 9 predicted proteins | sample 1501381 | NCBI WGS metagenome assembly OAUU01 (sample SAMEA2580057, study PRJEB22360) | human gut metagenome | reverse complement strand
AAATCGACGGCATGTTCAAAACATACGTTAAGGTCTGCGCAAACGCATATCCCAGCGGAATTCCGCAGACAATGCCGATCGCCGTGAGTATCATGGTCTCTTTGTTGACATACAGATGCACTTCACGGTCAAAAAATCCCAGCACCTTAATCGTCGCCAGCTCTCTGCTCCGCTCGGAAATATTCGTCGTAGACAGCGTAAATAAAACCACGAACGCGAGCGCCGCCGCCATGATAATCACAATGTAGACCACCATATTGATCAGGGTGAACGCATCCGAGAACTCATCCGAAAGCTCCTGCTTGCTGGTGTAGGACACGATACCCTCTTTTCCGCCGAGATCATCTGCATAGGCAATTTCATCCGAACATTCTTCCGACAACTTTAAAAATACTCCGTTCGGTTCATAATCGCCAAACAGCGATTCATAGGTTTTCTCTGTCATATAGACGTTATTGCCGAGGTAATTGCGGACGAGACCGCTTACCGTCACTTCCCGCTGATTCAGATCCTGATCCTGAATCTCCACCTGATCGCCGGCCGCAAACCCAAGCACATTTGCCGCATTCTGCGTCACCAGAATCTCGCCGTCCAAAAGGCCGATCTCCTCATCCTTAAGATTGTACAGACCAATGTACTCTGCAAGAGGCTCATCCCCCGGCACGACAATCATCTGTGCCTTTTCTTCCTTCCCGGCAGCATTCTTCAGCTTCACCGTGGAAATCTGCACGTTCAGCGCACTTTGCACATTCGGATCCCCATTTACATAGGAAAGAATCTTGTCATTGTCGGATGCTGCCCCCGCCGCCATGACATCATACCGGTACACATTCTCATACTGGCGCGGCAGCAGGTCTGTCACCGAATCCCTCACCGCGAATCCGAAAAGTAAGAGCGCCATGCATCCCATAATTCCCGCTACGGTCATGAAAAGACGCTTTTTATAGCGGAACAGGTTGCGGGCGGTCACTTTATTGAGAAATGACAGGCGCTTCCATACCGGCGTGATGCGCTCCAGCAGTACGCGGGAGCCTGCGCGCGGCGCTTTCGGCCGCATCAGAACTGCCGGCATGTGTACAAGTTCCGCTTTACATGCACAGGCGGTAGCGATGACAATTCCGGCCGCAAAAAGTGCAGCTCCGCCACATCCGAGCAGCGGCATAAAGCGCAGCAGATATTCCGGGAACAGATACATCGTATCAAAAATCCGGAAAATAATCTCCGGCAGAAGAACAAATCCGCACACATTTCCCAGAATTCCGCCGGACACACTCGCCGCACATGCATACACCAGATATTTTCTGCGGATCTCACGATCCGTAAAGCCGAGCGCTTTGTAGGTTCCAATCAGACCGCGGTCCTCCTCCACCATACGGGTTATCGTCGTCAGGCTGATGAGAATGGCAACAACGAAAAATACCATCGGGAACACCGTACCGATCGCCTCAATCGACGCCGCATCGCTCTTCACATTGGCATAACCGCTCAGAGACGTGCGATCCTGTACATACCACTGTGTCATGTCAATGTCCGCAATCTTTTGCTCTTCCTCCGCAATCGTCTCATTGAAGTCCGCAAGATTTTCTTCATATTCTGCCTTGCCGTCCGCGTATTCCGTCTCACCTTCAAGCAGCTTTTCCCGTCCTTCGGCGAGATTTTCCTCACCGTCCTTTATCTGCGCCGCAGTCTCCTGTTCCTTTTGCGCCAGCTGCGCCTCGCCTTCGGAAAGCGCCATACTGCCGTTCTCCAGCTCTGCTCTCTTATCGGCAATCTGCGATTTTCCGAAGATGATCTGTGCTTCCCCTTCGTTCAGTTCGTTCCATGCCGCATCAAACTGCTGCCGTGCCGTCTGTTCTGCCGTATCCAGCTGCGCCTGTGCCTCGCCGAGCGCCTGGATTGTCGCCCGCACATTTCCCAGTCCCATTGCAAGCTGTACCAGCTGATCGGCTGTGGGTTGCTGCAGCGCCTCCAAAAACGCACTCTGGCTGTCCGCCACCAGTCCCGGCACCGCCGCCTGTGCCTGCGAGGCATCCTGCTCTGCGACCACCGCTCTTGCTACGGGTAAATACGCCTCCACTGCCGCCTGCACATAGGCGTCCCAGGCCTCAGCGGGCCATGCTTCCCCGTACGCCTGGATGACCTCCTGCGCCTGCGCTTCCAATGCCGCCTCCGTCTCCGCTGCCTGTTTACTGCTCTCTGTAAGCTGTGCGCGTGCCGCGTCTAACTGTGCATAGGTTTCCTCTTCCTTTGCCGAAAGCGTCTGCTTACCGGATGCCACCTGCGCCTCGCCTTCCGAAAGCTGCTGCTCCGCTGCATCCAGCTGCGCGCTGCCATCGGCAATCTGCTGCTTTCCCGCGGCAATTTCATCTCTCGCTTCCGCAAAACCATCCTCCGCCTGCTGTTTTTCCGCATCAAATTCCTCCTGGCCGTCGGAAAGTTCCTGCCAGCCCTTATCCAGCTCTGCTCTCGCATCGGAAAGCTGCTGCTCTGCCTCAGCAAAGGACTCTTCCGCCTCCGCTTTCGCATCCGCAAGCTTCTCTTTCGCCTCATCCGTGACTTCCACGTACCGTGCCTGCTCCCGATTTTCCTTAATCTGCGTTTCAATCGCATCCGTCACCTGTGCGACCTTTTCCTCATAGGCATCGGAATAGCAGAACAATTCTGCAGCACCATCGACGGTAAGGCAGACTTGTGTGTAAATATCGCTGTCTGCCGCCTCCGGCAAGATGAACACAGTGTCATCCTCCGACTGCCCGGAGCGGAACGCCGTCGCTCCCTTTGCATTGTTGACATCCTGCACATCCACCACAATTCCCGTTACGGTAAAGCGGCTGCAGAGCAGCGAAGACTCCTCATCATCTGTTGTATCCACCGCGATGACATCCCCGATGCCGCATCCCGTCTCATCGGCAAACGCGGTTGTAACGGCGGTCTCATCCGCACTCTCCGGCAGCCTGCCGGACAACACATACGGCTGATTGATTCCCCTGTCATTCAACGTGCAGACTGCAATGCTGACCTCATGATCGTTTACTTTCGCATGTACCGTCTCACTGTAGACGCCGACCGCATCCGCGACACCGTCCAGTGCCTTTAACGCATCCACATCCTTCTCCGTAAGTCCGAGCGTCGAGACGACACTGATATCGTACAGTCCCTGTCTGTCATAAAACTGATCTGCCGAATAGCGCAGATCCATGCAGGCAGCCCGCAATCCGGTGAGCATTCCGACACCCAGAATCGTGATCAGCATGATGGAGAAAAACCGTTTTTTCCCCTTGCGGATCGCCCGCCATATCTCCTTATTATATGCACTCTTCATCAGTATCCCTGCCTTTCTCTTCTGCCCCGCTACCACTCGATCTCCGCGATCGGCGTAGGGTGCGCATTGCAGGTAATCTCTGTCACCTTTCCGCTCTTAAAGCGGATCAGGCGGTCAGCCATCGGTGCCAGCGCAGAGTTGTGCGTAATCAGAAGTACCGTAATCCCATCGTTCCGGCAGGTATCCTGCAGCAGCTGCAGAATCTGTTTTCCGGTGTTATAGTCAAGCGCTCCCGTCGGCTCATCGCAGAGCAGGAGTTTCGGATTCTTGGCGATCGCACGCGCGATAGACACCCGCTGCTGTTCTCCTCCGGAAAGCTGCGCCGGAAAGTTATTTTTGCGGTCCGCCAGTCCCACTTTTGTGAGCATCTCCCCGGCATCGAGCGAATTTCTGCACACCTGCGCCGCAAGTTCCACATTCTCTATCGCTGTGAGATTCGGCACCAGATTGTAGAACTGGAATACAAACCCGATATCGGTACGCCGGTATCCGACGAGCTGCTTTTTGTTATACTTTGCAATATCTCTGCCATCCACCTTGATCTCGCCCGCAGTCGGCACATCCATTCCGCCTAAAATATTGAGCGCCGTCGTCTTCCCTGCACCGGAGGAACCGAGAATCACTGCCAGTTCGCCCTTCTCCACAGAAAATGAGGCTCCATCCAGCGCTTTGATCGAAGTCTCACCTGTCTTATATTCCTTCGTTACATTATTAAATTCGATATATGCCATAAAAGGCCGCCTTTCTTCCCAGACTCTGTTTTTTATCTCTATGCAGATTCCATTTTCTATGCCTAATGTACTCCCCGCGCTGCCTTTCATCAATCAACAGATTCTCCGCACGTGTTAAAAAATTGAAGACAACACGTTGTCGTGCTATAATTTACGTGAAGACAAAATGAACACAAATCTTATACCGGGAGGTTTTCATGAAAAAGCAGCCCCATATCACAGAACAGACCAAAAATAATCTGCGGATCGCTTTCTGGTCTCTCTACGCGCAAAAACCGATAGAAAAAATCTCCATCAAGGAGATTACCGAGCTTGCCGGTTACAACCGCGGCACCTTTTATCTCTACTATAATGATGTATATGATCTTCTTCATCAGATTGAGGAAGAAATCCTCGGGAAAATTACAGATGTTCTGAATGATTCTCTGGAAAAAAATGATACCTTTGACCTTTCCGGTCAGATGGGAATTCTTTTAGATCTGATGCAGACATATGAAACCTATGCTGCTGTACTCTTAAGCGATCATGGCGACCCGCATTTTGCGACCCGCCTGAAAGAAGTGGTATGGCCCCTCTTAAACCGTTATTTTGTTCCCTCGGAGGGACATGACGATTACGAGATGGCACTTCTTGCCGATTTTTACCTGTCCGGCCTTCTCGCCAGTGTCATTCGCTGGCTGCAGAACCCTAAAATGACACTGGAAGAGTTTTTGGATTTTATGGTGGGAACCATTTTCCCTAAACCTGATTCCCCACAATCTTATAGTAGCTGCGGGAAGTCAGCGCAAACACCAGCAGATAAATCAGCAGAAACACCAATGCCGTAACCGCAACGCATAAGGCAAACAGTGCGGTATTGTTGAGGCTGAACGCCGCCAGAATCCATTTGATCATCGGGAATGCCATGACAACATGAAGTACTGCTGCCCCGATCGGCAGGAAAAATACCGTCAGGATCTGTGTACGGATACTCCGCTTTACCTCGGCATTGCTCATGCCGACCTTCTCCATGATGGCATACCGTTCCTTGTCCTCGTAGCCTTCCGAGATCTGCTTGTAAAAAATGATCAGCACCGTCACCATGAGGAACATCGCGCCCAGAAACAGACCGATAAAAAGCAGACCACCGTTTAAGCTGTAGTATTCATCCCGGTTCTGTGCCCGGCATTCGACATACGTTCTGGAATAAGAGTCCTTTGCATCATCCGACGGATGCCCGTCATTGTATGCGGTAATCGCCGCATGAAGCGTATTTTCCGCTGCCACTTTTTCTTCTGCTGTTCCGTCTATGTCAAACGCCATATTGTATTTGATCTGCAGGCTTACACGCTCCTCGTCCCAGTTCTGTTTCAACTCCGTAAAAATCTGCCCCAGCGCCTCCCTATCCGGCACAATCATAAATACACTGTCGTCTGCCATGTCATCCAGATAATCGTGATCCGTCTCAGGATATGCGTAGATCTGTTTTACCTGATATGTCTCGTTGTCAAGCGCCAACGTCCCTTTTTCATAGGCAGAGGATGCTGCCAGTGCAATCTCTCCGCAGCCAAGTTCCCCGACCGTTTCACCGGTGTAATTCTCCCAATCGGATTTTGGCAGAATCGTGAGCAGCACCACATCACTAATACTGTAATCTGTGCCTGCCCCGATGCCGGTCACGGAAAATCCATCGTCCGTGCGCACCGCGGTCAGCGACATGTTCAACATGGCGCTGTGCCCCGTCAGTACCCGTCCGGAATCCTTCAGGGATGCTTCCGCCAGGGCATCCACTTCCTCTGGATGTTCCGGCATTGCATTATAGTAGGACACCACAGACACCTCATGTGCAAAACGCCGTTTTAGGGCGTCTTCCACTCCCAGATACATACACAGGGTGGTAGAAACCGTCACCAGAACCATCGTCGACAGAATACAGATATTGGCAAGTCCCACCGCGTTCTGTTTCATCCGGTAGATCATACCGGAAACCGTCGTAAAATGTCTTGATTTGTAATAATAGTTTTTATTTTTCCGAAGCAGTTTGAGTACGGCAATACTGCCCGCAGTAAACAGACAATACGTTCCCAGAATCACAAGCAGCACCGCCACAAAAAACATGGTAATGGCAGAGACTGCGTCCGCCACCGTAAGCGCCAGATAATAGCCGCCGCCGAGTGCCGCCGGTCCGGGCGGAGGCCCCGCCAGCAGCACTTTCGTCTTCGGCTCCCGCTCTCCCGCATTGGCGCTGTGCAGCAGTTCCATCGGATTGGAAAGCTTTATCTGCATAAAGTTATAGAAAAGTGTGACCGCGTATATACAGCCGAAAAGCACCAGCGTGTGGCGGCATCCCGTCAGCGAAATGGTAAACGGAACGCTCTGGTTGAATCCTGTCATGCGTTACAAAAGCATCGTCATCAGCTTGCCGAATGCAATGCCGAACAACAGGCCTCCGCCGATCGTAACCGCCGCCGTAAACAGCATTTCCAGAAAAAGCACCCTGGCGATATGTTTCTTCTCCATCCCAAGTATATTGTATACGCTCAATTCCCGCTTGCGCCGCTTCATGATGAAGCTGTTGGTATAAAACAGGAAAATCGCCGCGAACAGTCCGACAATGATCACTCCGAGCAGCAGCGTTACCGCCACATAGGCGCCGCCTCTCATCTGCTCCAGCCCCGGGTTATCCTGAATGGACATTACCAGATAGAACATCGCTGCCGAGAACACCCCCGCCAGAAGGTACGGCAGGTAAAGCTGTCTGTTATTGCGGATATTGACTGCTGCCAGTTTGACATATAACTTACGCATGATAGCCTCCCTCTTTGCCGGTGGTAAGAACCGTCAGCGTATCCGAAATCCGCACATACAGCTCCTCATTCGTCATATTCCCGCGGTACAGCTGATGAAATACTTCGCCGTCCTTGATAAAAAGAATCCGGTTGGCATGGCTCGCCGCTTTCGTGGAATGTGTCACCATAAGAATCGTCTGTCCTTCCCCGTTGATCGTGCCAAACAGCTTCAACAGTCCGTCGGTCGCCCTGGAATCCAGCGCCCCCGTCGGTTCATCTGCCAGAATCAGCTGCGGACGGGTGATCAGTGCGCGGGCAACCGCCGCCCTCTGCTTCTGTCCGCCGGAAACCTCATAAGGATATTTCTCAAGCAGCACATCGATCCCAAGCTTTTCGGCAATCGGCCAAAGCCGCTCCTCCATCTCCTGCACCGGTGCATCTGCCAGGACAAGTGGCAGAAGAATGTTATCTTTTAATGAAAAATGATCCAGCAAATTAAAATCTTGAAAAACAAAGCCCAGGTTCTCCCTTCTGAATTTGGAAATCTCCATCTCGCCGAGTGTCACAATGTTCTTATTATTCAACAGCACTTCCCCCGCGGTCGGTTTGTCTAACGCCGCCAGAATATTAAGCAGTGTCGTCTTTCCTGAACCGGACTCTCCCATAATTGCGACATACTCCCCTTTTTCCACGGAAAAATTCAGATCTGCAAGCGCCTGCACCTGATTTCCCCCAAACCTTGTTGTATATATTTTTTTCAAATTATGAACTTCCAGAATAGCCATGTGTCTCTCTCCTTTCCTTGACTGTACCCAGTATAACAAAACAGAGAAATGCAAGCCATTTCTTTGGATTACATTTCTCTGCTGTTTCTTACGTTTTTGTAAGATTCTTCTATGACTCTTCCGGGAAGCCGATCATCACCCGGGTTCCCGTTCCTTCCTGCGATGTGATCGTAAAGCTGTGCCCCAGCTTTTTTAAAATTGTACTGCAAAGATACAGCCCGATTTCGGTCGATTTCTGGTTGGCATGACCGTTATATCCGGTATAGCCTTTTTCGCAGACTCTCGGCAGATCCTCCGCGCGTATTCCGATCCCCGTATCGGTAATGGTAAGGCGTCCCTCCTCCATCCCAATCGTAATGCTCCCCTCATGCGTGTACTTGAGCGCATTCGACAACAGTTGCTCAATGACAAAGCCGAGCCATTTTTCATCGGTGAGCACCCGTGCCCCCGTCTCCTCGTAGTGCAGTACGATCTTCTTGCTGATGAAATGTCTCGCATAGCGGCGTACCGCCATCCGGACCACTTCGTCGAGATCTGTCTGCCGCAGCACAAAGTCCGTGGTCTCCGATCCGAGGCGCATATACGAAAGCACCATGTTCACATACTGCTCAATCGCAAACAGCTGCTGTAGTTCTTCATCCCTGCGCTTCTCCCTCTGCTGCTGCAGCCTTTCCCTGTCCGCTCCAAAAGGCTCCTCTTCCCCGGGAATGTCCTCCTCAATCAGAAGCTTCAGCGCCGCAATCGGCGTCTTGATCTGATGCACCCACATGGTATAGTATTCCATCAGATCGCGTTTTTCGCTGACCGCCGTATTCCAGATACGCATTTTCTCCTCCGCCAAAAGTCCAAGCAGCTGTTGATAATCCTCCTCCAGGATTTCGCCGGGTTCCGGAAGATTATCAAGCGATACCGTTATTGACTGCCGCAATGCCAGCAGTTCCCTGTGCCGTCTGCCGTAACTTATCCTATCCATCGTCACTGCAAGCAGCAGGATTCCCAGACACAACAGCATGCCGTAGGCAATCTCCCCGGCAGGCACTTCATTTAAAAATAAGACTGCCGTCATCACGATCCCGCAGCCAGTCACTGCGGCAATCCATTTCAGACGGCATTTTACGTAGGATCTTCCTATTTTCTGCTTCATCAAAATCCCCTACCCGATATGGTACCCGATTCCTTTCTTCGTCAAAATAAAATCCGGAAGTCCTGCTGCATCCAGCTTTTTCCGCAGCCTTCCCACGTTGACGGAAAGGGTATTCTCATCCACAAAACTGTCGCTTTCCCACAGCTTCGTCATCAACGTATCGCGGGACACGATCTTCTCCTTGTTCTCCATTAACACCTGCAGTATCTTAAGTTCGTTCTTCGTTAAGTCCACCCGCGTCTCCCCGCAGATGAGTGTCGCATCGCCCAGATTTAAGAGTGCGCCTCTATGCTCCAGCACCGTATTCTGCCCGGCAAAATCATAGGTGCGGCGCAAAAGCGCCTGGATCTTCGCGATCAGCACATCCAGATCAAACGGCTTGGCAATGAAATCATCACCGCCCATATTGACTGCCATGACGATATTCATATTGTCCGACGCCGACGACACGAAGATCACCGGAACCTTCGACACCTCTCTGATCCTGCTGCACCAGTGGTACCCGTTGTAAAAGGGAAGCTTGATGTCCATCAGCACCAGCTGGGGCGCCGCCCCCACGAACTCCTTCATGACATCAGAAAAATCCTCCACGCAGACCACATCATAATCCCAGCTTTCCAGATGCTTTTTTAAGCTTCGCGCAATGATCTCATCGTCCTCCACGATCAATATCCGGTACATTCCCTCTCCTTTACCACAGTTCCGCCAGTTCATAGATCAGCTTCTCGGTCTTCTCCCAGCCCAGACACGGATCCGTGATCGACTTTCCATAACAGCCGTCACCGACCTTCTGCGCACCGTCCTCGATATAACTCTCGATCATCAGTCCCTTCACCAGTTTTCTTATCTCTCCCGACATCTTACAGCTGTGCAGGACATCCTTGCTGATGCGGATCTGCTCCATAAACTGCTTGCTGGAATTGGAGTGGTTCGTGTCTATGATGACCGCCGGGTGTGCCAGCTCGTGTCCGGCTTCCTTCGCCTCTTCATAATGCTCCAGCAGATTCTGCAGATCCTCATAATGATAATTCGGAATATTTCTGCCAAACTTGTCCACATATCCGCGCAAAATGGCATGTGCATACGGATTGCCGGTCGTCTTGACCTCCCAGCCGCGATATAAAAATGTATGTCCGTGCTGTGCCGCAATGATCGAGTTCATCATAACGGAAATATCTCCGCTGGTCGGATTCTTCATTCCTGCCGGAATTCCCACGCCGCTTGCCGTCAGTCTGTGCTGCTGGTTCTCTACCGAACGTGCTCCAATCGCCGCATACGACAGCAGATCCGAAAGGTAGCGGTGATTCTCCGGGTAGAGCATCTCGTCCGCACAGGTAAAGCCAGTCTCTTCCACCGCCCGCATATGCATGTGACGAATCGCAATGATCCCTTTTAACATGTCTGATTCCCGCTCCGGATCCGGCTGATGCAGCATGCCCTTGTAACCGATTCCGGTCGTGCGCGGCTTGTTGGTATAGATGCGCGGAATCATAAAAATCTTGTCCGACACCTTCTCCTGCACCGTGCGTAGCCTTGAAATATAGTCGATCACAGCATCCTCATTATCCGCCGAACATGGACCGATCACAAGGATCAGCTTGTCCGATTTTCCTTCAAAAATATTCCTGATCTCGTCATCCCTCTTCGTCTTGGTAGCTACAATCTGTGCACTGACCGGATGCTGCTCCTTTAACTCCTGCGGAGTAGGCAGCTTCCGCAAAAATTCCATCTCCATTTCCATATCTATTGATCCTTTCTGTCATACGCACTGCTGCATATGGTATCTTCTTATATTTTCACACTGCAACGCGTTGCAGTGTGAATCCACTTAAGTATGATACAGCTTTATGCCGGGACTGTCAACCTTTTTTCACTATAATACATAAGATTCCGCAACATGGCAAGCAACGTCGCCCTGCCGTTTTTCCAGATGCTCTGAAACATCATGTTCGCGCAGACCGTCATCGGCTGAAAGAACAGCGCCACAAGCTGGACCCGGAGCGCCCCCTCTCCGATCGCCACCACCTCGGGATCTTTCTGAAATACCGCCACAAGCTGTGCCGGGAAAAACATCCCGATGACCGCAATCGCGCCGAGCAGCACTTCTCCCGCTGTGAGTGTGAAATAGAAGCCCTTCCGGACCCTTCCGTATTTTTTTGCGGACGCGTTGCGGACATTAAAAATCATCAACTTTTGCTTACTTTTCCCTACTGTGAAAATGGCATAAAAAGAGCGGGAAGCCTTGAATTTACCGGCTTTCCGCTCTTCATTTCCTAATGAGACACGGGGGATTCGAACCCCCGACAACCTGATTAAAAGTCAGGTGCTCTACCAACTGAGCTAGTATCCCATATTATTTTTAAACAAAACACAATGCCCAGTTCCGGAATCGAACCAGAGACACGAGGATTTTCAGTCCTCTGCTCTACCAACTGAGCTAACTGGGCACAAATGCTTTCGCATTGAGTTGCGGGAATAGGATTTGAACCTATGACCTTCGGGTTATGAGCCCGACGAGCTTCCAGACTGCTCCATCCCGCGCTATGAAATTACTTCTGATAATATTTATTATCAAAAGAATGGGCAGAGGTGGATTCGAACCACCGAAGCAATTTGCAGCAGATTTACAGTCTGTCCCCTT
>OAUU01001079.1_pt1 | contig 11392 bp, 9 predicted proteins | sample 1501381 | NCBI WGS metagenome assembly OAUU01 (sample SAMEA2580057, study PRJEB22360) | human gut metagenome | reverse complement strand
TCTTAAGATTTCCAAACAATACTCTGATTTTACAAATACAAAATCCGGTATGAAAGATGCAGCTACAAATGCAGATTTCGCATCTGATTTCCTTGGTGGACAGAACCCGTTTGAGTATTTTGCACCGGTTGCAGAGAATATCAAGATCGCACCGCTTTCCGCATATGACCAGGGTTGTGTAGAGCTGATCCAGAACGCTTTCAGTGATTACTTCCAGGGTAAAGTAGACTTTGACAAAGCAAAAGCCAACTTTGAGACAGCTATTCAGGAGCGTTATCCGGAGATCACAGAGATCCAGTGGCCGGAATAAATACCACATGAGGATAATTGTTGATGCTGCAGGATCTTTGGATCCTGCAGCTTGCTGGAAAGGAAGAGCATTATGAAGAAAAAGAGCGTTAATTACGGAAAATGGGGATACATATTTATTCTTCCGTTTTTTGTGATCTATTTTATCTTTTCGCTGATTCCGCTGTTTGATACAGTGAGATACAGCTTTTTTGAATATTTCCGTTCTGGAATCAAGCAGATTGGTCCTAATTTTATAGGACTTGCCAATTATGTCAGTCTTCTGCATTCTGACATGCTGAAATACGGACTGAATACACTGATCCTTTGGGTGATCGGATTTGTTCCGCAGATCGTTATTGCACTGGTGCTTGCATGCTGGTTTACTGATGCCAGGCTGAAGCTTCATGGCAAGCAGTTTTTTAAGGTTGTAATTTATCTGCCGAATCTGATCATGGCATCAGCATTTGCACTTCTGTTTTTTACCATGTTTTCCACAAACGGACCTGTAAACTCCATTTTGTGTTCACTGGGCTGGATAAAGGAACCGATTGATTTTCTGGGCTCTGTTCTGGGAACAAGATCATTAGTAGGTTTCATGAATTTCCTGATGTGGTTCGGAAACACGACCATCATGCTGATGGCAGCAGTAATGGGAATCAGTATGGATATTTTTGAAGCATCGGATCTGGACGGATGCAACAGCATTCAGCGTTTCGTCTATATTACGCTTCCACTGATTCGTCCGATTCTTTCCTATACTCTGATCACTTCCATCATCGGTGGCCTTCAGATGTTTGATGTACCGCAGATCCTCACAAACGGACAGGGTAATCCGGACAGAACATCCATGACACTGATTATGTTCCTGAACAGCCATCTGAAGAGCAAGAATTATGGTATGGCCGGAGCATTGTCTGTATACCTGTTTATTATCAGTGCAATCCTCTGCTTCTTTGTATATCGTATGACTAACGACAATGATCCGGACGGATCTAAGAAAGCAGCGAAAAAGAGAGCAAGAGCAGAAAGGAGAAAAACAAAATGATGAAAGATAAGACAGCCAGCAGGATCAGAAGTATCGTGGCACATGTGGTACTTATTATTCTTTCCTTTATGTGTCTCTTTTTCTTTTATGTACTGATCGTGAATGCGTCTCATTCTCATGCAGAGCTTCAGAAGGGATTTTCTGCTCTTCCTGGAAAATATTTCTGGAAAAACCTGATGAATGTTGCAAATGACGGAAGCTTTCCGATGTTCAGGGGAATTCTTAACAGTATTATCGTGTCCGGATGCAGTGCAGTATTATGTACATATTTTTCCTCACTGACAGCATATGGTCTTTATGCCTATGATTTCAAGGCAAGGAATGTAGCGTTTACATTTATCATGGCGATCCTCGTCATGCCGACACAGGTAACTGCAATGGGCTTCCTTCGTCTGATCACAAAGATGGGATTATATGATTCCCTGCTTCCGTTGATCATTCCGTCTGTTGCGTCACCGGCCGTATTCTATTTTATGTACAGCTATCTGCAGTCCTCACTGCCGATGTCACTGGTAGAAGCAGCCAGAATTGACGGCTCCGGAGAATTCCGTACTTTCAACAGTATTGTCCTGCCAATCATGAAGCCGGCAATCGCTGTACAGGCGATTTTTACATTTGTAGGCTCCTGGAACAATTATTTCGTTCCTGCTCTGGTTATCCAGTCTAAAAGCAAGATGACTGTTCCAATCCTGATTGCAACACTTCGTGGAGCAGATTATATGAATTTTGATATGGGTAAGATTTACATGATGATCACAGTTGCCATTGTGCCGATCATTATCGTATATCTCCTTCTTTCCAAGTTTATCATCGCAGGAGTGACACTTGGAGGCGTAAAAGAATAACAAAAGGTAGCAGGTAAGATATGACAGTTAAGAAATGGAAACACAGCGGAACAAAGAAACACAGCATGTCAGACCGTGAAATACGAAACGGTCTTCTTTCGGAAAAAGCAGCAGAGGAGGGTATTGTACTGCTGAAAAATGATAAAAAAATACTCCCTCTGAATAGGTTTATACGGCGCCGGTGCGGGAAAGACAGTGAAAGGCGGAACAGGTTCCGGTGATGTGAATAACAGAAGTAACATTTCTATTTATCAGGGACTGAAAGAAAACGGTATTCAGATCGTAAGCGAGAAATGGCTAGCCAATTATGAGTCAATATACGCAGAAGCACGCCGGGCATGGAAAGAAAAAATACTGGAAGAAGCAAAGTTTGTGGAAAATCCTTTTGATGCCTATGCGGAAAATCCCTTTGCAATGCCGGAAGGCCGTGCAGTCACAGCAGAAGATACTGTCGATGCCCAGACAGCAATCTATGTGGTAAGCAGGATTTCCGGTGAGGGAAAGGATAGGCGCAGGGTCGAGGGAGATTATTATCTGAGCAGACGGGAGCGGGAGGATATCCGGTTCCTTGATGCACAGAAGATTCCTACAGTACTTATCCTGAATTCCGGCGGTCCGGTAGAACTGACAGATATTCTGGAAGAAACAGAAAATATCTGTGCTGTCCTGAATATTTCCCAGCTTGGACAAAGAGGCGGACTTGCCCTCGCCAATGTCCTTCTGGGAAAGGTAACTCCAGGCGGCAAGCTGACTGCAACATGGGCCAGAAGGTATGAGGATTATCCGTGTGCAGAGGAATACAGCTATCTTAATGGCAAGCTTGAAAGAGAAGAGTACAAGGAAGGAATTTATACAGGATATCGTTATTTTGATACTTTTGGTGTAAAACCGCTGTTTCCGTTTGGATATGGACTTTCTTACACAGAAATGCAGATACGCTTCCATGGGATGAAAACATCAGGGGATGGCGTTGAAGTTGAAGCAGAGGTAACGAATACAGGAGAAACTTTTTCGGGAAAAGAGGTCGTGCAGGTCTATGTGTCTCTTCCACAGGATGAATCAGGGAAGGAATACCGTCGGCTGGCTGGCTTTGCAAAAACAAAACTTCTGAAGCCGGGGGAAAAAGAACTGCTGAAAATCAGGATCGACAGAAAGACACTGGCATATTTTTCCGAAGAGCAGCATGCCTGGATTGCTGAAAAAGGTTATTATGCTGTCTGGGTCGGAAACAGCATTGCATCGCTTACGCTGGCTGCAATGCTTGAAGTGCCGGAGAGTGTGATCCTGGATAAAACGAATATCCTTGAGAATCAGACTGATATTACTGAAGAAGTTTATGACCGCCAGAATCTTTCTGCCAGAACTCTGAAATGGAAAGAGAAGGCAGAGAATGAGAAGATTGGAAGATATATCTATTATCCTGAACCAGAGAAGAGAACAGAATGCACCTGCCAACCGGAAAATAAGATTCCTGCAAAGGATCTGCTCCCGCTGTTTTATGGGAATATTGCTGGAATCTCCAGTAATCTGGGGGCGGCAGGAATCCGTGTTCCTGGTTCTGCCGGTGAGACTACGGCTGCTCTTTATGAGCAATATGGCGTTTTCCCACTGATCATGGCCGATGGGCCGGCAGGACTGAGACTTCAGCAGAATTATGAAGTAGACAGAGAAACAGACACAGTATATGGAATCGGTGTCCTTGGATCTCTGGAAAACGGATACCTGAGAACAGATGAGATTCACGAAAACGCAGACAGATATTATCAGTTCTGTACGGCATTTCCGGTTGGAACTGCACTGGCTCAGACCTGGGATACTGCCCTTGTGGAAAAAGTTGGAATAGCGGTGGCAGAAGAAATGGAAGAATTCCACATAGATCTCTGGCTAGCACCTGGTCTTAATATTCAGAGAAACCCTCTGTGCGGCAGAAATTTTGAGTATTATTCCGAAGATCCGCTGCTTTCCGGAACCATGGCAGCAGCCATGACAAAAGGAGTGCAGAGCAGACCTGGCTGCGGTGTTACCGTTAAGCATTTTGCCTGCAACAATCAGGAAGATAATCGTATGGGCGTAGATGCACAGGTATCAGAACGTGCCCTGAGGGAAATTTACCTGCGTGGTTTTGAGATTGCAGTTAAAGAAAGCAGACCAGTGGCAATCATGTCTTCCTATAATTTACTGAATGGTGTCCATGCTGCAAACAGTGTTGATCTCTGTACAGCCATTGCCCGAAAAGAATGGGGATTTGACGGTGTGATCATGTCAGACTGGAATACAACGGTTCCGGAAGATGGAAGTATTCCGTGGAAATGCGTGACAGCAGGAAATGATATTATCATGCCTGGTAATGCAGCCGATGCAGAAAATATCCGAAAAGCTTTTGAAGACGGAAAGCTTTCGGAAGAAGTTGTCAGAATGTCTGCGGGACGTATTCTGAACCTGATACACACACTGACAGCAGAATAAAAAAAATTATATAGTAGTGAAAAACTTGCCTGAATTCAATTTTCGATTTATCATTGGATTCAGGCATATTTTTTGTAGATGTCGCGCAAGGCAACCCGTTTTAGGCGGAGAATCCTGCAGGCAGTTTTTTATATGCCGTGAAAAGGAGAATACCATGAACATAAAACGAGCAAAGCAGGAGATCAGAGATTCCATAGAAGCATATCTTTCAAAGGACGAATTCGGTGAGTACCGGATCCCGGCGATCCGACAGAGACCGATCCTTCTTATGGGCCCTCCGGGAATCGGAAAGACACAGATTATGGAACAGATAGCAAGGGAATGCGGGATTGCTCTTGTTTCCTATACCATTACCCACCACACCAGGCAGAGTGCTGTGGGACTTCCTTTTATTGTAAAAAAGAATTATGGTGAGGAAGAATTTTCTGTCACGGAATATACCATGAGTGAGATCATTTCGTCCGTTTACGACAAAATGGAAAAAACAGGTCTGAAAGAAGGCATCCTGTTCATTGATGAGATCAACTGCGTATCTGAAACACTAGCGCCGATGATGCTGCAGTTCCTTCAGGGAAAAACCTTCGGAAACCAGAAGGTGCCGGAAGGCTGGGTAATCGTCACAGCAGGCAACCCGCCAGAATATAACAAATCCGTCCGGGAATTCGATGTGGTCACTCTGGACCGTATCAAGAAGATCGATGTGGAGGCAGACTTTGATGTATGGAAGGAATACGCCTATCAGCAGGGAATTCATCCGGCGGTGATCTCCTATCTGGAGCTTCGCAGAAAAAATTTCTACAGGGTGGAGAATACTGTAGATGGAAAGATTTTTGCAACAGCCAGAGGCTGGGAGGATCTTTCCCGTCTGATCCAGGTTTATGAGATCCTTGGAAAAAACGTAGACCGTGAGGTGGTCAGTCAGTACATTCAGCACAGGATGATCGCGAAGGATTTTGCAGGCTATCTGGCTCTTTATTATAAGTACAGAACGGACTATAAAGTGGAGGACATCCTGAAAGGAAAGTGGGATCCCATTACTCTGGGTAAGATCCGCACAGCCTCTCTGGACGAGCATTTGAGCATTGTAAGCCTTCTCAACGGAAAGCTCAGCGAGCTTTTTACAGAATGCTATCTTACCGATGCCTACCTCACGAAACTGTATGATTATATGGTGTACTTCAGAGAAAATCAGGACAGCCTCACAGCAAAAAATCTCATGGAAAAAGCAGAGGCGGATCTTGAAAAGGACAAAAAGAGTGAGCTTCTTACAAAACAGCAGGAGCGTATACAGAAACGTGTTGTGTCATTTTTTGAAAATGCGTCCGGATTGAAATCAACCTCGGGATCAATTGGATCGGAATCAACCGGATCAGATAAAACCGGATCAGGTTCAGAGCTGGCAGGAGGCGGAAGTGCCGCAGCAGAATCGGAAGTTCCATCATCAAACCGGAACTATGAGTTTGTGAAAGCCCTCTTTGAATCCGAAACCGAAGCCTACGAAAATCGAACCGATGAAATATCTCTTACTCTTCAGAACGTCTTCGACTTCATGGAAGCTGCTTTTGGGGACAGCCAGGAAATTATCACAGAACTGAATGCCAACTATTATAGTCTCTGGTTCATTCGGGAGAACGGTTCTGACCAGTATTACAGGCATAATAAAGGTCTTCTTTTTGACGACCGCCAGAAAATGCTTCTGGGCCAGATGGAGGAAGTGGAAAACATTCTCAATAATGGAATAAAATAATATGTCTTACCAATTTATTATTTACTATTGATTAAATTGGGGAATTATCGTATAATATTTACTATAAAAGTCCGGAAAATAGAGAGGGCAAATAGTCAAAATGCACAGACTGACTGAATGGCTGCAGAGCGATCATCTGGTGCAGAACTGCATGATGACTGAGAATGGTAAATATCCACTTGTCTATATTCCGGGATTTTTATGTAAAGGAAGGCAACACAATAATAAAGGAAGGCGGCCGAAACGGACGACATGTTTACAAAGATTACAGAAGAACGAGCATTTGACGGAATATTAGCGCAGATCATAGAAAATATCCGGCGGGGAGAACTGAAGCCGGGGGACACTTTACCTGCGGAACGTGTTATGGCAGAATCACTGGGAGTTTCCAGACCTGCTGTCCGTGAAGTCCTGCGGGCACTGGAGCTGATGGGAATTGTCACAACGGTCCGCGGCGGAGCCAACTATATTACCGAGAATATGGATCAGTGGCTTTCTGCACCACTGGCCCTTCTTTTTCAGCTGAATAACAGCCATGTACAGCAGGTACAGGAACTTCGTTCTGCGCTGGAGCAGGAGGCTGCGCTTCTTGCAGCCGGGAATTGTACGGAGAAGGATGCATTAGATCTGCGTTCCATCCTGGCACAGCTGGAGAGCTCAGAGGACGAGAAAGCCCGTGCAGGTCTTGATAAGAAGCTTCATACGAAGATTGGCAGGATCGCAGGGAATCCTATGATCTATAATGTTCTGGATGCGGCAGCGCAGCTGACAGAGGAGATCATTTCCGGCCCCCGAGCCTATATTATGCAGAAACATAATTCCGCTCTTGAGGTGGATGACCAGCACAGAAGGCTGGTGGAAGCCATTATTTCCGGAGACCGGAACCAGGCGGAGAAGCTGATGCGCGAACATATGGAAACCATTGAGAAATATATACTGGAGATTGCGCAGCAGCAGGGGGAGAACAGCCTTGTATTTCATCGCTGATCCACCTGAAAAAATTAAATAAAATTTCAGTAAAAATCCCGTTAATCTGGTAAGACCACTATTGATTTTGGTAAGACCGCGTGCTATAATAGGGACTGTATTGGTAATACCAAAAAAGTTTGATATTATGGCAGCATCCTGAAGGCTTCATGACGAGACAGCATAAGATGAGACAGCGTAAGTTGGGACAGCATGAGACTAGACAGCGTAAGGTAAGATAGCATGAGGCAGGACAGCATAAGACGAGACAGCACAGGATGAAGGTTACTGTACCCCCTGCAGTATCATATAAAATATGTAGCAGGCCACAGCGTGGGCGGTAACCTGCCGGAAATATCAGGAGAAAGGACTTGCGATTATGGGATATGTAAAATGGAGTTATGACACACTGAACCATTTCTGCGGAGACGTTTTTAAAGCGTTTGGCTTTTCTGAGGAAGAAGGAAGCATCATTAAAGATGTTCTTCTGACTGCTGATCTGTATGGGATCGAGAGCCACGGAATGCAGAGGATGGTTCGTTACCATAAAGGAATCGAGAAGGGGACTATTCATCCCCAGGCGAAACCGGAAGTTGTTTTTGAAACACCGATTTCTGCCGTGATAGACGGACATAACGGGATGGGCCAGCTGATCAGCCATTTTGCTATGGAAAAGGCAATTGAGAAGGCAAAGACAACTGGTGTGGGAATCGTAAGTGTACGAAATTCCAACCATTTCGGTATTGCAGGATATTATGCGAACATGGCCTGCCATGAAGGCCTTCTTGGAATGGCATGTACCAACTCCGAGGCGATCATGGTACCGACTTTTGGAAGAAAGGCTATGCTGGGCTCCAACCCGATCGCAGTCGCTATGCCTGCAGACCCGTATCCGTTTTTCTTTGACTGTTCCACAACAGTTGTAACCAGAGGTAAACTGGAAATGTATAATAAGATGGGCAAGCCTCTTCCGGATGGCTGGGCACTTGACAAAAACGGTCATGCCAGCAATAATGCACCGGATGTACTTGCAAACATCGTAGCCAAGAAGGGCGGCGGAATCATGCCTCTTGGTGGAAACGAGGAAGTCAGCGGAAGCCATAAGGGATATGGCTATGGAATGCTCTGTGAGCTGTTCAGCTCTATTCTTTCCATGGGCGTTACCTCCGACAAATGCTGTACATTCCCGGACAAGACCGGTATCTGCCATGGATTTATGGCGATCAACCCGGCGGCATTCGGAGATCCGGATGCGATCCGCAAGCATTTTTCAGAATATCTTGAGGCACTTCGGGAGAGTCCGAAGGCAGACGGTCAGGACAGGATCTATACACACGGCGAGAAAGAGGTAGCTGCTGAAAAAGACAGAAAAGAGAATGGCATTCCGGTCAACGACAATACCATGGTAGAGCTTGCTGATCTCTGCAGTTATCTGAAGCTTGATTTTGGCTCTTATTTTGAAGGCTATGAGCTTCCGAAGGACAGTAAATTCTTCAATGGTAATTATTAATTCAGGTAATCCTTTTGAAATGAAATATATCATAATTATCCAAGGAGGAAAAGAAAATGGATTATGCAAAAGAGTCATTAAGACTGCACGGAGATTGGAAAGGTAAGATCGAGGTTGTTACAAGAGTGCCGGTTGAGAATAAAGACGACCTTTCTCTTGCATATACACCAGGTGTAGCTCAGCCTTGCCTTGAGATCCAGAAAGATATCAATAAATCCTACGAGCTTACAAGAAGATGGAATATGTGTCTTGTTGTAACAGACGGTTCCGCAGTTCTTGGTCTTGGTGACATCGGACCGGAAGCCGGTATGCCTGTAATGGAAGGTAAATGTGTACTTTTCAAAGCATTCGGCGATGTAGACGCATTCCCGCTTTGCATTAAGAGCCATGATGTAGACGAGATCGTAAATACTATTTACATGATCTCCGGATCCTTCGGTGGTGTTAACCTTGAGGATATCTCCGCTCCGAGATGCTTTGAGATCGAGAAAAAACTGAAAGAGAAATGTGATATTCCGATCTTCCACGATGACCAGCACGGAACTGCAGTTATCACACTTGCAGGTCTGACAAATGCTCTGAAGGTTGTCGGAAAGAAGAAAGAGGATGTTCGTATCGTTATGAACGGTGCAGGTGCAGCTGCTATCTCTATCTGCAGACTTCTTCTGAAAGCAGGCTTCAAGGATGTTACACTCTGCGATAGAAAGGGTGCCATCTATGAGGGACGTACAGAAGGAATGAACCCGGTTAAGGAAGAGATGAGCAAGCTCACAAACCTTCAGAAGAAACAGGGATCTCTTGCAGAGATGCTGGTTGGCGCGGATGTATTTATCGGTGTTTCCGCTCCTGGAGCAGTTACAACAGAGATGGTTAAGACAATGAACAAAGATGCCATCATCTTCGCATGCGCAAACCCGACACCGGAGATCTTCCCGGATGACGCAAAAGCAGGCGGAGCAAAGGTTATCTCCACAGGAAGAAGTGACTTCCCGAACCAGATCAACAACGTTCTTGCATTCCCTGGAATCTTCCGTGGTGCATTTGATGTAAGAGCAAGTGATATCAACGATGAGATGAAGATCGCAGCTTCCAAGGCTCTTGCAGATCTGATCACAGATGAGGAGCTTTCTCCGGAGTATATCATTCCGAAGGCATTCGACAAGAGAGTCGGACCGGCTGTCGCAAAAGCAGTAGCAGAGGCAGCAAAAGCAACAGGCGTAGCACGTATCTGATCTTAAACGCCTGATACGAACCAAAACAGCCCTTCATTAAGAAGAATATATCAGACACCCGTACTCCGTAACCCGGTACGGGTGTCTTTTTGTTTCCCAGCAGGTGGTATTACCCTTTGACAAATGTCTTCGCAGTGAGTACAATAGCAAAAGGATATGATAGGAGGTTAAGCACAGCATGAAACCATGGGAAGCTAATATACGAAAAGTAGTGCCGTATACTCCTGGCGAGCAGCCAAATGAGAGAGGCATGATCAAACTGAATACAAACGAGAATCCATATTCACCGGCTCCGGGTGTGGAGAAGGCGCTGAAGGCCCTTGATGCCGATACCCTGAGACTTTATCCGGATCCGACAGCAGGAGACCTGGTACACAGTATTGCCGCGTTCTACGGCCTGAAGGACGAGCAGGTATTTACAGGCGTTGGTTCCGATGACGTACTGGCTATGTGTTTTCTCACATTTTTTAATTCAGAGAAACCGATCCTGTTCCCGGACATCACTTATTCTTTCTATGATGTATGGGCAGATCTTTTAAGGATCCCATATGAGCGCCCGGCATTAGATGAGGAGTTCCATATCCGTAAGGAAGATTATTTCCGTGAAAACGGCGGAATCGTATTCCCTAATCCCAATGCACCGACCGGCGTGGAAATGCCTCTTTCTGAGATTGAGGAGATCGTGGCAAAGAATCCGGAGAGTATCGTGATCGTAGATGAGGCGTACGTGGATTTCGGAGCAGCATCCGCACTGCCGCTGATCGAAAAATATGATAATCTGCTTGTTGTGCAGACCTTCTCCAAGTCCAGATCCCTGGCAGGAATGCGTATCGGATATGCCTTCGGAAATCCGGAGCTGATCAAATATCTCAATGATGTGAAATATTCCTTTAACTCCTATACCATGGATCGTACTACTATCGCGGCTGGGGAGGATAAGGCATATTTTGAGGAATGCTGCCATAAGATCATTACAACAAGAGAGTGGACAAAGGCAGAGCTCAGGAGGCTTGGATTTTCCTTCCAGGATTCCAGATCCAACTTTATCTTTGCCACACATGAGAGCTGTCCGGCCAAAGAGCTTTTCGCAGCACTGAGGGAGAAACATATCTATGTAAGATATTTCCCGAAGGACAGGATCGACAATCATCTCCGTATCACCATCGGTACCGATGAGGAGATGAAAAAGCTGGTAGAATTCCTGACGGAATATCTGCAGAAATAACAGTTAAGGAGGTACTATGGAAGTACTGGTACAATGGTTTTCACACCACCTTGCACAGTTTATCT
>OAUU01001074.1_pt1 | contig 11528 bp, 9 predicted proteins | sample 1501381 | NCBI WGS metagenome assembly OAUU01 (sample SAMEA2580057, study PRJEB22360) | human gut metagenome | reverse complement strand
TGAATTTCCGAAAGGGGTCTGCGTTTTTTTAAAATACACCCGCCGCCGTTGTTTCCGTTTCACTCTGTACGAGCTCAACAGGCTCACCTGTATCGGCAACTCTCGCGATTTCCTCAATTTCCGACGGAGCAGGCAAATACTTACCCATACCGTCCATAAGCGAACGCACACCGATATTATCCTGACCGCTGCCGCAGTATACAGGATAAATAACACCGTCCTTAACACCTTTTCTTATAGCTTGCTTAATTTCGTCAAAAGTAAATTCTTCACCGTTGAAATACTTAACCATAAGTGCCTCATCGGTTTCGGCAACAGCCTCCATAATCATTTCTCTAAGCGGTGCGACAATTTCCGCCATACCGTCGGGTACAGGAATATCCACTCTGTCCTGTCCTTCATATCTTCTTGCCGTCATATCGACAATATCGACAAAGCCTTTGAATTCGTCACCCTCTCTTATCGGATAAACGAACGGAGTTACTGATTTTCCGAACTTTTCTTTCATTTCCTCAAGAGTTTTTTGATAATCCGCTCTGTCATCATCAATTTTGTTGACAAAGAACATAATCGGCACACCTCTTTGTTTTGCGTATCTGAACACGTTCTCCGTACCGACGCTTACACCGCTTCTTCCGCTCAATACAATAAGTGCCGAATCAGCCGCACGGATACCCTCTTTAACGTCACCGACAAAATCAAAAAAGCCCGGTGTATCTATCATATTGTATTTCATATCTTTCCACTCTACCGTTGCAAGAGCGGTTGAAATACTGAATTGTCTTTTGATTTCTTCACCGTCATAGTCCGTTACAGTGTTGCCGTCAGCGACTTTGCCCATTCTGTCGGTCATTTTCGCATTGAACAGCATTGCCTCTGTAAGCGTTGTCTTACCGCATTTACCGTGTCCCATAACGGCGATGTTCCGAATTGCGTCCATTGAATACGTTTTCATTTGATTGACCCTCCTAATATAATATTTTTCGTTCATTTTATTTGGCTACTAATCAATTTGTATGTCCTTTGCTATAGCCTCGTATATTACATATATACCACATTATCATATAAAGATAACAAAAAAAGTACCGTCAGATTATAAAAATCAAACGATACTTTTTTGTACATATTCACTAACTTTTATTTTGTTATTTCAACAGTTCTTGTGTCACCGTTCCAATCAACAGTAACATTAAATGCTTCCATGACAAATCTAAGCGGAACCATTGTTCTGTTGTTCATAAGCGTTGCGGGTGCATCAAGCGTTATCGGTGTATCATTTATGTACGCAACATCACTGTCAAGATACATAACGACTTTGTCGCCACCCTTTTTAACCGTAATCTCCTGCTTGTCACCGTTCCAGTCCACTTTTGCATTAAGAGCCTCTGATATACCTCTTACAGGTATCATTGTATACGTTTCACCGTCAATGGTTTCAAGCAACGGATACTGGTCGTCAAACGCAAGCAATTTACCGTCTATTCTTACCTTTGCACCTATGTAATCAATATCATTATGATAATATCTCATAACGTGTTCTATGTACTGTGCGTCACCGTAAGTATTGTACGGCCAATTTGTCGCATACTGCGCGGCATTGATGCGTTCCGAAAGCCAATCGTCACCCTTCGCCGCAATTATTCTGTCAAGCACGGTTTGTCCGAAGTTATAAGACTGAATCATTTTCATATAGTCGCAGTCATATCTGATAAGCGACTGTGAAATTAAATATGCCGCAAACGGCACTGCCTTAGTCGGATCAAGTCTGTCTTGAAGCGTCCATTTTTCTCCCGTAGTGTCTTCACCGAACTTTGCGAATGATTTTTCCAAAGTATTTTCAATCTGCATAATACCCCATGCCGGATATTCACTTCCGTCATCACGGTAACTCAAATTTCTTCCCGACGATTCCTGCATACATATTGCCGCAAGCAAGTTTGGGTCTACACCGTATTGGTCGCCTGCCTGCTCGAATAAATCATAATAGCTTTTTACCGCCGAATTAAGCTGAGCCGTACCGATTTCAATACCGTCCATACTTGTGCCTTGATGGTCGGGTATAGCCCCTGCCGCAAGTGCCGTAAATGACGATGCCGAAATCACCGCTGCAAGTGCCATTCCTATAAATTTCTTCATAATCAACTCTCCTTTTGTGATAACTTGATATGTACACCCCCATTATACACTTATCATATTAATCCGTCAATGGCTGTTATTTCCTACGAATTTCATATTATATATGTTCGTTTTGAATAATACAGTGATTATTTGGTAATACTCTATTATGAATTAAATCAAAGGAGGATATATCTATGAAACAGTACATTGAAATAGTCGATATTTTCGGACGTGAAGTTATGGATTCACGCGGCAATCCGACAGTCGAAGTTGAGGTGCATACAGAATGTGCGTCGGGCAGAGCAATCGTTCCGTCAGGTGCGTCAACAGGTGTTTTTGAGGCTGTGGAACTTAGGGATAATGACAAAAAGCGTTACGGCGGTAAAGGTGTAAAAAATGCTGTGGCGAATGTAAATGAAAAAATTGCAGATGTGTTAATCGGTATGAATGTACTTGACCAACGCTCGATAGATATGAAAATGTGCGAGCTTGACGGTACAGACAATAAATCAAATCTCGGTGCAAACGCAATACTCGGTGTATCGTTAGCCGTTGCAAGAGCGGCTGCGGCAAGCCTTGAAATACCGCTTTTTCAATATATAGGCGGTATAAATTCTTATGTACTTCCGGTACCTATGATGAACATATTAAACGGCGGTGCACACGCAAATAACAACGTCGATATACAGGAATTTATGATAATGCCGTATGGTGCAAAGTCATTTAAACAAGGCTTGCGTTGGTGCAGTGAAGTATTTCACGAATTAAAAAAGGTGCTTTCCGAAATGGGTAATACCACCGCGGTCGGTGACGAAGGCGGTTTTGCACCAAATCTTGAAACAGACGAACAAGCACTTGAAGTTATAATGAGTGCAATCGGGCGTGCAGGCTACAAGGCAGGTGAAGATTTTAAAATCGCCATAGATGCCGCGTCTTCAGAGTGGATACAAGATGACGGAACATATTTGTTGCCGAAATCCGGTATAAAAAAGACTGCTTTGGAGCTCGTTGAATACTGGCAGACCCTGTGTGAAAAATATCCGATTTTCTCTATTGAGGATGCACTCGGAGAAGATGACTGGGACGGTTGGAAAATCATTACCGATAAGCTCGGCGATAAAATTCAGCTTGTCGGCGATGACTTGTTCGTCACAAATCCAAAACGACTTGAAAAGGGTATTTTATCAGATGTCGCAAACTCAATTCTTATCAAGGTTAATCAAATCGGTACACTTTCCGAAACACTTGACGCTGTTGAAATGGCACATAAAAACGGCTATACCGCCGTTATATCACACCGCAGCGGTGAAACGGAAGATACCACAATCGCCGATATTGCCGTTGCTGTAAACGCAGGACAAATAAAAACAGGCGCACCGAGCCGAACAGACAGAGTTGCAAAATATAACCAGCTTTTGAGAATAGAAGAAGAACTCTGTGGTATCGCGCAATACGGAAAATTTTAATCACACAAAAAGGCACTTACTATACCAATTATAATAAGTGCCTTTATTTTATTGTTTATGTGCCTCCATATTTTTCGGCAACACCAAATTCAAAATAATCGAAACCAAGAACACAACCGCAACGCAGTTTTCAGCGAACACGTTTTGAATGATTTGCGGAAAGATTGAGAAAATTTCAGGAACTTGTGTAAAGCCCAGTCCGATACTCAATGACAATGCGGCGATAATAATATTTCTCTGCGAAAAACCGCATTTTGCAATCATCTGCAAACCGCTTATAACAATATTACCGAACATCATAAGCGTACAACCGCCAAGCACAGCCTCAGGCAATGTTGCAAGTAATGTTCCGAACATAGGGAACAATCCTGCCAAAACCATAATAACGCAGCCTGTGAAAATCGTAAATCTGTTTACGACTTTTGTCATTGAAACAAGTCCCACGTTTTGGCTGAACGACGTAATCGGCAAACAACCAAAAAGTCCCGACAATGCACTGACAAAACCGTCTGCGGCGATTGAGCCTGTAAGCTCCTTCTTTGAAACCTCACGATTTAATCCCGATGACGCAAGTGCCGATGTATCTCCGATTGTTTCCGTTGCAGACACAAGGAAAATCACAAACACGGAAATAATTGCGCCTATATTGAATGTCGGTTTAATCGGAAGTATCTGCGGAAGCGATACAATTTGTGCCGTACTCAATCCTGAAAAATCAACCATACCCATACACACAGCCACAATATAACCTACGATAAGTCCGAACAAGACGGACAACTGTTTCCAATATGATTTAGCAAAAATATTAAATCCGATACAACAAACCAATGTAATTGTTCCGAGAATTAAATTTTTAGCCGAACCGAAATCCTCCGCACCCGAACCGCCGCCGAACGATGTTGCGCCGACCGACAAAAGCGAAAAGCCGATAGCCGTTACAACCGAAGCCGCCACAATCGGCGAAATCAGTTTAACCCAATACTTTGCAAAAAGTCCGAGTATGCCTTCAATAATTCCGCCTATAATAACGGCTCCGTATCCGTATGTAGGACCGACAAAACAGAACACAGATACAAACGTAAAACTTATTCCCATTACAATCGGCAATCCCGAACCGACTTTCCATATAGGATACAACTGAATTACAGAACCTATTCCCGCAACAATCATAGCCGTCTGAATAAGTCTTGCGGTTTCGGTTGTGTCTAAACCGCAAGCACTTGAAACAATAATAATCGGTGCGATATTCGCAACGAACATAGCCAAAATATGTTGCAGACCAAACGGAATAGCTTTTGAAACAGGCACTTTTCCGTCTAACTGATAAATGTTATTAATATCACTGTTTTTCATTTTATTGTTCCTCTCTGAATTTAATCGTACCTGTTTTGCTGTCCATATCGTCAACTATTGCCAAAGATTCTAATTGAAAACCTAAGTTACGAATAATTCTTCCGCCTGCTTGGAAACCTTTTTCAACAGCTATTCCTATTCCCTCAACCGTTGCACCGGCTGACTTGACTATCTGAATTAATCCCTGCAGAGCACAACCGTTTGCCAAGAAATCATCAATAATCAATACACGGTCGTTTTCATTCAAAAACTTTTTCGCAACAATAACCTGATTTTTGCATTTGTGCGTGAATGACTCAACCTCCGCAACGTACATTTCACCCTCAAGATTTACGCTCTTTGATTTTTTCGCAAAAACAACGGGTACACCGAAATGTTGAGCGGCGATACAGGCAATACCTATACCCGATGCCTCGATAGTCAAAATTTTATTTATATTCGCACCCTCAAAGCGTTTTTTCCATTCCTTGCCCATCTCATTAAACAATTCAATGTCCATTTGATGATTTAAAAAGCTGTCCACTTTAAGCACGTTACCCTCTTTAACTATTCCGTCCTTTAAAATTCTTTCCTCTAAACAGTTCATCTTTACTCTCCTCAAATAATAAAATATATACGATTATACCACACTTACACCCATAATACAATTAATATCGACATCAAATTGCAAAAAAATATGAGGACTTTTTAAGTCCCCATATTTGTATTTCTTTCATTTTTCAAATCACTGTGAACACGATGATATTCCGGACTTTCCATCATCATTACCTGATGAACTCCGATACCTTTCAGAAGCGGTAATTTAAGTCTGTACTTAACCCAAATGAATGCGTATATAAACAATGCCACAAACAGAACAAAGCACAAAATATATATATTTCTTCTTTGTACAGGGTCAGTTGATATATTGAACATCATATACACCTGAAGTGCTATACCCACGATTTGCAAAAGCGGGAAAAGCGGTGTCTTGAAGTTACGCGGAACATTTTTCATTTTACGTCTTAGCATAATTACATTGACGTGTGATGTAATATATGAAAGCATCCAGAAAAGCGAGCAAGTAAGAGTTAAAAATGCCACCTGTTCACCTGTCGAAATGCCCGATGCCTCGATAATGCAAGTAAGCACACCCAAAATTATAATAACCCAATAAGGTGCTCCGTTTTTGTTTTTCTTTTGAAAAAACGCCGGAAGAAGATTCATCTTTGCCATTCCGCAGCATATTTCCGAAACCGAACAAATAATAGAGTTTTGCGTACTTACCGCAGCAAATATAGCGACAATAATCATCCAATATTTGCCCCACTTACCGAGCATATTCACCGCATAAAGAACGTGCGGTGACGCTGCACTTCCAAGATCGGACCACAATGTATAATTCTTAAATCCGAATACAAGCAATATTTGAATAATTCCCATTATGCCAAGTGAAAGCACCATACTGAGCGGTACTTTTTTAGGACTTTTCATATCTTTACCCAAAGGTACAATAAACTCCGCACCGATAAAGAACCAAAATGCCGTTGCGGTAAGCGGAAGAATGTCCTTTAAATCCGACGAAATAACCGCATCTTGTGCCACCTGTTCACCCGAACCCAAACCGAGTACGCCGATAATACCGAGTGCAAGCAATGACACTACCATAAATGCCGCAACGATTTCCTGCAAAAGCGTTGACATATTCACGCCTTTTAGATTAATGAATATAAGAACAATCGTTATTCCCACGCTGAACACCGCAGGCGGTATCGCCTTACCCGTCATTTCCGTCATTACATTTGCAAACATCGCACCTTCGGCAGGTGCGGCGAAAACATTGCTTATTAAATAACCGCCGACCATCGTTACAATAGTCAACAGCGGACCGAGTCCGGCAAGAGTGTATTGAGCGATACCGCCGGTAAGGTTAGGCATTATCGCATTTAATTCGGCTATCGACAAAACCGCAAGCATATTTGCTATACACGCTATGACAATAGCAATAACGAACGGTGTACCGACCGCACTTGAGCCGCTTGCCGACGAAACGAAACAGCTCGTTGCGATAAGCATACCCACACCGGTTGATACTGCACCAAAAAGACTGATTTTTTTCATATGAGTAACCTCCGATTTAATCTATCTTTGATTTCTGCAAAGCGTCAATTCCGTCTTCGCCCGTTCTGATACGAATAATATTACGAACATCCGACACGAATATTTTTCCGTCACCGATGTGTCCCGTATAAAATTCTTTTTTCAAAAATTCTATAACTTCTTTAACTTTAGACGTTTCACATATCATAATCATAGTACTTTTCGGAAGAAGTCTTAACGGCTGTTCCGTAAAATCAAGCATATACTCCGAACTTCCGCTCTGCACACCGCAACCCATAGCATTGTAAACGGTTATGCCCGATATTCCGAGCTTATGTATTTCCTTGATGTGTTTTGAGCTAAGCATTTCGATAAATGCCGAAACCTTAGACATACTTCCTATAATCTCTATTCTTGAAAATTCAGCTTCCATTATTTTTACCTCCGTTTTGTTAAAACAGGCGTATAGAACACATATGTTCTATACGCCGTTGTATATTAAAAACTTTTTTTACTTGTTATATCTTCCGCATCTTTTACGGCGTATTCTTCGCAAAGAAAACCTTTCACCCATCTGCCGTTGATAAGCTCGACATTGCCTATCGAAAGCGGTGTGTTTACGTTACTCATAAAACTTCCGAGCTTTGAAACGGGTATTTTGAATATATCAATATTTATATTTTCACCGTTTTCCGCTCTCACAAGTCCGGGCTTAATCGGATTTGTATTGAGTTTGTACAGCTTGTACTCCTTTGCAGTCGCTGTACTTTCGATATACTCCGCTCCCAATTCGGTGAGCTGACTTTCAAGGGCATATCCCTTTTTGTGAAGTCCGCATACCGCAAAATCAATACTTTCGGTTTTAAGAAAACTTTCCGCTGTTTGAAGTACAAGATTTATACTGTCCGCAAGTCCGAAAATCGTAATTCCGAACGGTAAATTTTTATCTTGCGTATTTTCCGGTACTGCCACTGCCATAAGGTCAAGCAAGTTGCAGTGATTTGTATAAAGTCCCATTAAGCTGTTCGTCTTTACGGGATCTTCCCTTACTTGTTCTCTTGTGAATGTGCCTCCTGCCGTTGGCATTACCATAACGGCATTTTTTAATATTTCCTTTGCCTTGTGTCTGTAATATTGCAACATATGCAAATCTTCAAACAGTCTTGCGGCGGTCTTTTCTTCCGTACCGCCCGACTGAAGAATTTTCTTGGTAACAGGAAAAACTTTATCCTCGTTTTCACTGACAAATTCTTTTAAGTCAGCCCATCTTTCCGCAACATACGCACCGTCATAAAGAATTAACGCGGCATCATAAAACATTTTATAATCAATATATTCAACCTTAACTCCGAGTTTTTTTATACGTTCCGTTGCCGAATACCATTTAGCCCTATGAACCTCTGCGTTATCACCGAAAAATGCAGGTTCTTCCAAAGGAAGATATATTTTTTCGGGAAGTTTTTTACCTTTATCCTCATATTCTTTCGACCAAACACATTCCGCATCATAGCCTTTGGCATATTGATTGACTGTTTCGGTATCTTCAAGACTGTTTGCAAATACCGTCACACAGTCAAGACTTGCACAAGCCGGTACTACTCCGGATGTGGACCACGCACCCAATGACGGTTTAAAGCCTACAAGTGTATTTAGCATTGCGGGTACTCTTCCGGAGCCTGCCGTATCGGTACCGAGCGAAAACGCCGCCATACCCAAAGCAACCGACACCGCAGAACCCGAACTTGAGCCGCCGCTAATCATTTTATCGTCATACGCATTATGCACTTCACCGTACGGACTTCTTGTACCGACAAGTCCCGTTGCAAATTGGTCAAGATTTGTCTTTCCGACAGGGAACGCACCTGCGTCAATTAACTTCTGTACCACAAACGCACTTTTTTTCGGCATATACGAATATTCGGGGCAAGCCGCCGTTGTCGGAACGCCCTCAAGGTCGATATTATCCTTTATCGCGAACGGTATTCCCCACAGCGGTTTATCCTCACTTCTCGGCGGAAGTTTTGAGATATACTTTTCCATAAGCTCTCTTGAAGGAGCAACTATCCAAATATTCTTGTCCTTATTTTCTTCGGCTCTTTTCAAAATTTCATCGACAAGCTCGTAAGGTGTAAGTTCGTTATTGTCATACGCTTGATTTATCCATTTCAATGATAATTTCTTAGGAAAAAACTTCATTACTTATTCCTCCGTTTTTACAGCCGCAATCATCTGACCTGCGTCAACCTGTTGACTTGTCTTTATAAATACCTTTTCAATTACTCCGCTGCATTCACTTTCAATAGGGAATTCCATCTTCATACTTTCCAAAACGGCAACCGTATCGCCTTTCTTAACTTCCTGACCTTCTTCAATCAGGACTTTCCATACACTGCCCGGAATAGTTGCGTTAATCGGCTCACAGCCGTCAGGCAAAACATCATCTGCGTGAGTATCTTCCGTTTCCGTATCCGATTCAAAATGGTCAAGTCCGTTTTCAATCCATCTCTGTCTTTATGCTTGGAATGATGCCTCTTGATGTGCCTTGAATTTTTGAGCGGACTCTTTGATACTTTCAAGATATTCCTTGTACTTACCCAAATTAAATGTAGTTTCCTCAATATCAATGTGGAATTTACATCTCAGAAAATCATCTCTGTACTGTAAAATCTCATCGGCACTGCACGGATAAAATTTAAGTCTGTCAAAGAAATTCAAAAGCCACGGCTTACCTTTTTTGAAATACTCCGTTTCTCTTAACGGATTCCACATCTGAATTGTACGTCCGACAAACTGATAACCGCCGGGACCCTCCATACCGTATACGCAAAGGTATGCTCCGCCGATACCGACAGCGTTTTCAGGCGTCCAAGGTCTTGCCGGATTATACTTTGTCGTTACCATTCTGTGACGCGGGTCAACCGGTGTCGCAACCGGTGCGCCAAGATAAACGTCACCCAAACCAAGTACAAGATAATCTGCGTCAAACACAATATTCTGAACGTCCCCGATACTGTCAAGACCGTTAATTCTTCTGATAAATTCAGGGTTAGACGGACACCAAGGTGCATTCGGTCTTACCGTCTGCTGATAACGCTTTGCGGCAAGCTGTGTTTGCGGATCGTCCCATGAAAGCGGAAGTTTGATAATTCTTGATGGTACCGTTATATCGTCCAGCGATGAAAGGTTTGCATTTATTTCTTTTACTTTTTCACAAACTTCTCTCGCAGAAATTTTATTTACATCAAAATGTACTTGCAATGAACGAATACCCGGTGTCATATCAATTACAGGTAAATCCGATTTTTCGATTTCGTTCATAAGGATATGTACTCTGAAACGCAGTTCAATATCAAGCACCATATCGCCGTATTCAACAAGGATATTTTCTTCACCCTGCAATCTGATTTTGTAATCGGTATTGTCGTGTGTTCCCTCTGCCATAATCGAATATGACGCGTCAAGCTGAGCAGGCTTCGGAAGAACAACGTCCGTATAATCAAGATTGATATTTTTATCTTGATTTTTTCTTATAGTTTCGGCTTGTTCAAGGGTTAGAAGTTGGAAGTGAACTTTATCGCCCGGATGTAATTGACCGAGTTTCCACATTTCACCTTTTGCCGTTGTAACCGGGCAAACAAATCCGCCAAGCGACGGACCGTCAGGACCTAATAAAATCGACTGGTCGCCTGTAAGGTCAAGCGTACCGATTGCGTATGCGTTATCGTGTATATTTGACGGATGAAGTCCCGCTTCACCGCCGTCCTCTCTCACCCACTGCGGAACAGGTCCGTTAAGTCTGATACCCGTTCTTGCACTGTTAAAGTTTACGGTATATTCCGAACTTGTAAATGTGTCAAGATATTCAGGTTTCAAATATTCATAAGTAGGCTGCGGGCCCGGCAAAACGCCGATAGTCCATGTATTATCAATCTTAGGAATATACTTACCGTCAAATGAATTAAAGTTATCTGCCTGACAATCCTCTGCAATATGAAGTACATCACCCATTCTCAATGCACGTCCGTTATGACCGCCGAATTTACCGTCACAGAATGTTGATGATGAACCCATAATCTTAGGTACGTCTATACCGCCCTTAACAAGAAGATATGTTCTCATACCTTTTGCGGCGGTTTTAAATTTAAGCTCTTGCATAGGTGACGCACTTATAACCGTGTACATCGGCACACTTTCACCGTCAAGCGTTGCCTGCATATCCGCACCTGTTATACAAAAACTTGCGGTCGTTCTGAATCTGTATGTACCGCCGCGCATTGTAAGCTCAATACCTGCCGCGTTAAGGTCGTTACCAAGCAATTTATTACCTATTTTAAAGCTGTACGCGTCCATAGCACCGCAAGGCGGTACACCGACAGTCCAGTACCCAATCATACCGTCAGCATCTTGTACCGTTGACTGAACACCGCCGTCAAGCACTTCAAGTGCATTTTCTTCAGCTTGAATTTACAATATAAGTGCAACAAGTAAAAAAATAATGACTCAAAGGGAAAA
>OAUU01001069.1_pt1 | contig 11609 bp, 8 predicted proteins | sample 1501381 | NCBI WGS metagenome assembly OAUU01 (sample SAMEA2580057, study PRJEB22360) | human gut metagenome | reverse complement strand
CTGGCCGACCGCGACCGCCGTTCCGGCACGTTCGATCCGGCCGCCGCCGGACAGACGGACGCGCAACGGGCCGCCCTGCATCGCATCGACGAAATCGCCGACCGTGCTCGCCGCGTGGCCATGTCCCGTCCGCGCTGACGGCTGCCATGCCGGTTCGCCGACAATCGCACCGCCCGCGCTGAACGCCGGATATCCGCCACTTTTTATGCGATTGACCGGTTTCGCTCGGCGCAGATGTGAAGAAAATGCGATAGAGTGGTACCACCATCACCTAAAGGAGGACATCATGGCTGATTTTAATTTTGGTGACGGCCTGCGCAAGGTCTTTCTCGCCGGCGTCGGTGCCTTGGCGACCACTGTTGAGAAGAGCCAGGAAATCGTTGACGACCTCGTCAAGAAGGGCGAGCTGACCGTCGAGCAGGGCAAGGCCCTCAACGCCGAACTCAAGCACAAGGTCGAAGAGGCTAAGGAAGCCCCTGAGTCCAAGGATGCAGCCCCGGCCGAAACCGAAGACAAGGCCGAGTAGCTCCAGTCTTTCGTATCGCCGTCTGCCGCGCATGTGAGCGCCCGGACGGCGATTTGCTATGCCCGCGCGACGCCGGCGAAACGTTCGTCTGGCATCGCGGGCTTTCCAGCCGATTTCCCAACCGTTTGCGAGCAGTGACATGTCTTTGAAACACCCATCCGACAAGCCGGACGCGGCACGCCCCGAAAGCGTGGAGCCCGTCACGCTGTCCGACAGGGTCAACGCGGTCATCAACCCCACGGCCGACCCTTCGCCGGACGCCGCCTCCCAAGCAAACGGACTGACGGATGAGCTTGCCCACGAATCCGCGGACGATGCCGGCGAAACGGACGATACCGGCAAAGCGGCCGGTGCCAACGCGCAATCGTCCGAAACCATCGGCATCTTCGGAGCGCGCAAAGACACGTTCTCCGCGCGCTACCATCTGACCCGCCGCGGCAAACTCCGGCGTCTTGCGCAAATCGCGCAGATCGCCAACAAATTCGACGTGGTTCACGGACTCACGCCCGTCAAAATGCGTCTCATGCTCGAAGCGCTCGGCCCCACGTTCGTCAAGGTCGGACAGATCCTGTCCATGCGCTCCGAAATCCTGCCGCAATCGTTCTGCGACGAACTGTCCAAACTGCGCGCCGACGCCGACCCCATGCCATACAGCACGGTGCTGCAGGTGCTTGAGGACGAATACGGCCGGCCCGTGGACGAGATCTTCGACCATATCGACCCCACCCCGCTCGGCTCGGCCAGCCTTGCGCAGGTGCATCGTGCGAAACTGCTCACCGGCGAGGACGTGGCCATCAAAGTGCAACGTCCGGGCGTGCGCGAAACCATGGCGCAGGACGTGTCCATCATGCGCACCATCGCGGGAATCGCCACCAAAACCATGCGCAGCGCGCAGGTGGTGGACCTGTCCGGCGTGGTCGAGGAACTGTGGGACACCTTCGAATCGGAAACCGACTTCCTCATCGAAACGCGCAATTTGGCGGAATTCAAACGATTCTGCGAACGCTACAAATACATGGACTGCCCGAAGCCGTACCCGGAACTATGCACCGAACACGTGGTGGTCATGGACTACGTGGAAGGCATCTCCGTCTCCCATCCGGACGAGCTGCTTGCAGCCGGCTACGACCTGAAGGAAATCGGCACCAAACTCGTGGACAACTACGCCACGCAGGTACTCGACGAAGGCTTCTTCCACGCGGACCCGCACCCCGGCAACATCATGGTGCGCGGTGGGCAGATCGTGCTGCTCGACCTGGGCATGACTGGCCGGCTCAACGCCAAAACCCGTTCCGTGCTGAAGGACATGATCTTCGCCGTGGCCGAGCAGGATTCCCCCAAGCTTGCCGACGGTCTGCTGCGTTTCGCCGGCGCCGAGGCCGATCCGGAGGATTATCCGGCATTGCTGGCCGATCTGGACGTGATCGTCAAGGAATTCGGCACAGTGGACCTGGCCGAACTGGACATCGCCGCCATGCTGACGGCCCTGACGCAGATGGCGCAACGCCACGGCATCGAAGTGCCGAGCACCGTCACCACGGTCGGCCGCGCGCTGGTCACGTTGGAGGGATTGCTTGACGAATTCATTCCCGACGTGAACATGATCCAGATCATCTCCGACCACATCGCGTCGAGCACGTCGAAGAAGGATTTCGCCAAGGACGAGACGAAATCGCTGGCTCTCGAAAGCCATCAGGCGCTGCACAGTCTGCTGGCCGCCGCCAACGAGATGAAAGTGGCCTCCCGCATGCTCACGCGCGGCCAGCTGCGCGTCAATATGGAGATGGTCGGTTCGCAGGAGCCGATCCACCTGATCGCCAACATGGTGAACAGGCTTACGATGGCGCTTATCGTGGTCGGCCTGTTCATCGGCTCGTCGATTGTGTATTACGCGGGCATCAAGCCGGTGATTTTCGGTATTCCGATTGTTGGTTTCCTTGGCTACGTGATCGCGTTCATCCTGTCCGTCTGGATTGTGTTCGACATCTACTTCAAAGGACGCGATTCGAAGAAGCGGTAGCCGGGCGTTTTGCGTTGCGGGTGGCTTGTGTTGCGGCGCGCTCGCATTCGTGTTGGTGATTGCGTTCATATCTGCGTTTGCGATTGCATTTGCGTTCCCGGATTATTCGATGGGACACGGCTTTTTGCTGAATAATCAGACAGGTTGTCAATGATTTCACTCCCCCTAATATGGACCCATTGACGGGGTACTGTTTTGGTGGCATAATGCTCAATGTCGACGATGACATCACCACCCGGTTCCCATGGAGGAGAGGACATGCAGGCCGGGAAATCCCAGCGAAGCGTGCTCGCGCTCGTGATCACCTGTGCCCTGATTCTTGGATTTGGTATCCCCCTTATTCCCCTTGTCGGAGTGGATTCCGCCGAAGGGACGGAGGTCTCCGCCGCTTCCGACGTTGCCACCGTCTCCGCCGAAAACAGCCTGCAGAACGGCAGTTTCGAACAGCCGGACGTGTACCAGTACCGTGAAACCAGCGATGTTCCGTATTGGAAATCCACCACGACTTCAGGCAGCATCGAAATCGGCAGTGTCTTCAAAAACGGCAACGGAGACAATGACTCCCTGCACATGCGCACCGGCGAGAAAGTGGCCGCGGCCGAAGGCAGCCAATTCGGCAAGCCGGCCACGTCGAACGGCAACGACCAGTACGCCGAACTGAACTCCAACCAGGCGAGCTCGCTGTACCAGGTGGTCAACACCGTGCCCGAATCGAAATACGATTGGGGCCTGTACCACCGCGGCAGGCAGGGCAAGGACGCCATGGCGCTGGTGGTCGGCCCGAAACAGAACGTGGCCCCCATGAAGACGTCCGCCACCAGCAACGACCAGCTGCAGCAGATCGTCACATGGGTGTCGGGCCAGCAGGACCGTGATTTCGGCCTTGACATGGTGCATTTCAGCCAGACCGGCACCAGCCGGAAAATCACCGTATACACCACCAAATTCGCGTCCGGCGGCAGATTCGACACCACCGGCGTGAGCTCGCCGTTCAGCTGGTACAAAGACAGCCGCCACACGGAACGTTGGGAACTGTGGATTATCGTCTCCGACTGCGACGAATGGTATGGGCATGGCGAATTCAACGGCGATGAGGATTCGGACGCCTCATACATCGTGCCGGAAGGCCAGAACGAGACCCTGCTCGGTTTTGTGGCCGTGAGCACCTCCACGGGAGACATCACATCCGGCAACCTGCTCGACGCGGTGCAGTTCCGCTAGTACTATCGCATGGACTTCCAAACCCCGCCAAGCGGCAGCGGCACCTACAGCACGGACGGCGAAACACCGGTCGCGTTCGACAGCGCGGCCTCGAAAAGCGACTACGCGCTGGTCGGCAGCGACGTGACCGTCACCGCCAAACCGGTCGACGCCAGCCACCACTTCCTCGGCGCGTATGTCGGCGACACGTTCGTAGACGCGGACCAATGGACGGCCAACGCGGACGGCTCGTATTCGCTGACGCGCACGCTGACGGCCAACCTGTCCGTACGCCTGATGTTCAGCGCGAACACCGTGGTCTACGACGTCAACGGCGGCGACCCCTACGATTCCGACAATCCCGAAACCGGCCACGAGATCTACATCAAGAGGGGCTCAAGCTATACCAACAAGACCGCCGCCACCAAGCGGAACGACGACGGATGGCGGTTCACGGGCTGGAAATACGATGACGACCATATCCTCGGCGTCAACCACAAGATCACCTACGGTTCCAAAACGAACGACCTGTCCATCAGCCAGAACGACCAGACCGTAGTTTCCGGCATTCCGGCGGAGAAAGGCATCACGCTCACCGCGCAGTGGACGTACCGGCAGGCCTTCGCCACCACGCCCGAAGAGGACGCCGAATACACCAGCTTCCTCAACGAGGACCCCAACGGCGTGATGGCATACATCAACATCCCCCGACTCAAATCCACCTTGCCGATCTACCACTACACCACACCGGAATCGCTGCAGAAAGGCGTCGGCCATCTACGTGGCTCCGCCCTGCCCGTCGGCGGCAAAAACACGCACGCCGTGCTCTCCGCACACCGCGGCCTGCCGACCTCACGCCTGTTCACCGACCTTGACAAGGTGAGGAAAGGCGACCACTTCTACATCACCGTGCTCAACCGCACGCTCGCCTACGAGGTCGATCGAATCAGCGTGGTCAAACCCGACCAAACGAAGGAACTCAGCGTCCAGCCCGGCAAGGACCTCGTCACGCTCGTCACCTGCACGCCGTACGGCGTGAACACGCAACGGCTGCTGGTGCGCGGCCATCGCGTGCCATACAACGCGGCGCAAGCCAAACACGAGGCTGCGGATTCCGCGGTCTCGTCATTCACCGTCTACGGTTTCGTCGCAACCTACGGCACGCTCGCCATCGCGCTTGCCGGCATCGCCGTGCTCCGCCGCAACGCAGCGGCCCGCACCCCGCATCACGCCGCCGATTGGCCGCATAGCCTCACCGTCTCAGTCCGCTAATAAAAGGCGATTAGCCAGTCTTACCGGCTCCGTAATCGCCCTTCCGTATTTTGTCCCGCGAAAGTCCGTTCCTGGTAACAAAATGGAAAGGGAAACGATCGGCGATACCCCTTTTGCTCACGACTTACGATTTTGCGTATCTTTGGCGGGATGTGCGTCAAAAAAGACGGAAAAACAGGCGATTTATACCCCCTACCATGCTTTGCGGCACCCTCTTTCGCTCACGACTGTGCCAAACCGGCCTAAATCGCAAGTCGTGAGCAACAGGGCGCAACCTGCCAGGCCCCACTACCGACTCGGCAATCGCCCTCCCATATTTTGTCCCGCGAAAGCCTTTCGAGGCCGACGTGGGTGCCGTTAGAGCGTGGGAATCGCCATATGCAACGGCGAAACTGAATAATCGGTGAAATCGTGAGCGAAAACCGGCAAACTGGGCTACGCTCGTAACAAGTGGCTCATTGCGCGCGCAAATGCGGTGAGCAGGGTCAATCGCAAGGGAGGATGCCCATGTCAAAGTCGTTTCTCAAGAAAGCGCTGCTCGGCGGTGCGGTGGCGGCGGGAGCCGCGGTGTGGGCGATCGCCCCGCGTTCCTTCTCCGACAAGCGGCGCAACTATGTGCCGGCCGTTCCGGACGTGTGGTACGCGCACCGCGGTCTGCATGACGCCGGTTCCGGACTCACCGCGCAATACGCCAACGAAAGCGGCGAATACGTGGCGCTCGCCCGCCGCATGGCCAGAAAGCCGGGGTCGGCATACACCCGGCGTGATTGCCCCTGAAAACTCGCTTGCCGCGTTCGCAGCCGCCTGTGAAGCCGGGTACGGTATCGAACTGGACCTGCAGATGACGCGCGATGGCGAGGTCGTGGTGGTGCATGACGGCGACCTGATGCGTGTTGCCGGAGATCCGCGCCGTATCGCCGATCTCACGTATGACGAGCTGACTCGTATTCCGCTGTTCCCGACCGACGCTCCGGGCGCATGCAAGGCCGCGCCGCTGCCGTTGGCGTTGGAGGAACCGCCGCTGGTCACCACGCCGGACAACGCGCCGGAAGGCTACTATCAGCATGTGCCGCTATTCGCCGACGTGCTCAAAGTGGTCGCCGGCCGCGTGCCGCTGATCGTGGAATATAAGTTCGACGATAATTCGAAGTGGGATCCGCGCGACGTGGAGCTTATGGAGAAGGGCGACGCGTTGCTGCAGGCATACTCCGGCAAGTATGTGATCGAATCGTTCAATCCGGCGGCCGTGAACTGGTACAAGGAGAACCGTCCGGAAGTGTGCCGCGGCCAGCTGTCTTGGTGGCCGTACGGCGAGGACAAGCCCACCGATCCGGTGGCGCTCGGCAAGGAATACGCGGCCGGCGCGCTGGTATTCGACTGGATTTCCCGTCCTGATTTCGTTGCCTACGATTGGAAGGGCGGCAACAGCCCGCAGGTGAAGCTGGCCCGGTTCATGGGTGCGGTGCCGGTGTCGTGGACCGTGCGCAGCCGCGACGAATACGCGCAGTGCTGCGACCAGTTCGACCGCCACATCTTCGAAGCGTTCGTGCCCGACGAGCAGTAGCCGACTGATAGTTGCCTGGCGAGCGACAGCAGCCGGGCGCTAGTCGACGGACTATGGTCGACAGGCGACAGCCGGTTTTATATGGTTTCGGCCTGCCATCGCATGATTGGTGCGGTGGCAGGCCGAATTTTTATTCGATTGATTTATTCCGATTGGCAGCTCAGTCGATCACGCCGTACAGACGGTCGCCGGCGTCACCCAAGCCCGGCACGATGTAGCACTTGTCGTTGAGCTTCTCATCGACGGCGCACAGCACCAGCTTGAACTTGATGGACGGGTCGAGGTTTTCCTCAACGAACTTCAGACCTTCCGGAGCGCCCAGAATGCACACTGCGGTGATGTCCTTCGCACCGCGCTCGGCCAGATAGTGGGTGGCCGCAACGAGCGTGCCGCCGGTGGCGAGCATCGGGTCGATCAGGAAGCACTGACGGCCGGTGAGATCCTCCGGCAGACGGTTCGCGTACGTGATCTGCTGGGTCGGGTTCTCCTCGTCGCGCTTCATGCCGAGGAAACCGACTTCAGCGGACGGAATCATCTTGGTCATGCCGTCGAGCATGCCCAGACCCGCGCGCAGCACCGGCACGATAATCGGAGCCGGGGCGGCGATGTGCTTGCCGATCATCGGAGCCACCGGGGTTTCGATGGGCTTGTCCACGACTTCGATGTCGCGGGTGGCTTCGTAGGCCTCGAGCATCACGAGTTCGGAAACGAGCTCGCGGAACGTGGAGGACGGAGTGTTCTTGTCGCGAAGAACGGTGAGCTTGTGGTCCACCAGCGGGTGGTTCAAAACATGAATATCCATGGTTTCTAAGCGTAGTCCATGTATCGGCTGTTCGGCAACGCGCCGGTAGGTCGGTCAGATGAAACCCAGATGAGCGCCGATCGGATGGCAATCGAAAATCGCAAGAAAGCCAGAGAAAAATTCGAAAAACATCAAAAGAGGAGAAAAGCGCCGAACCACGAAAGCGCCTGTCGGCGCAAAGGCCGCTCGCAGCGGCAAAAAATGGAGCCCGGGGCTATGCATGGCCCGGCGCGAATTCCTATTGTACAGTCGCGCTCGACGCTTCGCAGCGCCGTGTCGTGTGGGGTATGAAACGGGGGAAAATTACGGAAAGCGGCGGTGGAAAGCAGTAGTGGAAAACGACAGTGGAACGGCCTATTCCAATCGTCCGCGCCGCCACAGATTCGCCCCGTGGCGGAAATCCTTGGCCGTGGCGAACAGGTTGCCGGCTGTGTGCATCAGTTTCGCAGCCTTCGCGCGCGCCCGCTTCTCAACGGCCGACGGGTGGCTGCCGGCCGCAGCAGACGCAGCGGAACCGTCGGAAACATCAGATGATCCGGCCTCGCTGGAACCGCCCAGCGAAGCCAGTTTGCGCGCTTCGATACGCAATCCCAACGCAACCACGTCGGTGAAGGCGGCGGCCCGCTCAAGTGCCACGGCGAAATCGCCTGTAAACGCGCCGGCCAAAATCGAATCGGCGGTACGTGCGATGTCGTCTTCCGTCGGTGCCTGGTCCACGCCGGCAATCGCGGAAGCGGTGGTGGCGACGGGCTCGCCGACGCGCCACAGTCGCGCGATCGATTCGCGGTTCTTCCGCATCCACGTACGCAGCAGATACAGTCGCCACAGAATGCCCGGCAGCGAGTCGGGGTCGGCATGGCTCCACAATTCGGCGATCACGTCCACGCCTTCGCGGTCCACCAGCGTCAGCACACGTTCCACCAGTTCGGCGTCCTGCGTGTGGTGCACGCGGTCAAGCAGCGCCGCGGCCGACGCATGGCACATTTCGTTGATTTCCGCCGGATCGGCGCCGCCGGCGATATTGTCGGCCATCATCTGGTCGAGCTGGCCGGGGCGTGCCGGACGCGGCGAACCGGTGTTCGTGAAACCGGCGGAACGGCTGGGAACGACTGAACCGGAACCGTAGTGCATGTTAGTAGACAATGGGGGAGACCTTCTGAATGTCGATGATGCTGGGGCCTTGCGGTGTGTCGATGATGAACAGCGACATGGCGGTGCCGGTAGGCATGTATGGCGATTTTGCGATGAGCTGCTTGGCAAGCTGCTTACGCGCGCACAGGCCGCGCAAATGGTCGTACATGCCGCCGATGACCGGCCGGTGCATGCAGATGGCCGTGGTTTCGCGGCTGTTGAGCGTCTGCGTGATCTGCTCGCGGAACGCCAGCCATGAGGCCGCCGGATGCTCGGCGAACGCGTCCTCCGTCAACGCGTTGATGTGTTCCATCGGCCGTTCGGTCTGCCAGCTCAGCACCTGCAACGTCTCCTGGCAGCGCAGCCACGGCGAGGTGGCCAGTCGCGTCGGGTTGAAACAGGCGAGCTCGCGGTTGAGGGCAAACGCCATCGCCGCGCCTTTCGGCGTGATCGGACGGTTCGCGTCGGTGCCCTTCCACGACTTGCGCGATTCAGCCTTCGCATGGCGTACAATCAGCAGATTCTGCGCGGTCGCGCCACCCTCCTGCACGCGGTCCACGAACACTGCCAACGTGTCCTTATCGGTCGAATGAGACAGTATTTTGCGCGCCTCACGCACGGAAACCCAGACGATATCGTTGATCTCGCCCACGTCCGCGCGGTGCACCGGGCCGAACGCGTCCAGCAGATGTTCGGCATCGTCGGCGGAAATCGGCTGCGCCATCCAATACAACGTGTGCTTGGTGTCGGCCGTGCAATCGTGCGAATGCCGGGTCTTCTTGCCCTCTTCGGACAACGGGTATTCGACTTCGCACAGATACGGTCCGAGTTTGACCGGCGACCCCGTCTCTTCGCCGATTTCACGCACCGCCGCATGCCGATGCGTCTCGTTCTGCTCGAGTTTGCCTTTCGGCCAGCTCCAATCGTCATACTTCGGACGGTGCACGATACATACTTCAATGCTGTCGAGCTGTTCCTGCGCGGATTTGCTACTGGCGATCGCAGGATCGTTCGCGATATCGCTGCCCGCCTTCCATCGCCATACGATGCCGCCGGCGGCTTCCACGATGCGTCTCATCTTTTCGCTCATATTGTCCTATTCTAGGCTGGGCCGGGCTGGCGGCGGCGCGTGACGTCCGAACATACAGAAAATGGCCGGGCCCGCAAAGTGCGGAACCGGCCATTCGCCTCGATCGATCAGTGCCTTACCGGTCGACGCGTGTGTTTCTTGATGAGGTATTCCTGGCTGTCGACCAGCGGTCGACCTTCCTCATCCTTGCAATGGCGCACATAGGTGCCATCGGCCTGCATATGCCAAGACGCGGTGGAATCGGCCATCTGCAAATCGACGTACTTGATGAGCTCGTCGATCTGCTCCGGAGCCACAATGCGGACCAGCGCTTCGACTCGACGGTCGAGGTTGCGGTGCATCAGATCAGCGGAACCAATCCACACTTCCGGACCGGCCGCAGGGCCTTCGCCAATCTGCGGGCCATCGGAGTTGGCGAACGCGTAAATACGGCTGTGCTCAAGGAAACGGCCCAGGATCGAACGTACGCGGATGTTCTCGGAAAGTCCCGGAACGCCCGGCTTGAGCGCGCAGATGCCACGTTCCACGATGTCGATCTTCACGCCGGCCTGGCTTGCACGGTACAGCGCGTCGATGGTCTTCTCGTCGACGATGGAATTGACCTTGATCTTGATCCACGCTTCCTTGCCGGCGCGTGCGGCGTCCTCCTCGCGGCGGATGCGCTGAATCAAGCCGGAACGCACGGTGCGCGGCGCCACCAGCAGACGGTGGAAGCTCGACTTCGGCGCGTAGCCGGACAGCTGGTTGAACAGGCGGGTCATATCCTGGCCGACCACCGGATCGCAGGTCAGCAGGCCCAGGTCGGTGTAGATGCGGGCGGTCTTCGGATTGTAGTTGCCGGTGCCTACGTGGCAGTAGCGGCGCAGGCCGTCGGCTTCCTGACGCACCACAAGGCTCAGCTTGCAGTGGGTCTTCAGGCCGACGATGCCGTACACCACGTGCACGCCCGCGCGTTCCAGCTTGCGGGCCCACGCGATGTTGGCGTCCTCGTCGAAACGCGCCTTGATCTCGACCAGCGCCAGCACCTGCTTGCCGGCATGCGCGGCGTCGATCAGCGCGTCGATGATCGGCGAATTGCTGGACGTACGGTACAGCGTCTGCTTGATGGCCAGCACCTTCGGATCGGCCGCGGCCTGCGCCAGGAACGCCTGCACGGACGTTGAGAAGGAATCGTACGGGTGGTGCAGCAGGATGTCGCGCTCGCGGATGGCGGCGAAAATGTCCTGCGCACGGGACGATTCGACTTCGGCGATCTGACGATTGGTGGTCGGAATGAACGGACGGTACTTGAGATCCGGACGGTCGATGCCGCCGAGCTCGAACAGCACGGTCGCGTCAAGCGGCGCCGGCAGGCGGTAGACCTCGTCGGCGCTCACGCGCAGCTGGTCGGCGAGCAGCTGGGACAGGAACGGGCTGGTCTCGTCGGAGATCTCCAGACGGATTGGCGGTCCGAAACGACGGCGCAGCAGCTCCTTCTCCATGGCGTTGAGCAGGTTCTCGGCGTCATCCTCTTCCACGTCGATGTCCTCGTTACGGGTGACGCGGAAGGAGCGTGCCTCCTTGATGATCATGCCCGGGAACAGGGATTCCAGGTGGGCGATGATCAGGTTCTCCATGGTGATGAAGCCATAGCGCACGTTGGTGTTCTCGTCTTCGGTCAGGTCGTCGACCGGCACGAGACGGTTCAGGTTGTCAGGAACCTTCACGCGGGCGAAGTGCGACTTGCCGGATGCCGGATTCTCCACCAGCACGGCGAGGTTGAGGGAACCGCCGGAAATGTACGGGAACGGGTGGGCCGGATCCACGGCAAGCGGAGTCAGAACCGGGAACACCTGCTGGCGGTAGTAGCGCGACAGGCGCTCCTGCTCGGCCGCGGTGAGCTTGTCCCAGCTCAGCAGCACGATCTGTTCCTTCGCCAGGTCGGGGAGGATGTGGTCGATGATGTAGTGCGCGTGCTCGTCCTGCAGGCGGTGGGCCTGCTCGCTGATGGCGCGCAGCTGCTGC
>OAUU01001063.1_pt1 | contig 11681 bp, 7 predicted proteins | sample 1501381 | NCBI WGS metagenome assembly OAUU01 (sample SAMEA2580057, study PRJEB22360) | human gut metagenome | reverse complement strand
AACCCTGGACACCCTGATTAAGAGTCAGGTGCTCTGCCAGCTGAGCTAGTGGCGCTTATTTTGTATCTCGTGTTCTGTATCACCCGAGCACGAAAATTATTATATAACAGAAATTTTAGAAATGCAACATTTTTTTTAAAAAACTTCAATTTTTTTTTCAATTGTGTTATTTTATAGATAGAATGGCATAGATCAAGGAGGTTTCTTATGCAAGTTGAACAGCGATTATTGAAATATGTGTCCTATTGGACGACATCGGATGAGAATAACATGACAGACGGCAAGATACAGATTCCGTCTACCGGGCGTCAGTTTGATCTCGGAAAGGTACTGGAGCAGGAATTACGGGATCTCGGCCTTAAAAATGTGGTTCTGACCGACCACTGCTATGTATACGGTCTGCTTCCGGCGACTGCAGGCTGTGAGGGACGCAAGGCCGTCGGTTTTATCTCACATATGGATACCGCACCGGACTACTCCGGCAAAGACGTCAAACCGCAGATCATTCCGGATTATGACGGCGGGAACGTCCGTTTAAACGGTACCGGGGCAATGTTAAAGGTTTCCGATTTTCCAACGCTGAAGGATTTGAAGGGAAGAACCCTGATTACCACCGACGGCACGACACTGCTCGGCGCGGATGACAAGGCCGGTGTGGCAGAAATCATCACGGCATTAGAAGAGATCATTTCTTCCGGAATGCCTCACGGTGATATCTGGGTGGGATTTACCCCGGACGAGGAAATCGGCTGCGGTGCAGATTTATTTGACCTGGATTATTTTAAGGCTGCTTTTGCCTACACGGTGGACGGCGATTACGAAGGCGAGGTCGCCTATGAGAATTTCAACGCCGCGAGCGCAAAATTTTCCATCAAAGGCGTCAATGTGCATCCGGGCGAGGCGAAGGATATTATGGTAAATGCTGCTCTTGTGGCGTGTGACATCCAGTCGCAGCTTCCGCCGGAGGAGACACCGGCGCACACCGAGGGCAGACAGGGCTTCTATCATCTGACCGACATGAAGGGTGATGTCGCTTTTGCAGAGCTTTCCTATATCGTGCGTGATCACGACAAGGCTTCTTTTGAATCACGCCTGAACAGACTCCGCACACTGGAAGTGGAGATCAACCAGAAATACGGCACCGGAACCGTCTCTCTTACCATCACGGATTCCTACTCCAATATGCTTGAGATCATCGAACAGCATCCTTATGTTGTGGATATCGCAAAAAAGGCAATCTCGATGACCGGTCTCACACCGCTCTCCCGCCCGGTCCGCGGCGGTACAGACGGCGCCAGATTAAGCTTTATGGGGCTTCCATGCCCGAATCTTGGCACCGGCGGCTACGGCTTCCACGGTCCGTATGAGCATATCAGCGTGGAGGGCATGCAGACAGCAGTCTCCGTCATCAAGAATATCGTGACGATCGTCGCGGAGTCTGATCTGTAAGATTACGTAAAGAATTGCCGCATAGATTCCCGTAATAGGAAGTTCCGGGATATATAAATAAGTATTATCGTTTCAGATACAAAAATAGCGTGGAAGAAATTCCCACATTTTACTTCAGAGAATCTTCCACGCTCATTTTTTATTCTGAAACTGCTAATAACTTCATTGCTTATCCCGGAACCTGCTCTTACATTTTTGCAATCAATGCGGCAATTTCTTCCGGAGTCATAAGCTTGTGTGGATCGGAAAAATCCATCGGTGCAGCTTCCTCTGCCTTTGTCTCAGGCTCTTTCTGCGGCTTGGCCACCTTCGGCTCGTCCGGTATTTCGTTCTCCGGCGCGGCTACTGGCTCTGGCTCGTCCGATGCTTCATTCTCCGGTGCGGCTTCCTCTTTCAGATCTGCTCCAAGATCGAGACTTTCTCCTCCGAGATCGGAGCCATCTGCTCCTAAATCTAAGCTATCCACTCCGAGATCAAGGTTCTCCGTTCCAAGGTCAAGGTTCTCTGCTCCAAGATCGAGACTATCTGCTCCTAAATCAAGGCTGTCTCCTCCGAGGTCTAAGCTGTCTGCCCCAAGATCAAGTCCGCCTGCTCCGGCATCTAAGTTATCTGCTCCTAGGTCAAGGTTCTCTGTCCCGAGATCAAGACCGTCCACTCCAAGGTCTAAGCTGTCTCCTCCGAAATCGAGACCATCTGCTCCAAAATCGAAACTGTCTATCGCCGCACTCTCTGCCCCAGCCTCATTCTGATCGTTTGTGGCACCTGCCGCATCTTCCTCTTCCACAATCGCGTCGGAATCTACGATCGGTTCCTCATACTCTTCCATCACCGGGGTGTCATCCGTCACCGTCTCTGCATCTACAACCGGCAGTTCCTCCTCCGGTGTATCCGGCATGCTAAAATCCGCTTCCGGCTCCATGACCGCTTCCGGCTGCGGCTCCATGACCTCTTCCGGCTGTGGTTCCATGACCAGCTCCGGCTCCGCTTTCATAACCGGCTCTGATTCTGTCAGCTCCGGCTCCATGTCTGGCTCCGGCTTCTGCGCTGCTGCAGCTGCCGTGCTTTCTGCAATTTTGCTCTCCAACGCCGCATTCTGGCTTACCAGTTCGTCCATCCGGCTCTCAATAGCGGCAAGCGTCTGTGCCTTTTCCTCGGCAACCGTCTCCTTCACTGCCTGAAGTCCCTCAGTAATCTCCTTAAGCCCTGCGGTAATCTCCTTTAATTCCTCAGCAAATTCCTGCTGCTTTAAGACGAGTTCCTTAACGGAATCATCCATCATGTTCTGCTGCTTTCCGGCAAACTGCTCGAATCCAGCATCCATGCTCTCCTTTAACTGTAAGAGATTGTCCACTACGCGGTCGTTGGAATTCATAAGTGCATCTGCATTTTCCTTGCTTCTGGTAATGGTCACCTTGGCGATCGCCTTCTGCGCTGTGATGATCTCTTCGCCCGGCTCCCTGGTATTGCGGTCAACCGCCTCCAGCTGCTCCGAGATTTTCTTGAGCATCAGATATGACGCCTTTTCCCCGCGAAGCATCCTCTCATATTCGTCTTTTACCTGCTCCCCGGTCTTATGTATCTCCTTTAATAAGGCAGCGATGAATACATAAGTACAGGCGAGAATTGCTGCTCCCAGAATGATCTGCACCAGATATACCCGGGGCAGGTTGACGATAAAATACATTTCAATCAACAGCAGCACCGTTGCTCCCAGCAAAAAGACCGGCGCAAGCGGCATACCCTTTTTCTCACGTGGCTGATTCTCTTTCTTATCCATAGTGTGTCCTCCGTGGCTTTCCTGTCCATCCCTGGCAACAGGCATTTTATAGTGTTATATTATCACAGAACGTCAAAAACATAAACGGATTTTCTTGTTATTTTATGCTGCAGATTTTATAATATATTTCGGACTTATTTTCACATTTTTTATACCTTTACAACAGATATGGAGATTATAGCATGAACGAAACCTCTTCCAAGAACGAAATCACATCCGGTATCATCTGGAAACAACTTCTTTTATTTTTCTTTCCTATTTTACTGGGTTCTTTTTTTCAACAGCTTTACAACACGATCGATGCCGTCATTGTGGGACGCTTTGTCGGGAAAAATGCACTTGCAGCGGTCGCCGGTTCCTCCGGAATGGTCATCAACCTGCTGGTCAACTTTTTTACCGGGCTGACTGCCGGTGCTTCCGTCATCGTCTCCCAGTTCTTCGGATCCGGGGACCGCAAAAAGGTGGACGACAGTATTCATACGATCTATGCCTTCTCCATCATCGGCAGCGTCATCATGACACTGATCGGCATCACTGCTGCCCCGGCGCTTCTTCGACTGATGAATACGCCGGAAGAACTGATGAGTGATTCCATTCTCTATCTGCGCATTTATTTTGCCGGTATCTTCTTCGTGTTTATTTACAATACCGGAGCAGGGCTGCTCCGCGCACTTGGAGATTCCAGACGTCCCCTGTACTGTCTGATGATCTGCTGCGTCATCAATATTGTTCTCGACCTGCTCCTGATCGTCGGGCTGGGACTCGGTGTTGCCGGTGCGGCGATCGCCACGCTTCTCTCGCAGGGAATCAGCGCCGTGATCGTTACCGTCTTTCTGATGCGCCAGAAAGATCTCTGCGATTTTTCCTTAAAAGAGATCCGTATCCACCCGAAACTTCTCAAATCAGAGTTGCTTTTAGGACTGCCGGGCGGATTTCAGTATGCCATGTACAGCATTTCCAACATGATTATCCAGTCCGCGCTCAACAAATTCGGAACCGACACGGTTGCCGCATGGGCGGCTTACGGAAAACTGGACGCGATCGTCTGGATGGTCAGCGGTGCTTTCGGTATTGCCATCACAACTTTCGTCGGTCAGAACTACGGCGCCGGAAAGTATGACCGCGTCAGAAAAAGTATCCGCGTGTGTATCGGCATGGACTTTGCTGCCGCCATCCTTCTGATGCTGGTGCTCGTATGCTTCCGCATTCCGCTCTTCCACATTTTTGTGACCGATGAAAATGTCGTGGAGATCGGACTGAAAATGATGGCGACCATGGCTCCATTTTACTGGCTGTTCGTCTTTACCGAGGTCTTCTCCGGTGCGCTGCGCGGCATGGGTGATGTCGTCGTTCCAATGCTCATCACAACCGGCGGTATCTGCCTGTTCCGTGTGGTATGGATTTTCGGAGTGGTTGCCCTCTTCCCGACGCTCACCGTAACGCTCCTCAATTATCCGGTGTCCTGGGTTTTAACATCCGTTCTGTTTCTGTTTTACTATCATTTCCGGATGAAAAAGCTGACCGCGCACTGATTGCTCCGGCATCTCTTACTTCTCTCTGCTTTTTGCGAAGCTGACCGGGCGGCATGCCATAGGTTTCCTTAAAGCTGCGCAGAAACACCTTATAGTTGGTAATTCCATTTTTATTCATTAAATAAGTAATACTCTCGTCCGTCTGCAGCAGATCACTGTGAAAATACTGCAGGCGGATTTGGTTTACATAAGTCAAAAATGTCTGGCCGGTGTACTTTTTAAACAGACGGCAAAAATATTCCGGCGTAAGCGACAGTTCATCTGCCGTCTCTTTTAGTGTAATCGGGTTCGTGTAATTTCTTTTCACATACTGCATGCTCTGCTCGATCCGCTCAAAATCTCTCCTGGAGCGGTGGCGCAGCACATGATCGACCGTGGCCGCATCCTTTGTATACAGCAGATACAGCAGCTTATAAACCGCTGCAAGAAATAGCAGATGCGTACCGTCCGCCGCCTGCTCCTGCAGGCACTTCATTTCTTCCAGCTTCTGTGACATCCGGCAATTCACGGATGCGGTCTCCTCCGAATACGGAACATATTCCCCGAAATGCAGTCCCCGCCAGTCCTCACTGACGCGCTTTAAATGCTCCGGCGGAATCTGCAGCAGATAGTAATGCCCGTCCCCATGGACATGCGTGTAGTGAATGTCTCTCGGATTGACAACGAGAATATCTCCCTGCTGCAGTTCATACGACGTCTCATTGATGTACGCTGTCATTGCCCCGTGCTGCATACAGATCATTTCCAGATGCTCATGCCAATGTGCCGGCAGCAATTCATTGGACGCGTCGACCTGCGTAAAATAGAGCTGCATCAGCCCGTCATCGGATATAATCTCATGTTCCCCCTGCTGCACTCCCGCTCCCTCTCTTTCCTGCTCTCCCCGTGTTTTTCACATGCACGGTTTCTCTTTCTACCATCATACCTTCAGAAGGAAAAAATATCAATATCGACCCATGTTTCTGCCAAAATTCGATCTATAACAAACGGAATTATCTGCTTATAATACGAACATAGACAATGTTCCATGATGGAAAATATCAAAATAATATCAGGCGTATGCCGGAAAAGAGGTCAAAATGAAGAAATGGACCAGAGTGATGTATCAGCCAAATCGTCCGTTAAAAGAGGGCTGTTACGTGACTGCTTCCAAAGAACACATCGCACTTTCCAGGGAAGCTGCAGCAGAGGGTATGGTTCTCTTAAAGAACGAGCACAATCTGCTGCCGTTAAAAGCAGGCAGCCGGATTGCACTCTTTGGAAAAGGCAGTTTTGATTATGTCAAGGGAGGCGGCGGCAGCGGCGATGTGACCGTATCGTATGTGCACAATCTCTACGATGGCTTTCAGATGCTCCACGATGCCGTCTCCCTCTACGAGCCGCTGTGCGATTTCTACCGCGCCAATGTGAACGAACAGTACGATCAGGGTTCCGTTCCCGGCATGACGACAGAGCCGGCGCTCTCCGCCGAGCTTCTCGCCGGCGCCAGCGCCTATACCGACACGGCTGTGATCGTATTGAGCCGTTTTTCCGGAGAAGGCTGGGACCGCTCCAGCATCGAATACAACGGGGAATACAATCCGTGGGAGACAGAGACCAGCATGCCGAAAATCTCCGGAGAGATCTTCCCGGACGGCGACTTCTATCTCACAAAGGAAGAATCCGCCATGATCGCGCAGGTAAAGCAGCATTTTTCCAGAATTGCAGTCGTCCTAAATATCGGCGGCATCATCGATACCTCCTGGATCAAAAATGACGATCAGATCTCCTCCGCGCTCATCGCATGGCAGGGCGGCATGGAGGGCGGACTTGCCATGGCGGAACTGCTGTGTGGAAAGGTATCCCCGTCCGGCAAGCTTCCGGACACCTTCGCCGCTTCCGTGAACGACTATCCTTCCACCGCGAATTTCCACGAATCGGTTGACTACGTGGACTATACCGAGGATATCTATGTGGGTTACCGCTATTTTGAGACTTTTGGGGATGCGGCAAAACGCGTATGCTACCCGTTCGGATTCGGACTTTCCTACACACAGTTCTCCCTTGTGGTGCAGAGTGTGACCGAAACCGAGCAGGCCATTCGCGCTTTTGTCCTTGTCACAAATACCGGAGATTACAGCGGAAAAGAAGTCGTGCAGATGTATTACAGTGCGCCGCAGGGACTTTTGCAGAAACCGGCGCGCGAACTCTCCGCTTTTTGCAAGACAAGAACGCTCCTCCCGGGCGAAAGCCAGCTTCTGACGCTCGAGACAGCAAAGGATTCCATGGCTTCCTACGATGATCTGGGAAAAATTTTCAAATCCTCCTACATACTGGAAAAGGGAGACTATCATTTTTACATCGGAACTTCCGTCCGGGATGTCATTGCGCTGGATTATGTCATGACGCTTAACGCCAACCTGCTGGTAGAACAGCTTTCCTCCAAAGCCGCACCTACAAGCTTGAAGAAGCGTCTGCTCGCAGACGGAAGCTACGAAGAGCTTCCGCAGGGAACTGCCAACGATCCGAATGCCTGTGTTTTTGAAAAAATGGTACCGGGCACCGAGGAGGCTCTCGCCCCGGCAACACGCGGACGCGGCTCCTACCTTCTGCTGAATTTCTATAAGGAAAACGCGCATCCGCTGATCGACGTTTACGAGGGAAAGATTTCCCTGGATGAATTTACCGCCCAGCTCGATAATGATGACCTAATTCATCTGCTCGGCGGTCAGCCGAATACCTCTGTCGCGAATACCTACGGCTACGGCAATCTTCCGGAATACGGCGTTCCAAACATCATGACCGCCGACGGTCCTGCCGGTCTGCGCATCACCCCGCAGTGTGAGGTCTGCACAACGGCATGGCCATGCGCCACACTGCTCGCCTCCACCTGGAATCCTGCCCTGGTTGAGCAGGTCGGAACCGCAGGCGCAGAGGAAGTAAAAGAGAACAACATCGCCGTATGGCTGACACCGGCGGTCAACATTCACCGCAATCCTCTCTGCGGAAGAAATTTTGAATACTATTCGGAAGATCCGCTGCTCACCGGCAAAATGGGCGCAGCCATGGTGCGCGGCATTCAGTCGCAGCACATCGGCGCAGCCGTGAAGCATTTTGCATGCAACAACAAGGAGACCAACCGCAAACACAGCGACTCCCGCGTCTCCGAGCGCGCACTCCGCGAGATCTACTTAAAGGCATTTGAAATCATCGTGAAGGAAGCCGATCCGTGGGTCATCATGTCCGCTTACAATATGATCAACGGCCACCGCGCTTCGGAAAATCACGATCTGCTCGAAGGCATCCTGCGTGACGAGTGGCATTTTCAAGGAATGGTAACCTCCGACTGGTGGACGAGAGGGGAACATTACAAGGAGATCAAAGCCGGAAATGACGTGAAGATGGCGTGCGGTTTCCCGGAGCGTGTAAAAAAAGCGATGGAACTGGGTGAACTGGATCGAAGTGATCTGGAGCGCTGCGCAAAGCGCGTACTTGATCTGATCTTAAAGATCGATTAGAAAACTCATTCTTCCTGCTGTAGCTAAAAAGACGGAAGCCTCTCACAGAGACTCCCGCCTTTTTGCTTTTCGACTATAGATATTTTCCGATATGGATTCAACCGCAGCAGCTCCTGCTTCCGCCCCGCCTCTCTGGAAGTTTTTGTTGCAGTCAATCCGTGCGGTTCCATTGGCAGCTGCAGCTACTTCTTCGTTTCTGCAGAATCCATACAACCGTTGCAGGATGCAGCGATTCTATCATCCGGCCACGATTTTCTAAGCGCCGCATAGGAAATCAGGAAGTTTGCCAGCCAGCCCGCCGGTACGGCAAGCCAGACAAATGCAATACCAAAGCGCGGTGCAAAAATCAAAGCAACCGACAGACGGATCGCAAGGTTTACCATATTAGCTATAAGAAATGGACGCATGATTCCAAGTCCACGCAAAACTCCATCCGTTGCCATCTTAATACCCATGAAAATAAAGAAATAGCCAAGCCATCTCATGTAATCCCCAGATACCTGATATGCGAAAGCAGTTCCGTCTTTTCCCAGAAATAATGAAGAAATCTGGATGTGCAGTGTTTCAATAATTATAAAAGCCAGAACTGCAAAGCACAGATCTAACACCAGTGCAGCGTGATAACCTTTTTTGATACGCCCGATTTTCTGAGCACCAAGGTTCTGGGACACATACGGCGATACTGCATTGCCGATGGACACAAATATCAGCGAGAAAACATTCTCTACTCTCATTGTTGCCGAATAACCCGCAAGTGCCTGTGTACCAAATGGGTTTACAACTGCCTGTACGATCATCATACCTATTGATACTGTGGACTGCTGGAGAACTGACGGTATGGCAATCCGGAGCATATAATGCAACTCCTGTCCGTCAAACCAGTGAAAGGGACTCTTATATTGGCGCATCCGGTAAAAAAAGATCAGGGATGAAAATACTGCAGAAATGCCCTGTGCGATCAAAGTTGCAAGGGCTGCACCAAATACACCAAGACCAAGCCCTGCCACCATCCAAAGATCCATAATAATATTCAAAATAGAAGAAAATATCAGTAGACCCAACGGAATCTTTGATTCCCCGATTGAGGTGAACATCGTTGAAAGGATATTGTACATAAACAGAAACGGAAATCCCACAAAATATACCCGCAGATACAGTACAGCTTCCTCCAGTATGTCAGTGGGTGTTTGTAAAAGGCTCATCATCGGATGCGAAAAATGAAAGCCGAATACACCAAGAAGCACGCTTAAGATCAGAAAGCTGATCAAAGATGTCGACACAATCGTTTTCATTTTGCCGTAATCTCTGGCACCAAAATAGCGGCTCACCAGTACGCCTGCACCGACACCGGCACCAAGTGCCACACAAATAAACACATTCGTAAGTGCCGCGCATGCACCGACAGCCGCAAGTGCAGAGGAACCAACATACTGGCCGACAATAATGGAATCCGCCATATTATAAACCTGTTGGAAAAAGCTGCCCAGAATCATAGGCATTGCAAAAACAGTCAACGCTTTGAGCGGGGCATCTGTGATCAGGTATTCATCTTTTGACATTATCTTATTTCTCCTAAATTCCTGCTTTTATCTGGGATTTCTGCCACGATTTATTCCAGTGGCAATACATCATCCGGCATCAGGCATTCTAAAATGGCATGGAATATCGATGCTTACTGTTCCGCCAGCTCCTCATAAAACCGGTAATTGTTCTTGCCGTTCTGTTTGACATAATACAATGCCTTGTCCGCTCTTATATAGTATTCTTCAAAGCTTTCTCCATGTCTGCACATGCACAGACCGCAGGATAAGGATGCCGGTGAAGTCTCCGTCGTGGCATTTTTTGCCGCTTCAAAGCTGTCAAACAGCTTTCTCATCTGCGTGTTCATCTCAACTTCTGATACCTCAGACAGATAGAAGAGGAACTCATCTCCTCCCAGCCGGCAGACCACCGCATTCTCCATGCACGCTGTGAGCATTGCTCCTACCAGCCTGAGAGCATGATCCCCTGCCTTATGTCCATAGACATCATTGATCTTCTTGATATTATCCATATCCACAAATCCCAGACAGCCATCATGCTCCTGCATTTTTTCAATAATCAGTGTCTCACCTTTATGACGCATGGGAAGTCCTGTCAGGTAATCCAAGGTTTCCCGGGCCTCTTTCTGTCGTGCCAGCTCCAGCTCGCGGATGCGGTCCATCGTCTGGATCAGAGTAACGACCAGCAGAGCCACCAGCCCGATTGCGATAAAGATTCCGGACAGAGACACAACACGATACACCGCTGTCATCTCCAGCATGACTGCGATCATGGCAGCTACCAGTCCGATCAGTGGAAGCTTGTAATGTTTCGCTGTTCCCTTGATGAGATCCCGGCAGATGGTGATAAATATCGTCAGAAACGTTCCTGCGATCACTATGTGGGACAAGAACATTGTCGAAATAAAATCTGCGATATTCAGTACCTGTAAGACCGTGCATATCACAAAATTCACACAAATGATACACTCTGCCACATGATAGACCTTCCGGTATCTTCCCTGCTGCACACTATCAATATAGAACATGATTGGGACCGGGCAGATCATCACAACAAAGAAGCACATATTCGACAGAATAGAAGCATTGGGAACAAACAGCTGACGCAGCTTCGATTCTCCCAGCATCCACACTGCTCCCAGGATCATGCACCATCCCAGATATTCCAGATCAAATCTTGTCTTGTATACAATATCGAGCACCAGACTGATGATCAGCACGACCAGTCCGGAAAACAGCACAGTGCAGGCGATCAGAGTTACCATAAAATAGCAGTGAAAGATATAGCCCCAGATATCTGATTTATCCCCGCAATATACCGTGTTGACGACACCGGAATACTTTTCAGTAAAAGACTGCAGTTCGATCCGCACTTCCTGCCCCGCATCCTCACCGGATGTCTCGCAGAACACATACCCGCTGGCAGAATTTTTCCCGAAGGGTCTGGTATTCTTCGTATCATACACCGTCCTCAGTTCCCCTCCGATATAAACGCGCACATTCTCCAGAGAGGATCTGATGGCGATCGTATTTTCATTATAGTCCTGTGGGAGCACTGACCGGATGACTAAAAGCTCACCGGCAGGCACATCATACCGGTCCGGAACCCGGATCTCCTCTTCTGTCATTTTTATTACCTATATTAAATAATTCCGGGGCATTTCCCCTGCTTTTATGACAATATTGGGGTGCAGTCCAAAATCTTTCGCCCGCTCATGAACAAGTTTATCACAGGCGGCAGGAAAAGTAACTATCTATTTTACTCTGTAGACGGAGATATTTCGCCCTGCTTATTCTTGTAGCAGCCAATCGGCTATATCATGAATTTCAATTCCTTCATAGCTATATTGGGGATGTTTGGTTCTGGCAATAATCATTTTCGGAT
>OAUU01001049.1_pt1 | contig 11810 bp, 7 predicted proteins | sample 1501381 | NCBI WGS metagenome assembly OAUU01 (sample SAMEA2580057, study PRJEB22360) | human gut metagenome | reverse complement strand
CCTTGAGGAGAGGTGTCACAAAGTGACGGAGTGGTGGCAAAAATACAACCCAAATCGGTGTAAAAACACCGATTTTTTAATTTTTTTTAAATTTGTGAAACTTTTTTGAAAAAAGGTATAGCATTTTTAGCGTAAATACGATATAATTATAAGATAAAATGACTATTCATATGTAAAAATGTGAAAACGGTTACAGAACAAAGTATTGGAGGCTGACTTTTATGGAAGAAATTTTAAACATTCTTGACAAGGAAAAAGGTAATGTATCACGAGCGAAAATCGCGCAGATGCTTGGTATGGAGGAAAAGGAAGTCGCCGACAAGATTGAAAAAATGGAAAAGGAAAACGTTATTGTCGGTTACAAAACCATTGTAAATTGGGATAAGACTGACAAAGACGTTGTTGTTGCACTTATCGAACTTCGCATAACTCCGCAAAGAGGTGAAGGATTTGATAAGGTGGCAGAGAGAATTTACAAATACCCACAGGTAAAATCACTTTACCTAATGTCCGGTGCATATGACTTGGCCGTTACAATCGAGGGCAAGAGTATGAAAGAAGTGGCATTGTTCGTTGCGCAGAAGCTTGCACCGATGGATTCGATAATTTCAACGGCAACTCATTTTGTGCTAAAAAAATACAAAGAGGAAGGAATTGTATTCGAGGACGATGAAAAGGATACAAGACAGGTAATTACGCTATGATAGATTACGAAAAAATTATTTCACCGGTAGTTTCGGCTTTACCGCCGTCAGGCATAAGAAAGTTTTTTGATATAGTTGCAGAAATGGACGACGCTATTTCGCTTGGCGTCGGTGAGCCTGATTTTACAACACCTTGGGCAATTCGTGAAGCAGGTATATATTCGCTTGAAAAAGGACAGACGCACTACACCGCAAATGCCGGACTTATGGAATTGCGTGAAGAAATCTGCAATTACTATGACAGAAAATTCGATATAAAATATAATCCGAAAAAAGAAGTTCTTGTAACGGTAGGAGGCAGTGAGGCGATTGACCTTATGGTAAGAACGCTTATTAATCCCGGTGACGAGGTACTTATTCCGGAGCCGTGTTTCGTTTGTTATCGCCCTTGTACGGTTATGGCAGGCGGTGTTCCTGTTCCGATTGAAACAAAAGAAGAGGACAATTTCAGACTTTTGCCGGAACAGCTGAAAGAAAAGATTACCGACAAGACAAAACTTTTAATTCTGCCGTATCCGAATAATCCGACAGGCGGAATTATGTCAAAGGAAGATTTGGAGGCTATTGCAGAGGTGCTTCGCGGTACAAATATAATGGTACTGTCAGACGAGATTTATGCTGAACTTCGTTATGACGGCGAAAAGCATATTCCGTTTTCAAATTTTGAGGGTATGAAAGAAAGAACTGTTGTTGTAAGCGGTTTTTCAAAGACATTTGCTATGACCGGTTGGCGTCTTGGTTATGCGTTAGGTCCTGAAAGAATTATAAAGCTTATGACAAAAATTCATCAGTACGGCATAATGTCAGCACCGACAACCGCACAATTCGCTGCGATTGAGGCACTAAAGAGCTGCGACGATGATATTGAAGAAATGCGTCGTGAGTATAATTACAGAAGACGCTACATAGTGGACGGTTTCAGAGCAATGGGACTTAGTTGTTTTGAACCGCTCGGAGCATTTTATGTATTCCCTTGCATAAAATCTACGGGTATGACAAGTGAAGAATTTTGTCAAAATCTGCTTATGGAAGAAAAGGTCGCTGTCGTACCGGGCAATGCGTTCGGCGAGAGCGGAGAGGGATTTATACGCTGTTCATATGCGTATTCGATTGAGAACATTCAAGAAGCACTTAAAAGAATAGAGAAGTTTGTTAAAAGACACAGTAAATAGGAGGAAAAAATGGATACAAAGTATATATTCGTAACAGGCGGAGTTGTTTCAGGACTGGGTAAGGGCATTACAGCCGCATCATTGGGAAGATTGTTAAAGGCAAGAGGATATAAGGTTACAATGCAGAAGTTTGACCCTTATATCAATATGGACCCGGGTACAATGAGTCCGTATCAGCACGGTGAAGTTTTCGTTACAGATGACGGTGCGGAAACAGACCTTGACCTTGGACACTATGAAAGATTTATCGACGAAAACCTAAGCGTAAATTCAAACGTAACAACAGGTAAAATTTATTGGTCGGTTATTTCAAAGGAAAGACGCGGTGACTATGAGGGAAGAACCGTACAGGTAATTCCGCATATCACAAACGAAATCAAGTCAAGAGTTTACCGTGTTGCAAATACGCAGGACACAGATATTGTTATTACGGAAATCGGCGGAACAGTCGGTGATATTGAATCTACACCGTTCCTTGAATCAATCAGACAGGTTGTAAAGGAAGTCGGTAAGGAAAATTGTATGTATATCCACCTTACACTTGTACCGTATCTTTCAACATCTGGCGAGCAAAAGACAAAGCCGACACAGCACAGTGTTAAGGAACTTCTAAGCCTTGGTATTCAGCCTGACGTACTTGTTTTAAGAACTGAAAAGCCTCTTGAAGAAGGACTTGCAGAAAAGATTGCGCTATTCTGTAACGTATCACCTGAATGTGTTATCGAAAACCTTGACCTTGATACACTTTACGAAGTTCCTCTTGCACTTGAAGAAGAAGGACTTGCAAAGGTTGTATGTAACCGTCTTGGACTTGAGGACAGAAAACCACAGCTTGATGATTGGACAAAGATGGTTGACGTCGTTAAAGACCTTATGAACGGCGGCAAGGAAGAAGTTACAATTTCACTTGTAGGTAAATATGTATCATTGCACGACGCATATATCAGTATCGTTGAATCGCTAAAGCACGGCGGAATACAGAATTACTCAAACGTTAATATCAAGTGGATAAACAGTGAAGAAGTTACTGCAAAGACTGTGGATAAACTTCTTAAAGATTCTGACGGTATTCTTGTACCGGGCGGTTTTGGTGACAGAGGTATTGAAGGTAAGATTATTGCCGCTCAATATGCAAGAGAACACAAAATTCCGTATCTTGGAATTTGTCTTGGTATGCAGATTGCGGTTATAGAATACGCAAGAAACGTACTTGGCTACAAGGACGCAAATTCATCGGAACTTAACCCTGACACAACTCACCCTGTAATCGACCTTATGCCTGAACAACGTGACGTTGAAGATTTGGGCGGTACAATGCGTCTTGGATTGTATCCGTGTAAGGTTACACCGAACACACTTGCACAAAAGGTTTATAACAGTGACCTTATTTATGAAAGACATCGTCACAGATATGAATTTAATAACTTCTACAGAAATGAAATAACAGACAAGGGAATGGTTATTTCAGGTCAGTCACCTGACGATAAACTTGTTGAAATGGTAGAAATTCCTGATCACCCATGGTATATCGGTGTTCAGTTCCACCCTGAATTCAAGTCAAGACCTAACCGTCCGCACCCATTGTTTGCCTCATTTATCAAGGCGGCATTGGACAAGAAGAATAAGGCGGCTGAATAATTGGATTGCCTGCTTGACAGAAAGGTAAGATTAACTTGAAATATTATTGGAAGTATATAAAACCGTATATGTTGTTTTTCATATTAGGTCCTTTGCTTATGCTTACGGAAGTTGCGGGGGAAATCGTGTTGCCTAAAATTATGGCGTCAATGATTGACAGCGGTATTGGTGCGGAAGTCGCAGGACTTGGAACTGGATATATTTTGTCGCGGGCGTTGCTTATGATTGCGTGTATCGGTATTATGATAATCGGCGGTATCGGCGGTCATTTCTTTGCGATTAGGGCGTCGGTTTATTTCAGTGCGGATTTAAGACAGGGAGTGTTTGAAAAGGTACAGAACTTCTCATTTAAGAATATAGACAACTTTTCGACAGGCTCACTTGTTACGCGTCTGACGAACGACATTACGCAAGTGCAGAATATGGTTAGAATGCTTCTGATTATGGCAATGCGTTCACCGGGTATGCTGATAGGCGGTATTATAATGGCTTTTTGTTCAATTAATAAAGAACTTGCGCTTATATTGGCATTCGTTATTCCGATACTGGCGGTATTGATAGGATTGCTGTTAAAAACCGCGTTTCCGCGATTTGGTGCAATGCAGAAAAAACTTGATAATCTTAATTCGGGTATACAAGAGAATATAACGAATGTTCGAGTTATAAAATCTTTTGTACGACAGGATTTTGAAACAGAAAAATTTGAAAATGCCAACTCAGACCTTATGAATACTACAATGAGAGCCTTGAAAATCGTTATAACGACAATGCCGATTATGACGTTGGCAATGAATATAACAACATTGCTTGTGGTATGGTTCGGCGGTAATTTTGTTGTAGGCGGAAGTATGGGTGTTGGTGACCTTATTGCGTTTACAACATATATTACGCAAATTCTTATGTCACTTATGATGGTTTCAATGCTTTTCTTACAGCTTTCGCGTGCGCTTGCGTCATCGACAAGAATTACGGAAGTGCTTAAAACAGATGTAGACCTTACAGATGAAAATGCAGGTCAAAAGGATAAGAAAGTTGAAAACGGCAGAGTTGAATTTAAAAATGTTTCTTTCAAGTATTACGAAAAACGTAAAGAAAACGTACTTGAAAATATTTCATTTACCGCAGAGCCGGGAGAAATTGTCGGTATAATCGGCACAACAGGCTCGGGTAAATCGTCGCTTGTACAGCTTATACCGCGTCTTTATGATGTTACAGACGGTGAAGTGCTTGTTGACGGCGTGAATGTTAAGGATTACGGTCTTAAAAATTTGCGTGACGGCGTCGGCATGGTACTTCAGAAAAATGTATTGTTCAGCGGAAGTATCGAAGAAAATCTTCGTTGGGGTGACGAAAATGCCACAATGGAAGAAATTCGTGCCGCTGCGGACGCCGCACAGGCTGACGGATTTGTAAACGCATTTACGGACGGCTATAATATGGAGCTCGGACAGGGCGGTGTCAATGTTTCAGGCGGACAAAAGCAGAGATTGTGTATCGCAAGAGCACTTTTGAAAAAGCCGAAAATTCTTATACTTGACGACAGTACAAGTGCCGTTGACACAGCCACAGAGGCTAAAATCAGACAAGCGTTTACAACGAGTTTGAAACACTCGACTAAAATAATAATAGCACAGAGAATTACATCCGTAATAGACGCGGATAAAATAATTGTGCTTGAGGACGGAAAGATTATCGGTATGGGAAATCACAATGAGCTTATGAAGAATTGTGAAGAATATCGCGATATTTACTATTCTCAAACAGATAAAGAAAAAGAAGTTTCTTAATTTGTACATCTTATCAGCCCACGATAAGAAATGTATTGACTATGTGGGCAGAAAGGCTATGGAAGTAAAATGCCTCCAATGGGACCACCGAACAGGAACAGAAATCAGAAAAAACAGAAACCTAAAAATACAAAGGCGACTGCAAAAAGACTGTTTTCGTATTTGGAACAGGAAAAGCATAAAATTGCGGCGGCATTTGTGTGTGTTTTGGTAAGTTCTGCGTCAACATTGTGCGGCTCGTATCTTTTAAGACCGATTATTAACGGACTTATAGATTCGACCAAAACATCTCAGCAGAAAATCACTTCGCTTATGGCAGGACTTGCACTTATGGCAGTGGTTTATGTACTCGGTGTCGGTGCAACATATTTGCAGGGACGTATTATGATCAGCGTTTCACAGGGTACTCTGAAACGTATCAGAGAGCATTTGTTCCGTAAGGTGCAGAAACTTCCTGTCAGATATTTTGACACAAACCCTACGGGTGACATAATGAGCCGTTTTACTAATGACGTTGATATTATCGGCGAAATGCTTAATTCGACTCTTGTACAGATTTTCTCGGGTACGATAACTTTAATCGGTACACTTGCACTTATGCTTTACACAAACTGGGTGCTTGCGGTTGTGACGATTGTAGTATCACCGATTATTGCAAAAATCGGAACTGCCATAGCCGGTAAATCGCGAAAATATTTTATGAAACAACAAACCGACTTGGGTAAAGTAAACGGTTATATCGAAGAAACCGTTACAGGTCAAAAGGTTGTTAAGGTATTTAATTATGAAGAAAATGTCGTAAATGAATTTTCCGAGCTTAATCAAAGTCTTAGAAATTCACAGGTTAAGGCACAGTTTATAAGCGGAATTATGGGGCCTTGTATGAACGCAATGAGCCAGGTCAACTACACATTGACGGCTTGTGTCGGCTCGATAATCGCTTTCGCGTCACGTTGGGGCGGAGGTGTTCCGTTTTCCGCACTTGACATAGGCGGTCTTACTGTTTTCGTAAACTATTCAAGACAGTTTTCAAGACCTATAAACGAACTTGCACAGCAGGTTACAAATATTATGTCGGCACTTGCCGGTGCGGAACGTGTATTTAACGTAATGGACGAGACGGAAGAAATAGATGACGGTAAAAAACTTGTACTTGATAAAGTACACGGTGACGTCTTGGTTGAAGGTGTGACATTCGGATATAATCCCGATAAAACAATTTTGAAAGATGTTTCTGTTTTCGCCCACCCGGGACAGAAAATAGCACTTGTCGGATCAACAGGTGCGGGTAAAACGACAATAACCAACTTGATTACACGTTTTTATAATATCAATAAAGGAAAAATCACTATTGACGGTGTTGACATTAAGGATATAAGCCTTGAATGTTTAAGAGAAAACATCGCGATGGTTTTACAAGATACACATTTGTTTACAGGCACAATTATGGAAAATATCCGTTACGGCAGACTTTCGGCTACCGATGAAGAAGTTCGACAGGCGGCGAAAACTTCTTGTGCGGATATGTTCATAAAAAATATGCCTGAAGGCTATGATACAATGCTAAAGGGGGACGGTTCAAACCTTTCACAAGGTCAGCGTCAGCTTTTGAATATTGCGCGAGCCGCTTTGTCAAAAGCACCGATACTTGTGCTTGACGAGGCGACAAGCTCCGTCGATACAAGAACGGAAAAACATATCAATGAGGGTATGGACGCTCTTATGGAGGACAGAACCACGTTTGTTATAGCACACAGACTGTCTACAATTCGTAATGCGGACGCGATTATGGTACTTGAAAACGGTGAGATTATCGAAAGAGGTACTCACGAAGAATTGCTTGAAAAGAAAGGCAGATATTTTGAATTGTATACGGGACTCAAAGAACTTGATTAATTTATGCTATATGGCATAGAAAGGAATGGTCAGATAAAATGAAGGTATATCAGTTAATCTATACCTCTGTACAGCATAGCCTGTCCGATCCCGAACTTGGACTTGTCAATCAGTCGGGGCTGAGAGTGTTTTCATGCACACAGGGACTTACAAAGCAAAATATTGATGAAACAATAAGATTTGCTACTTACAGACTTCCGAAAAACAATGAAATTAAATATACACAGACACCTTGCGATCCGACAGTGCCTGAACTGTTTCCGAAAATTTTCAGAACGTTCAGACTTTCGGACGGAAGATATGTTGCAATGCAGATTTCTTATGCCGGTTATGATTTTGACGGTCAACCGGGCAATGTGTTTGCTCATGCATTTATATTTGATGATGTTGACGAAAACTTTTTGCCGGAAAGATATATCGGACATAAGCGTTACAGAACGCATCTTACCGAAAAGGATTTGAACGGTCAGATTGTTCATTATTTGAAACCGCTTGATAATATCGCACCGTCTGAAGGTGTCGAAAATAAGGTTATCAATTTTATCGGCGAACATAAGTATGAATTGACTTATATTTTAGACAGAGCGACAAGACTTCTGACTTCAGATGATATTAAAAATATCTGTATCGCGGCAAATGACGCGGAAACGGTGCAAATGTATTTGCTTGCATTAAAGTGGATTTTACCAATCAGTCTTTCCGAAAACACAGGTATTTCAACGTATAATGTGTACTTACCGTCGGATAAACAAAAACAGATTGTGTTCCACGGAACTATAAAACAGCATAATAACATAACAGGTCAAGCTATTGAGGCGAGAAAAAATTGTATCTATATTGATATAGAAAATACAAAATTTCCGCATAGTGCAAAGTCAATGCTGTTGGGATTTGACATTGATGAACTTCGTGAAATATACAGAAAGTATCATTTCACGTCAATGACACAGCTGCTTGACTGGCAGGCAACTTGGGAAAATACAACCAAAACGGGTATAGGCGGAAAACTTATTAAGCTAAAAAAATCGGCAGGCGACAATGCTTTCAAAACACGTGTACTTGAACTTTATCCGGCTATAAACGACCTTAATATGAAAAACGTAAAATTTGAACTTTCAAAGATTATGTTTGACAATATTGAATTGTTCCCGAACGAAAAAGAACGCGTGACGGAAATTTATATGGGTCAATGTATCGAAAAACTTTGCAAAGGCGAGAATGTTGAATTTGTAAATCCTTTGGGCAATGGCGAAAATGCAAAAGAACAGGCAAATGCGATAAGAGCAAAGCTTTCGATTTATATGAATTTTGTTCGTGAAAATATGGACGTTATTTCAGATAAGAATAAAACCGAACTGCTTGGACTGTTCGGAAGTATAAAGCATATGGCAGAGGTTGATACCTGGAAATCGTTGTTTACAAATAAAGAAGATTTAAAATTATTCGTGCTTTTGGCATCGCAGATTGTCATAACAGGTACGGGACTTAACGCCTTTACGCAGGTAAAGGGGTGGGAAAAGTCCGATTTGGCAGAATTGGTTGCATATTTTGAATCTTCGACAAAAGATCCGTTCTTAAAGAAAAGCTGTATAAAGTATATATACAACAATAACTTGGATTGGTCTAAGTACGGTATTTCAAAAACACTTCATGCGAAAACAAAAGGCGAAAGAGAACAGGATTTGCAGAAAATCAGACGTATGCTTTCAAAGGTCGGATATATACCGTATCAGCGTGCGACATATACGAGCTTGAAACCTGAAGTTACGGACGATATAAGAAATAATAATTCACCGCTTTTGATTTCAAGACTGCTTTATGCGGTTTATCGTTGGCAGGGAACTTACGGCAATCAGATGAAAGCCGAAAAGTGTGCAAACAGAGTCAGAAAACTGCTTTTGGAAATGAGAAAAACGCAGACTTCGTGCTTTAATTTTATGATTCCTAAATTGGCACTTGAAATAATCGAGTCACCGGGACATTATCACGAAGTTATGATTAATACGGAAACAATGCCTCCGAGCTTTTGGAATTGGTTCTTAATCGGCTATAACAAGAGCAAGGAAGATGAGGATAAAATGCTTGCGTATACGAGAGTATACAGTGCAAGTAAAGCGAAAATGTCGAGAATTCCGGCAAAGAAAAAAATGCGTGAAACTTTTAAAGACGTAGTTGAATAGGAGAGATTATGATGAATATAAAAAAGAAAATTATGGTAATATTTGCAACCGGTATTATGGCATTTTCAGCATCACCATTCGTATTGGCGGCAACTCCGGCACCTGCAAACAACACTCAACAGGCAGAACAAGTTGACACAACCCAGCAAGATACGGCTAATCAAAATAACACAGCCAATCAAAATACACAGGCACAAATTCCGGCAGCCGGAAATGCACAGACTCAAACGGACACTTCAACACAAGTTTCAAATAAGAAATACTTGTCAAAGGGATGGGCTGTATTTTGGTTTATATTCACTATTATAATCAATGCAATTATCAGCTTTTGGATTGGAAACAGATTTTACAAACTTTCAAAGAAAGATAATCACCTTTCATTTGAAATCAGAGCATTGAGAAAAGATATTGAAGAAAAATTCGTAAACAACGTAGGCGGTTTTTCAGAACAAGAAGTTGATATTAAGAATTTAAACGAAAGTCTTGCACTTGATGATGAAGGATTAAAGCCGACTGCAAAACAGCCTGTACTTAATGAAGTCAGTGCGGAAGAAGAAGCACGTTTCAGAAGATGGGAAGAGGCTCAGTCTAAACCGAGAAAAGAAAGAGTAAAGCCTAAATCAGTATTAAAAGAAGAATTTGACGAAGAACTTGACGACGTTAAGAAGATAAAGAGAAAGAATTATCAGCCTAAACGTAATCCGAGCGAAGATTTCGAGGACGAGAAAGAAAACGAAAAATCAGAAAGTGTCGATATGGACGCTACAAGAGAAATCAAGCTAAAGGGCGAAGGCGTAAAATCAAAAGCCAAAGAACTTTTGGGTGATATATTCCCGTTTAAAGAGGACTAAAATAAAGTAGGCAAGCCGTGGCTTGTTTATTGTCAAAAAGACTGTCGTAGGACAGTCTTTTTTGAAAAGAAAGGTGCTGTTATGGATTTAAAAGATGTTCAGCCATATATAGAGGACAAAGTCTGTATGGTTACTGGCGGCGGAGGTTCAATCGGCAGTGAAATAGTGCGTTCACTGTCAAAACTCAATGCGGAAAAAATCGTAATTGTCGATATATACGAAAACGGTGCGTACAGTGTAAAATGTGAAGTCGGCGACAAGGTGACGGTTGAAATTGCGTCTGTTCGCGATTATGAGAAAATGGACTGCATTATGAATAAATATCGTCCCGATATTGTATTTCACGCGGCGGCACATAAGCACGTTCCTTTTATGGAACTTAGTCCCGAGGAGGCTGTTAAAAACAATGTAAAGGGTACAGAAACGGTTGCCAATTTAGCCGAAAAATATAACACGGACAATTTTGTGCTTATTTCAACGGATAAGGCGGTTGAGCCGATAAGTGTGATGGGTGCAAGTAAGCGTTGTTGTGAAATGTATGTGTATGAAAAGTCGCTGAAATCAAAACACACTAAATTTTCAGCGGTGCGTTTCGGAAATGTTTTAAATTCCAACGGTTCTGTTATTCCGTTGTTTAAAAAACAAATCGAAAACGGAGTTGTGACGGTGACGGATAAGGACGTTACGCGATTTTTTATGACGATACCGCAGGCGGTTGAGCTTGTTCTTATGTCACTGACGATTGCGAATGGCGGCGAAATTTTTGTGTTTGATATGGGCGGAGCGGTGAGAATACTTGACGTTGCGGAAAAAGTTATAAAAGACGGTGGAAAAATGCCGTACAAAGATGTAAAAATTGAGTTTACAGGTCTGAGAAAAGGGGATAAACTTCACGAAAAACTGTTTTTTGACTTTGAACAACCGCAAAAAACACGCTATAAAAAAATATTGCGTGTAAACGGCAGCAGTATAGAAAATTTTGCGGAAATGCTTGATAAGCTGTACGAAAAAGCCTATAAAAACGACAGTGACGGAGTTCGTGAAATTATAATGAAAATGACAAACAGTTAAGGGGGAAGAGTTATGAAAAAATTGCTTTGTATTATAGGTATCATATTTGCGACAATGATGTCAACAACGGCATTTGCCGAAATGTTTTCTTTTCAGAGCGTTTTGGGAGTGAATGATATATCCGATATTCAAAGCGCGGTTATAGTGGGAGATAACGGAAAATGTGCGGATATTGAACAGGAAGATTTACAACAGTGGCTTAATGTGTATTGGAATTTTCAGGTCTATGAGCCTGTGATTTTACCGCAGTCGAATAACGGCTATTATTATATTAAGCTATGGAACAAGGATAAAACAAAATCTTATGTTGTGAATGCAAATTCGGGTATATTAGTAGGAAGATACGGTGAACCGAGCAAATCTCACGGAGAGGTTAAGGAAAATTATTTGTGGTATTTTCCGTATATAGGAAATGCAAGAAATGCGTTATATACGGAAAATTCAATATTGCAAACCAAATATTTATATGAAGGATATAACTTGCGTGAAGTTACATCTGATGATGTGGCGG
>OAUU01001041.1_pt1 | contig 11970 bp, 6 predicted proteins | sample 1501381 | NCBI WGS metagenome assembly OAUU01 (sample SAMEA2580057, study PRJEB22360) | human gut metagenome | reverse complement strand
CTACTCTGGTAGCCATGGGCATCACGACATGTCGGCTCGAAGGGCCGGTGGACTTTTACTCGGTCGGGCAGTTTGTGTCCGGACCGGGCTGGCGCCATCTGCGGCGCACCATCGACACCTTCGAGCTGATGTTCGTGCGTCGGGGCGTCCTGCCGATGCGGGTGGGGGAGCAGACCCTGCATATCGAGGCCGGCCAAATCGCACTCTTGCCGCCGAATGTGGAGCATGCGGGCGCCGACATCATCACGTCTGACGTGGACTTCTACTGGATGCATTTCAAATTGCCGGATGCGCGCATGCTCCCCGATGACGCGGGTCTGCCGCAGGACGACCATTGCCTGTTGCTGCCCGATGAACGCACCCTGCCCGACCCCGACCGGCTGGCGGTGATGTGTGGGCAGCTCATCGACATCTATGCGCGATTCGGCCCGTATTCCAACGCTTACTGCGATTACTTCGCCACCGGCCTGCTGCTGGAGGTCAGCGCGCAGGAGCGGCTGAAGGCGGACTTTGCCGCCCATCGTACGCTTGCCGGCTACCGGGGCGACGGCAAGCCCATCACCAGTGCCGACCGCGTCCGGCAGCAACAGGAATGGGCCATGCATGTCGATTCGGCCGGTGCCGCTGGCGATTCGTCCGGCCTGGCGCCGATGCTGGCCATCCGCTCGTGGATTATGGCCAATGCCTTCGACGACATCACCGTGGCCAAAGTGGCCGCGCGCTTCCACTATTCACCCAGCTATCTGACCGCGATGTACCGGCGCGTGTTCGGCGTGGGTGTGGCCGAGCAGATCATCGAATATCGCATCGACCGTGCGCGCGAACTGCTGAGTTCTACCGCTTCCAGCGTGGCGGATATTGCGCGAGAAGTGGGCTACGCCGATCCCAAGTACTTCATGCGCGTCTTCAAGCGCCGCACTGGCCTGACCCCCGGCCAATACCGCGACGCTTTCCCCGCCCGCCTCTACAACACCGTGTGATTAGGGAAGGTCATGGTCCTAACCCTAGGAAAAGTGCGCATGGGCGCCACTACCACGTGGGAGCGCTGGGAACGGTTTGACGCATGCCGAAACCTCGCACGTCACGCTGCACGGCACTTGGGCAGTGGGCGCGGCAGTCGGGAATCGCCGCCCTATTTCGGCGTTTCAGCGTTACCTGTTTGCCGAACCGACAGTGGACTCGCGCGGAACCAGTGTGTATCCAATGGTGGCGCGCGTGGCCGGCATGCCAGCGGATTCGTCGGACCTGCCGTCGCCCTGGTCGCGCTGCTCCACGCGGCGGGTGATCATATCAAGCGCGAATTGGGCGAGCTGATCGAGATCCACTTGGACGGTGCTCAGCGTCGGTGTGGTGTACGAGCCGGCCGTGGCGCCGTCGAAGCCGATGACTCTCACATCGTCGGGCACGCGGATGCCGTAGTCGGCAAGGCCTCGGATTACTCCGAATGCGGCATAGTCGTTAATGCAGAAGATGCCATCGATGGCCGGGGTGCTTCCCGTTGCCCGCGTGGTGCCCGGGGAACGGGACTCAGCAGTGTCATCAGCCGATTGCGCACGAGCCTCGAGCATCGCCTCGGCGATGGCATGACCGGCTTCGATGCCGCTGTCGCTACCGTAACCAATGAAGTTCGTCGATTCGTCATACGGCAGCCCGGCGTCAAGCAGTGCGCCGCTGGCCCCGCGTAGACGCAAACCGCTGGAACTTTCCACGTGCGCCAGTTCGGTTCGTGGCGAATACCCGTCGCCGACAATGGCGATGCGGTGGCATCCGCATTCGATGAGATGCTGCACTGCCGCCCGCGCGCCGTCTTCGTTCGGGAAATTCACTGTATCGAACGTGGGCGTTTCCTCGCAGGCGTCAATCAGAACCAGCGGTCGGCCGTGGTTGATCGCGGAAAGCGGCACACCGGCATTCAGGCCCGAAGCGTGGATAATCTCGCCGTCGAACAACTGCCCGGAGAACGGGTTGTTGGCCAGCGCGTGTTTGGCGGCATCCGGAGAGTACCGGGTTTGCTCCACGAACGGCGTCAGCCCGCGCGCGGTGGTTTCGGTGACGAGCGATTCGACGAGTTTGGAGTAGAACGGCGAATCGAATTCGTTGACGATGATGTGGATGATGTTGCTGCGGCCGGACTTCAGCATGCTGGCCGTCAGATTGATGCGGTAATCGAGCTTTTCGGCCACTGCCAGCACTTTGGCGCGAGTGGAATCCTTAACACCCGGCTTGCCGTGCAGCGCATTCGAGGCGGTCATGGGGGAGAACCCGGCGGCCTTCGCTACGTCGCGCAATGTTGGTTTGCCGCTCGGCATAACGTCACCTCATGTTTCGCCTGTGATGGGCATTGGACAATGCCCGTAATGCTTCCAATGGTTGTAACGGTATTCACAACATCGTGTTTTGGCAAATGGTGGCTGTGCGCCGGAATCGCTGAAAATGCTGCGCTTAGGCGATGACGCGCCGAGCGTAACATGCGCTTGCTTGATATCGTTCCGGTGGAAGAATATGTAACGGTACATACGTCGGTGTGCCAAGAGGCCATGAAGTTCGTCGTACGTTGGGATGGGACTCTCCGGGGGAGTGGCGTCACTCTTCACCTATCCGTACGTGCGCGATGCCGATTGGTTTGCGGCTGGCGTACCGCCGTATGGCAACTTATACGAATATCAACGAAAGCAGGATACGATGACGGATCTTCCGCAGAGCCTTCCTCAGGCATGGCGTCCGCCGATGGGCTGGAACAGCTGGGATTCGTACGGCACGACTCTCGCCGAAGACGAGCTGCTGGCCAACGCGCGGTTCATGGCTGAACACCTGAAAAACGCCGGCTGGGATACGCTGGTCATCGACATCGACTGGTACGACCCGACCGCCCGCGCACATGGTTACAACGACAACGCGCCGCTGATTCTCGACGAATACGGCCGTCAGCTGCCTGACCCGGTGCGTTTCCCGAGTGCTGCCGGCGGCAAGGGATTCGGCCCGCTCGCCGCCGCCGTCCACGAACTGGGCTTGAAGCTTGGCATGCACATGATGCGCGGCATCCCGCGTATCGCCGTGGACAAGAACCTGCCCGTATACGGCACCAACTACACCGCCAAGGACGTGGCCGACCTCGACCACGTGTGCAAGTGGAATCCGGACAACTACGGCCTGAACCAATCCCACCCGGGCGCGCAGGCCTGGTATGACGCGCAGCTCGACCTGTTCGCCTCCTGGGGCCTCGACTTCCTCAAGGTCGACGACATGCAGACCCCGTTCCACTCCGACGAAATCGCCGCCTATCATCGCGCCATCGCCAAAGCCGAAGCCAAATACGGCCGTTCGATTGACCTGTCTCTCTCGCCCGGCGGCTGGGTGGCGACGAGCTACGTCGACTTCCTGCGCGAGAACGCCCAAATGTGGCGTATTTCCGACGATCTGTGGGACCGTTGGGAAGACATCTACCAGCAGTTCGCCCGCCTGGCGCGTCATACTGGGGAGACCCCTCCCCGCGGCGCCCCCCCGCCTGGCCCGCTGGGCGCCGTTCCAGACCACCGGCCACTGGGCCGACGCCGACATGGTGCCGTTCGGGCACATAGGCCTGCGCGCCGAACGCGGCGACGACCGCCAATCCCGCCTTACGCTGGACGAGCAGAAGACACTGCTGGCCCTATGGTGCATGGGGCGTAGCCCGCTTATGGTCGGCGGCGATCTGCCCACCAGCAACAGCGACGCCATCGCGCTGCTGCAGAATCCCGCGTTGCGTGAGGTGCTTGCCGGCTCCACCAATAACCGCGAGACCGTGCGCGAACGGATTTTTGGCAAATGGTGGGATGAGAGCACCTACCGTGGCGAGTTCATCGTCTGGTCCGCCGACGCAGCCGATTGGGCCGATGGCACACGTTCCGCGCATCACGGCGGCCATTACGCCGCGCTGTTCTGGACCGGCAGCGACACATACGAGATCGGCCGCAACATCCAGCTCCAATCCATCGTGGGGCTTGACGCCCGCAATGACGATTGGACACTCGCCGATCTGTATGCCGACGCGCCGGGCGAGCCCGCCGACGTGCGTCTTGAAGGCGTGGGTGCCGACCGCGTCATCACCGGCACGATTCCGCCGCACGGCGTGCTCTGGGTGGCCCTGGACCGACGCTGAAACCGAACCTGCCTCCGCCAACCAACCTCCTGAACCGACCGCCCGAATCGTATGGAGAAACCTGCCATGAATGCGAACATCGCAAACGAACAATCCCCGGTAGCTGTTCCGCCCGCAAGTTGGTTCCTACGTGCGTTCGCTGGCGTTCTGACCTGTAGTCTGTCTGTCTCTGTCTGTTCGTTGCTTCGCCTTGCTTGCGTTTTGTACGTTTTATCTGTTTCGTGAGTTTCGTGCGTTCTGCGGATTTCACGCGTTTCGCGCAGTGCCGCACGCTGATCACCATTCAGCGTGCGGCACTTTTGCATATCTCACGTGTTGCGGGAGATGCCGATTCCGTCGCACAATACGTAAAACGTGAATGAACCACTCACTATGCTGGGTTGTTTGAGCGTGATATGACATGCGCCACTTTCCCGGGAATGCGTTGCGAATTGGACCTGTTCGGAGGTGTGCAGCGACGCATTCCGGGGAATGTTGCGCTTAGAGAGCCGCGTATCGTTGCTAATGCGGGGAACACGCAGAGTTGCGGGCCGTTGCGATTAGACGCAGGTCGCCTAGACTAGTACGCGTTTGCGAAAGTCGAACGTGCTTCGACCGATGAAGGAGAGCTTCGGTCATGCGGCCAATGACAGGCGCAGTGCGAAGCACGGCTGATCGTGAATCGCGGCGGCAGCGATTGCCGCGTGCGGCGCAGGAGCATGCCGCACCATACCACAAGCAAACAATCCCCAAGAAACGGTGATCTCCTCACATGTACGTCGATCCGGGAATCAATACCAGCGCAAGCAATCTCAAATGGGTGCTGCCATACTGCAAACCAGACCTGCCCCGCGTGGTAGGCGCGCTTCTACTGTTCATCGCAAATAACACGATGGCCCTGACCATTCCGATTCTGTCCGGTATCATCGTGGACCGCGTCATCGTCGGCGGACATGCCGACGAACTGCCACGTCTGTGTGGACTGATGATCCTCATGACCATCATCCGCGTGGGCGCGCGATACGGCTACCAGATGTGGATGGAGCGTTTCGGCCAGAACTCGGTCTACCGCCTCGTCTCCGACGAATACGAGAAGCTGCACGAGCTCGACTTCACGTATTTCAACCACACACGCACCGGCGACATCATGAGCCGCCTGACCTCCGACACCGACGCGATCCGCCACTGCCTGAGTTGGGTGAGCTATCAGATTGCCGACTGCGTGGTCATGTTCGTGGGCGCCCTGTGCGTGATGTTCGCCATCGATTGGCGACTCGCGCTCGTCCTGGCCTGCGTCACGCCGTTCATTTTTGTGCTCACGCGCGGCCTGTCCACGCACGCCCACCCGCTGTTCTTCGCCATCCGCAACTCGCTGGCCTCCCTCAACTCCATGGTCGAAGAGAACATCGAGGGCAACCGTGTGGTCAAGGCATTCGTGCGCGAACCGTACGAGACCGAAAAGTTCGACGAGCACAACGACGATTACATGCAGTGCAACATGGCCTTGGCCTACAACTCGCGCAAGTACATGCCGTGGCTGGACGGCCTCGGCTTCTCACTGCAGCTCATCACCCTCGGCCTCGGCGGCTTTCTGGTCATCAAGGGCTACATGACCCTCGGCAATCTGGTGAGTTTCAACTCCTTCCTGTGGATGATCGACGGCCCGGTGCGCCAGTCCGGCTGGCTGATCAACGACTGGCAGCGATTCAACGCCAGCTGCATCAAAATCCGCAAGCTGCTCACCGAACAGCCGCGCATCGTGGAGAAGCCCGACGCGGTCGAAGCCGTCAAGCAGGCGGTCACGATCGTCGAGCAAGTCAAGCACGATGATGAGGCTACCGGGGCTACCGGAGCGCCCGTGGCTTCCGGAACATCCGGTGCCCAGCAGTCCACCGAACGCAAGTCCTGCCCGCTGCACATCAAGGGCGACATCCGCTTCGACCACGTCAGCTTCGCCTTCCCGGACGACCCGGAGACCCCGATCCTCAAGGACCTCGACTTCACCGTGCCCGCCGGCTCCAAGCTCGGCATCCTCGGCGAAACCGGCGCGGGCAAGTCCACGCTCGTCAGCCTCATCTCCCGCTTCTACGACCCGACCGTTGGCCATGTGCTTATCGACGGCATCGACGCACGCGACTGGCCGCTGGCCACCTTGCGCTCGCAGGTGTGCATCGTGGCGCAGGATACCTTCCTGTTCTCCGACACCATCGGCGGCAACATCGGTTTTGGTGCCAGCGGTGATAGCGACGACCGATATATCCAGAAAATGGCCCAGATCGCCGGCGCGGACAATTTCATCAGGTCGATGCCACAGGGTTATGACACCGTCGTGGGCGAACGCGGCGTGGGCCTGTCCGGCGGGCAGAAGCAGCGCCTGTCGCTGGCCCGCGCGCTCGCGGACAATCCGTCGATCCTGATTATGGACGATACGACCTCGGCCGTCGATATGGAGACCGAGGCGGAGATCCAGAAGCACCTCAAGGAGATGGACGGCGGCAAGACCATCGTCGCCATCGCCCACCGCATCTCGTCGGTCAAGGATTCCGACCTGATTCTGGTGCTCGAGCACGGACGTATCGTCGAACGCGGCACCCACGCCGAACTCGTGGCCGCACACGGCCGCTACTGGGACATCTACCACAAGCAGCTCGGACTCCAGTCCGGCGTCGCACAAGGTTTTTAGAAGAGGACTTATGGCACAACGCAATACATACCGCGAGGATGAGGAACTCGAGGAGCAGATCAACTTCCGGGACATCCTGCGCGTCGGCAAATATCTCAAACCGTATATGGCACAGGTGGCGCGCATTCTCGTCGTCGTCATCTCGATGAGCTGCATCGTCGTCGCCGTGCCGTACCTGACCAAGATCATGATCGACGAGGCGATCCCGAACAAGGACCTCGGCAAGCTCGGCATCCTCGCCGTGATCCTCGCCGCGCTGATCGTGCTGTACGAGTTCGGGCTGCGCTACCGCACGGTGGCGATCACGCGCGTCGGCCAGCTCATGCTCAAGGACATGCGCCGCGATATCTTCACGCATATCCAGACGCTGCCCTTCAGCTACTTCGATTCGCGCCCGCACGGCAAGATCCTGATCCGCGTGGTCAACTATGTGAACACGCTTTCGGACACGCTGAGCTCCGGTCTGATCAACGTGATCTCCGACGTGTTCACCTTCGTGATCACGCTGATCGTGATGTTCGTGATCGACTGGCAGCTGGCCCTGTGGAGCTTGATCCTGTTCCCGGTGCTCATCATCTGGGTGCGCGTGCTGCAGATCTTCCAGCGGCGCGCCTTCCAGAAGCTCTCCAACAAGCAGAGCAACCTGAACGCCTACATCCACGAGTCGATCGCCGGCGTGAAGACCACGCAGACCTTCGCGCAGGAGCAGGCCCAGTTCAGGACCTTCCAGGAGCAGCAGGGCGAGGTGCGTTCCGCGTGGATGCACGCCGTGCACATCCAGTTCCTCATGTGGCCGGGCGTGCAGACCATCTCCGTGATGACCATCTCGTTCATCTACTTCGTCGGCGTGATGGGCTTCGGGGGCGTGAACGTGACCACCGGCGTGCTCATCGCGTTCGTCGGCTACGCGAACAACTTCTGGAATCCGGTGATCAACATCGGCAACTTCTACAACCAGCTCATCACCTGCTCGGCGTACCTCGAGCGCATCTTCGAGACGCTCGACGTCACGCCGGAGATCCGCAACAAGCCCGATGCGGCGGACCTGCCGCAGATCCGCGGGCGCGTCGACTTCAACGACGTGGTGTTCCGCTACGAGAAGGACGGCCGTAACATCCTCAACCTCGTGGACTTCCACGTCGAACCGGGGCGCACGATCGCGCTGGTCGGCCCGACGGGCGCCGGCAAGACGACGATCATCAACCTGCTGTCGCGCTTCTACGACGTGTCCGAGGGCTCGGTGACGATCGACGGCTACGACGTGCGTGACGTGACGCTCGCATCGCTGCGCCGGCAGATGGGCGTGATGCTACAGGACACCTTCATCTTCTCCGGCAACGTGCGCGAGAACATCCGCTACGGCAAGCTCGACGCCACCGACGAGGAAATCGAGGCGGCGGCGAAGGCCGTGCACGCGCACGAGTTCATCATGGAACTGCCCGACGGGTACGACACGGTGGTGGAGGAGCGCGGATCGACTCTGTCGGCCGGCCAGCGCCAGCTCATCGCCTTCGCGCGCGTGCTGCTCGCCGACCCGCGTATCCTGATCCTGGACGAGGCGACGAGCAACATCGACACGCGCACCGAGGAGGCGCTGCAGGCCGGCCTGCAGCATCTGCTCAAGGGGCGCACGAGCTTCATCATCGCGCACCGCCTGTCGACGATCGAGAACGCGGACGAGATCTTCTACATCGATCACGGCCAGATCGTCGAGCACGGCTCGCACGCGCAGCTGCTCGCCGCCAAGGGCGCGTACTACCGCCTCTACGAGTCCCAGTACGCGATGATTCGCGTGGCCAGCGGGGCGCCGGAAGAGTGACGAGATGTTGCTTTAGGTATGTTTCGTGATGACATTATCGGTAGCGATAAACACTGTGAAATATGTAACGGTACGTGTGAAAAACATGCAGTCGTGATTGGAATACGTTCTGGAAAATGTTGAAATAGAGCGAAACGCGCTGAAGTCGGCACGGGGTTGCTGAGTGTGGCAGATAGTTTAGAATATGTACCGTTACATATTTGATGTGCAGAAGATGCTCGCATCTTCTGCACGCGGGTGAAATCTGGGGAGTGGTTTGGCGATGGCAGACAAACTGGTAGCCACATTGGACAAAGCTGGTGTACGCAAGATCAGCACGGACCTGTGGGGCGTGTTCTTCGAAGACATCAGCTATTCGGGCGATGGCGGGCTCAACAGCGAACTCGTGCAAAACGGCGCGTTCGAATACAACCGTGCGGATAAGCCCGAGTGGAGCAACTACACCGCTTGGCGCAAGATCGTGCCCGCCGGCTCGTTCGCCGCATTCGGTGTGGGGGAGACCGCGCCGGTGGCCGAAGAGAACCCGCATTACGCGATTGCCGAAATCGGCAAGGTGGGCGGCGAGCAGACTGCTGACTCGGCTGTGTCTCGGGCCGATTCGGCCCTATCCCAGACGGATTCGGCTTGTACCCCCGCAGCTCCCGCTCTGGAAAACCTCGGTTTCGACGGCATGGTGTTCCGCGCCGGCGAGACCTACGATTTTTCCATCTGGACCCGTGCCCACGGCAAAGCGCTGCCCGTGCAAGTCGCACTGATTGGCGATGATGGCAAGCCGCTCGCTGCCACTGTCGTGACCGCACCCGCCTCCAATGCTTGCGGCGAATGGACCCAGCTTCGCGCCGAACTGACTATTACTAGCGCACAGGCCGACCCGCAACCCAACGCCGAAATCATCGCCACCCAAGGCGCTCTCCGCCTGACATTCCCCGAACCCGGCACCATCGACCTTGACTTCGTCAGCCTCGAACCGCGAACCACCTATAAGGACCTCAAGCATTTCCGCCCGGATCTGGTCGAGGCGCTGGCCGACCTACACCCGCGCTTCATGCGCTTCCCGGGCGGCTGCATCACCCACGGACTGGGCCTGAACAACATGTATCACTGGGACCGCACCATCGGCCCGGTGGAGCATCGCCCGCACAACTTCAACGTATGGGGCTACCACCAGTCGTTCCGTATCGGTTTCTACGAGTACTTTCGCCTGTGCGAGACCATCGGAGCCAAGCCGCTGCCCGTGCTGCCGGCCGGCATGAGCTGCCAGAACACCAGCCAGGGCCCGGTGCCTGTGGCTCAGGAAGACATGCCCGCTTACATCGACGAAGTGCTGGGCCTCATCGACTTCTGCAACGCCGATTCGGCCACCAACAAGTGGGCCGCCAAGCGCGCCGCAATGGGCCATATCGAGCCGTTCAATCTGGAGTATCTCGGCATCGGCAACGAGGACCTGATCGACGACGTGTTCAAGAACCGCTTCCAGCAGATTTTCGACGCCGTCAAAGCCGCGCACCCCGAAATCACCGTGGTCGGCACGGTCGGGCCTGCGCCGAGCGGACAGGACTACGAGCAAGGTTGGGCGTATGCGCGCGAGGCCGGCATTCCGATCGTGGACGAGCATTCCTACCAGTCCTCCAGCTGGTGGTTTCACAACCTCGACCACTACGATCACACCGACCGCAAGGGCCCGAAGGTCTACCTCGGCGAATACGGCTCCTGGGACACCCAGCTCATCAACGGCTTGTCCGAAGCGGCGTTCATGGGCCGCATGGAATTGAACGGCGACGTGGTGCACATGGCGTCCTACGCGCCGCTGTTCGCCAAGAACGGCCACACCAGCTGGAATCCGGACCTCATCTACTTCGACAATGAGAACGTCTACCGCCCGTACAGCTACTGGGTGCAGCAGATGTACGCCACCACCACCGCGGACACCGCTTGGCCGGTCTCGCTTGACGGACCCACCACGTTGCGTCGTGACTTGCCGAATACCGTAAGCCTGAAGATCGATGGCGGCGCCCACGCCGATTTCGCCGACTTCTCTCTCGAGACGGCCGATGGCACGCATATCGATCTGCCGGACGTGAGCTACCAAGGCAATGGGCCGGTGTCTCTTCCGGTACCTGAGGGTCTGGCGGCCGATTCATACACCATTCGCGCGAAAGTCACCTATTACGAAGGCATGTGGGGCGTGCGAATCGCGTCCGGCGACGTAAACGGCAAGAACTATAACGGTACTTCGCTTGGCCGTGGATTCAGCGTGCAAGTAGTGCGCGAAGGCACCGGTTATGCACTCGCCGGCACGGAAACTTCAATGGACGCGGTACGCCCCGGAACTACGTGGGATGTGCGCATTGAGATTGGCAATCGCGGCGAGCAGATGCGACTGTACATCGACGGCGCGCTGGTCGCCGACGGCCATGAGACACCGGACGAGCCGCGCCGGACCGTCACCGTATCCCGCGATTCGACGGCTGGCGTGACTTACTTGCGTGTTGTCAACGCGCTGCCTGAATCCGTAGACGTGGACTTGGCTCAGGTGCTTGCTGCGCTGAATGTGCCTGATTCAGCCAAGGCTGTAGTTGAGGCAACCGTGCTTACCGGCAACGATCCGTATGCAGGGATTCGGGGAGAGGAATCACCGACTTGCCCCACCTCGCACGAAGTCAACCTTGCTGACGGTACATACACCGCTCCTGCTTGGTCGTTCACCACGCTTGCCGTACGAGGCTAACCCAATCATTCCGCTCGGTGATGCGCGCAATACGTGTGACGGCTATGCCCCGGAATCCGCAGTAAGGACGGTCGCGGCGATCGCGCCGGTTGCCGGGGCCGAGTGGAAGCGGTACTACGACGATGTGACGTGGGATCCGGACGAGGCCAAGCGCCGCACCAAGGACGACCCCACCAAGCCCGAAGTCGAGCTCTAGCCCGTTGCGGCTGCAACCGTGCCGAGCATCAACGTGCCGATCCGTCGTGCAGCCTGATATCGTTCCCCTCGCTTTCTCAACGGACATACAGCCGATTCGGATACGGAAATCGGCTGTATGTCCGTCAGAGGGAAGGGAACAGAGAAAGGGGTTTCAGCCCTCGATGCGGGCGCCCCAGATTGCTTGATTGCCGCCGATCGCGGAGAACGTCAGCGTCGCCCGGCCATCGGTCTCCCTCGGTAGTACGGCGAACACGCCGGTGTACGTCATGCCGTCGATCGTGATCGCCATGTCGCTGTCGCAGCAGTGCACGCCGGCCGGCGTCGCGCCGAGCATCCGCCACGATCCTCGCGACACGGGGCCGTCGGTCGATCGCGGCAGGTTCGCGTCCGGCGTATCGAAGAAGTCGACCACGCCGCCGCTGGTC
>OAUU01001034.1_pt1 | contig 12052 bp, 10 predicted proteins | sample 1501381 | NCBI WGS metagenome assembly OAUU01 (sample SAMEA2580057, study PRJEB22360) | human gut metagenome | reverse complement strand
TCACTGCCCTTATCGGCAAGTATGTTGTATCATTGTATAGGAAATTATCGGCTTGTACTTCTTTACCGTCTACAACAACTTTGATTGTATTCGGTAAAACATTTATATTCTGCCATACGTCAGCCGCGTATGCTCCCGCACACGATATAACACCCATAACGAGCATACCGCATATAAAACTTTTCATATTCCCTTTCATAAAAAATACCTCCTTTGTAATACCTAAATTGTACCACAAAGGAAGATTTTTGTAAATATTTTTATGAAATATCTGTTATAAGTCCGCCCGAAACTGTTACAGTTTTTCCGTCTGCCGTTTGAAATGTTCCGCTTGCTCCTTGTTCAAACTTCCACTTATTTTTGCCGACTGTCGTGCCATTTCCCGAACTAAGTATGTCTAATCCATACGTTCTTAACAAAATTCCCGATATAGCGTTGTATATTTGAAAAATACACTTATTATTGTAGTATAAATTAAAATCAGTATATCTCATATCGTTGCTACTCGGTGCATTACACCACAAACCGTACCTGTTGCCGTCTGCATCGTAACTTTGAATACCGTTTTTGTCTATAACGGTCCTTGCTTCTGTGTCCGTACCCGTTGCAAATATACCCGTTATCGTTACATTACCGTTCTCGTCCATTTCGATTGTTTTCTTTTTAAGCTGATTAAACAGCTCAAAAACGAATTTACCGTCCATATTGCCGAGATTTATACGTCGTCTGCCCTTGTCGTCCTCTATGTACAGTAAATCACCGTCTAACAGCAGTTTTTTGTTATCTGATTCAACGGGGTTTTGGGTACTGTTCACCGTACCGTGAAAATAGCTTGTTTTCAGCTTATTCGCTCTGCCCGAATTTTTCTGAATAGTTTTTATCAGCTTTCCCATATACCACGCGCGGTAATACGCATTAGCCAATGTAGGCTGACCGATTGTTACTGACGGCTGTTTTGCGCTGTATGGGTAATACGTCATTGATACAATTCGCTGTTTATGTTCGATATTATCTTCAAAAACGTGTACTGTATCGCCCAACGCAATTTTATAAAAATCACCGTACTCGGCAAGTTTATTCAAATCAACCACGTCACCCGTGATTGTCAGTTGAGGGCGGTCAAGTCTAAAATCGTTACCCTCGCCCTTTAAGTCCCACTCACCAAACGCCTTTAGCTTTTCGGGGTCATCATAATCGCTATAATCTCGGTACGCCTCACGAATACCGTACTTCTCGATACCCTCTTTACTGTCAATGTACGGCTTACCGCCGTTTACAGATGAAATCGTCAAATCGTCCTTGCCGTACATATACAGTCTTGTCGTCAGCTCTTGCGTGTTTCTCTCGACAGAAAGACTTGTCATATTCTTCTTTATTGACATTCTCACTCCGTTATCCTTACCGATACGCTCCACAACCGCAAATCGGTAATTGTCATAATATATTTCACCCCTGCCGTAAGCCTCTATGACGTTTTGAATTACGTCATAAGTATTTATCTTATCAGTCGGGTAAAAGTCGATTTTAACGCCGTCTGCGCCTATTCTCGTCATACCCATTTCTTTAAGTTCACTGTCGGGTATAAGCTCAAACTTTGTATCGGCTATCGCAAGTTTTATAACGTCGTACGGGTCAACACCTATCGTTGACTTCGATACATCAGTGTCATTGCCTATCGTAGGAAAATGATGTCGCATTGCGTCCTCATAAAATATCCTGTTGGCTTTTACCGTCATAATTCTTGAACCGCTGTAATCTCGTTTCACAGTTGTAATTCGGTATGCTTGTCCTTCAACCGATACTATACGATTTTCTTTTATAAGCTCCGATTTTTCGTCTTTCATAGGGTATTTAAAAGAAACTGTGTGCGTTTCCTGCAATCCCTCGAACACCGCCACTTCATACGCTTTGTTAAGATACGCAAGGCAACCGCCTGTGAAGTCTGTTTCGTTCCATTCGTGTAATTTAAAAGCCATATTATTCGCTCCATTTCATATTATCAAAATCTACGTCGTACAAAAATTTAGGCGTGTAATTTATCTGTACAACTCCACCGCCTGTTACCGTTATCGTGTTATCCAGTTCGGGAGCAAGTTCAAAAAACTCACCCTCTGCATATGCCATAAGGCTTGTATTTCCGCTATAAACTATTTCTTTTTCGCAGTCGATAACTATGTCGCCTGTGTAATTAACAGTGATACTCTTACCGTTATTGCCTATGGTAAACGGACTTGTTGCATCCGTTACCATTATAATCGGTTTGACGTGTACATCACCGATATTCGGTATGTTTTTGTATGTACCGCTACCGTTCAATGTCAAATACTCGTCTTGACCTATTGGAATTTCGGTATCAAGTGATATATCGGTGTCAAGGCAAGGTCCGTTCAGAGCGTCAAATATCAATTCCGAAAAAGGCTCTGCCTTATACGTCACTGACAAAACGGCTTTTCTGCCGTCGTGTTCGGGTGTATATGACACGCTGTCCATTACCCTTACATTCCATTTAACAAACGGCATATCGTTAAAAATAAGCGTGCCTTTGCCCTTAAACCAACGGCTTATAGCGGTTAGCTTTTTGTTTAATTCTTCGGTACTGTCCGCACCGATATTAAAATCAATCTGAAATTTTCGTGTATTGAAATATTCGTGACCCGATACGTCAGTAAAATCATATTCACCGTCCGCTTCGTTGACATTCTCGGTGAATTCCTTTACCTGCGGAAATACGGGACGGTCCTTTGTTCTGACCGTCACTCGCTTAAAATCCGTTGTATTTTTGCCGTTAAATTCAATACCGTTACGCATATCTTTCCTCCTATAATCCTACGTATTTGTTCAATGCATCTTGTTTTTCTTCCGGTGTCATTTGCATGAAGTTATTTATGATCTTCCTGTTGTCGCTCATTGAATTATTTTCAATTTTGAAACTATCGAATTTGTCAAGCATTCGACTTAGCAAACTTTCTATATTACCGCCTGTCGCCGAAACCTTATCGGTTATCGTTGCTACATATGCAGATATGTTGATGTCGGCATTTTGCAATCCTGTAAGAATGTTTTTCTTGCCGTCCTCCATTTGCTTGTATTCAGCCTCAAGACTTTCAATAGTGGCATTATTCTTTTTCTGTAGTTGGTACAATTCTTCATCACGTTGCAACTGTTTCATTTGTTCCTGCAACTCTTTGTACTTCTGTTGCCCCTTATCAGTAACTGAATTTGCGTACACATCAAGTTGTGCCTGTACCTCTGACATATCTGTTTTGCGATCCTGTACGTCCCAACTGTCACGAAGTGCTTGCTCTTGCTTTGAAAATTCGTCTTTGACATTTGAAATATAGTCTTGTTGCTTTTGGAGCAGTTTGTCAACCGCACTTGATTGCGACTTGTACAGTTCCATACTGTACTTGTTTGTGTCGTCAATAAATTCCTCAAAACTGATTTTACCCGCATTGTAAAACTCTTTTACTCGGTCAATTTTGCGTTTTAGAAAATCTTCCTCACTGTCACCGTACTTATCCCAATCATCATATGTACTTCTTAACTCCTGCCAAGCGTCTGCGTCTTTTTGCCATGCCGAATACTCGTCAGCATTCTTTTGAGCCACTGCGTCATAACGTTTTTCTTCAAGTGTCTGTTTTTCCTCGACGTATTTTTGATAATTAATAACGTCATTCGCATAAAATTCTTCAAGACGTTCCGCCTCTCTGTCGATACCTGCAATGTAGTCGTCTATCGACATACTGTGATACTTCTGCTGATGTTCAAGCCAACTGTCCGAGTAGCTTTTCATATCGTCATAAAGCGTTTCGCCTGCGTCCGACACGTTGTCAACATAATCGTCCCAAGTGATTTTTGCGTCTTGTAAATCTTGATAATTTCTGTCTTTTATACGTTTGAAAGCGTCAAGCGGTGTGTCGCCGTTATCACCCCAATCGTTTATAGCGCTGTGCTTTTCAAGGTATGCCTTTGACTGTTCGTTGAACTCTTTCGTCTGTTTCTGCATAATAGAGAAAATTTGTTCCTCTATGTCGGCAATATCCTTGTCGTTCGACTTGAATTTCTCTTGAAATTCTAACCACTTTTCTAATTCTTGTGCAGTCGTTACTGCGTGCGTTTTTGTGTAATGCGTCCAATCGTCCTTGGCTGATGTAAACGCGTCCGAATTGTCTTTTCCTGTTGCGTAATGCGGTATACCCATACCCGACATTATCGCTTTGGTTTGTGACGCTGTGTACACCTTTGCACCCTTTGACAACGGCAATACTACGTCCTTGCCCTGTGGTATAAATGCACGTCCTTTATCAACGATTAATTCTCGCGGGTCAGATATACCCTTTTCGTCATTAACCATTGCCAAACCGCCCTCAAAATTTTGTGTACCTTTGGCTTTTTTTACGAACATTCCCGTACTGCCAAACTTTGCCGCCGGAGCACTTTTATCGCTTAGTCCCTCTATAGACGAACCCTCAACAGAAACAGTATAATGGACTGTCGCAAATTTGTCTTCGGGTTGATAGCCGTCAGGTTCTGCACTGTCTTTTGTAAATGTAACATTGCCCTCTTTGGGTGGTGCCGTATAGTTGTCGGGTTCTGTGCTGTCGTTAGTCCATATAACTTTACCCGTTGCAGTGATTTCACCCAACTTATTACCATTCAAATCGTTAATATCAAAACCGCCTGTATCGACATTAAATTTAATCTGAACTTCGTCATTTTTGACAAGTTCTTTTAATTTTTCATCAGCTGTGTCCAATACAGAAATATCGCCCTCTGCACTGACTTGTAATTGTACATTGCCTGCGTTATTTATTTCCTCGACAGCATTTTTTGCGTTCTCGATTGCAGACACATCACCGCTTGCGTCAATTTCAATATGTTTATCCTCAGGCAATAATCCCAAACTGTGCGCCAATGCGTCAACTTGCTCTGTGCTTAGTCCCAAATCTCCACCTAAACTTGATAGGTCTTTCACTAAACCACTTACATCACCCGACGCTACAGCCTGTTGAATATCAGAAAAACCGTTTTTCATTAATGCGGCTTTCGTGACTATTTCCTCTGATGTTAGTCCGATTTCTTTACCTTGTTTGACAAAATCATTTACAACAGCGTCTAATGCGTTATTATTAATTGCGCCTTGTAGGTCTTGAAAACCGTTTTTAAACAGTGCCACTTGTGCGGCAATGTCTTGATTTTCAAATCCCAAATCAGTCATAGTTGATTTGATTTGTTTGCATACTAAATCTACAGCATTACCGCCGCTTTCAAAGACTTCCTGCATATCCTTAAAGCCGTTTAAATTCATAGCATCCGTTGTTGCGACTTCTGCCATAGCTTGTAGTGATTCTCTGCCGTTCTTGGCTCGTTCGTCCATGCTTTCGATGTTATCACTTATTTCACGATACGCATTTGATACATTTTGTATTTCTTGTATTACTTCGTCTACATCACCGAATTTGAATGTACTTCCCGTAAACCTTTCATATGCCTTAGTAAAATCACTGTCTTTTAAACCATTTATGAACGATTGTCTTTCTAATGCCGCCGCCTTTATTCTCTCAGAACTTCCGTCTTTATATGCGGCGTTCATCTCATCAACTATTGCTTTATACTGTGTTTTGTAGTCTGTCGCTTGTTGCAACCACCCACGCATTTCTTCTTGTTGGTTTTTATAATCAGCACCATAGGAACTACCTTTTTGAAGTGCGTCGTACCACTCTGATACTGCCTTTTGCGCCTTTTTGCCTGATGTTAAATCCAATGCGTCTTTAATTTCGTTCGCACTGTCTTGGGCGTTTGAAACCGCCATTGCAAGTGCGGTGTCAAATTCGCCCGTATCAATCATTAATTTTATGGTATCATCATTTGTAGTCGCCTTGATTTCCTGCATAATGTCGTTTATGCGGTTTTTAGCGCTTTCGAGTTCTTCGGGATTTAATGTACCGCTGTTGATTGATTCGTTTAGTTTTTCGTATTCACTTCGCAGATTTTCCAAATGCGAAACTTGGTTGCCTGCATCTTGCCACTGAGAATATAATTCCTTGTAGCTTTGACCCAATTTTGCGTTGTTTTCAATAGCCTCTGTAACGTGGTCGGCAACAACCTTATACCCTGCAACAACCGCCGCAGGCGCTAATACTGCACCAAATATCGGCGCTAATGCAGAAAATGAACTGCCTAACCCCGCAGTCGATACTTTTATCGCTGACGTTGCGTCTGCTATAATAGGCAATTTATCGCTGATTACTCCTAATCCCTCAACAAAATCGCCTGCACCCTTAATCACTCCGACACCGACTTTTGACAATGCACCTAAAGCAATGACCGTAGCACCGGTATTAACAACAGCACGTTTTTGCTCGTCGTCCATTTGCGACAATCCTTTTGCAAAATCAGCTACTGTGGTGCTTGCGTCTTTTATTGACGGCAACATTGTTTCGCCGATACTTCTTGCCGCCTCAACAATATTGTTTTTGGTAACTGACAACTGTGACGCAGTTGTTTCAGCCTTTGCGTCAAACTCGTTCTGCAATGCAATGTTTTCGTTCCATGCTGTATTTGAACGTGTTACCGCCTCGGTGATACCTGCCTCACTGTTTGCCAAACGTAACAAAGAATCACGCAAACGCACTTCGGTAAAGCCCATATCCTGCAACATACTGATTGCGTTTTCACCTGCACCGTCGGCATTTTGTAGACCTTTGATGAATGCGTCTATCGCCTCGGCAGGAGATGAATCAAACAAATTCTTAAATTCTTCTGTTGTCTTTCCTGTGATTTTAGCGAAATTCTCTAATTGTACGCCTGACGAAATCATTGAATTTAGTTCGGTGCTTGTGTAGCCTAAACCATCAGCCAATGACTTGAAGTCTTTGCTGTTGTTTGCGGATAGTAGTTGCAAATCTCTTAATGACATTCCTGTTTTGTTCATAACGTCATTAACCTGCGTATAACCGTTTGTAGTTGCCATTTGCATAGCAATCATAGCCTTACTGAACGCACTACCACCCATTTCAGCCTCTATACCAACGCTTGACAATGCGGTTGCTATACCTAATATGTCGGCTTGACTTAATCCGATTTGTGTACCTGCACCAGCTAAACGCATAGACATATTAGCTATATCCGATTCTGTTGTAGCGAAATTGTTACCCAAATCAACTATTGAACTTCCCAAACGGTCAAAATTTTCTTGGTCCATTTTTGTAACGTTTGCGAACTTTGCAAGTGTTGCCGCACCCTCTTCGCCGTACAGATTTGTAGCAGTGCCGAGCATTGCCATTGTTTCAGTAAATTTAGATATGTTTTCAGTTTTTATACCCAACTGACCGCCTGCCGCCGCAAGTTCGGTTAATTCTGCCGTTGTTTCAGGAATGGCAGAATGTCCGTTTATTCCGACAGTCGTCATATCTATAATTTCTTGCCTAATCTTTTCAATCTGTTCAGGTGTACCGTCAACAGTTTTCTTTACATTTGCGAAATTGTTCTCAAAATCTATCGCAAACTTGGCACTCGCAACACCGCCCGCGGCAAGTGCAGTCGCCGCATACTGTAACGGTTTAGTTACAGTATCTATACCCTCACCGACTTCTTTCCACCGCTTACCTGTATTCTGTAGGTTTTGCGCCTCATCTGCACGTTCAGCGGCTTTTAAGCCTTTCTCATATTCCTCGTATTGCTCTGTTGCTTTTTTGACGGTTGCTTGTGCGTCGGTATATGCCTTTTTACTTCCCGACAATGCCGCCTCTTGCGTACGAATAGAATCGGATATACTTTGACTTTGCTTTGTGTATGCCTCAATCTCGGTATTTACCCAATTCAATGCCTTTTGATTGTCTTTATACGAAACACTGTTTTTGTCAAGACTTTTGTTCGCCTCTGTCAGCAACCTTTTCTCATTTGAACGCAAAGAAATTTGTTTATCTAATTCCGTTTTCTGCGCTTTCAGTGCCGTAACATTTTTATTTACAGACTTGACGTTATCCTCATACGCTTTTTTTGTATTCGTCAATGCCGTACGGCTTGTTTGCAAGGTGGTTTGTGCGTCTTGCATTTGCTTTTTATATGCCGTAAGACCTTTTGTACTTGTATTATTATTTTTGCTTTGCGTCTGCTCCAATTTTGACAATTCACTTTCAACACTGCTTATTGTCGCCTCTAAGTCGGACGCATCACCTCTTATTCTTACTACTAATTCTGCCGCGTCAGCCACTACAAATCACCTCACTACATTCCATAAAACGTTTTTAAATACGGGTCATTTCCCGTATATTCTTCTTCCTCGTCCTCGATTATAACTGCAAGTAATAATCTTGGGTCTTGTTTTGCCAAATCATTCGGCAATATACCATGATATTTCAGCATTGTCCCATATAAATCGCTTAATCTTCCTTTTCGGTTGCCTGCTCGGGCAGGCTTTCCTCGTTTTTTCCCGTAAAATCGTCCATAAACCACTTCATAACTTCACGACACATTCTCATTTTTGCTGAAACAGCCGTGTCCAAAATATCTTGTGTCGCCTCTGTACCCTCAAACAGATAGTCAACGGCATCTGCACATACCGATGTAGCCGTTACTTTTTCACCCTCTGCAACGTCCATATATTCTTTTTCAACCAACGTTGCCGCACCGAAACACCACGGTTTTGATACATACTTCTTTTTGTTGTGTACAAATGTTAATACTCTTTGCATTGTTACTTACTCCTCTCTATACGAAAAAAGCACGCCTTTCGGCGTGCCTTGTCTTAAAGTGCTTTCTTCACCGGATAGTAGTTCATATCCTTAAACCAGTTTTCTTCAAGTTCTGTCTTTGTGACACCTTCCGGCAAATCGCTTTCGTCAAAGTATGCGTAATAGTTGTTGTCAAAATCACGTTGTACGGCTGTGTATGTAGCCTTTGCGGTTTGCTTTTCCGGTGCACCGCTTGACGCTTTAGTCTTACCGCCTACGTTTGACGCAAAGCTGTATGAACCCTTGTAATATCTCACATAACGGTATGAGCCGTCAGACTTCATAATTCTCCACGCAACACCGAAATAAACTGTTTTTGTATCATTGCCCACCTCAACAACGCCGTCTTTTTGTGTCAGTCCACGCCACATTGAATCAACTTCCGGCGGAATATCGGCATTTGTGATGTCGTGACCTAATTTTTCAATGTAGTTTGATGTTTCATACGCACCGTTATCGGCGTCAAAAACATCACTGCCGCCTGCGTCTGTCGGTGCAATTTCGACAGTACCTCTCAAATTGTACGGGTCACCATATGTTGCACCCTCTGATGTGTCTGTTAAAACTGCAAAAAATGTGTACTTGTCCACACCTATTGTAGGTAGTGGTTTTCTTTTCTCTGTATTTGCCATAAATCAATCATTCCTTTCTACTACTTTCGTAAATCTCATTGTTTTGTGTTTTATACTCTTGTCGTCGGGATTGGGTACGTCCATTGTCATTTCGTGATAATATTCGTTATCAGTCAATAATTTATATACCCTCTCCGACAATTCAAAACACGTTTGCGGATAATCGGCGTAAATATCAATCTGAACAGTCGTATCATTCGTAACGACCGTATTATCATATGACATTGAGCCTTTGTCCGTTAGCGTGTAATATGCTATTGCGGGCAATTTATTAAAATTATCGGGATATGCAAAGCATACACTTACACCGTCTATTTGCTTTAAAATATCCCGTAATTCCAAACCAATATCAAACACCGTATCACCCTCCCTACGCTAACACAAATACTTCGTATTTGCTCGCTATAACTCGTTTCACGAGTTATACACCTCCTTAAACTTAGCGATTATCTCGCTGATGTTATTTTTCAGTGCAGGTACGAGGAACGGCTGTGGTGCTTGTCCCGACGTTGTGTAAAATCGACCGCCACTGTAATACGTCCAGTGTCTTTTTGACGTATGCGAAACAGATTTGTCGCCCTTTGAGCCTGTGCCGAATTCAACATAAATACCGTAATCGGCAGTCGGACCGATTGCAACGCTGTCACCGTCCACTTGGCTTACGATACTGCCCTTTAAACGTCCTGTTGCAACAGGACAGTTTGCCACTGCGTGTGCTCTTACGACTTCACCCGCCATTGCCAAACCTCGCTGTATTTTATCGCCCGACGCATACTGTGTCAGCTTGTCAACAACGTTGTCTATCCCCTCGATTGAAAAATTCATTTCAGCCTACTCCTTTCGAGCATTGCTACCAAACCGCTGTCCCATTTCTGCACATATGTTATATCATATATGTCGCCGTCATATTCAACCCTGTTACCGACCTTTACGTCGTCTGACATATCGCAGAACATACGCATTTGACATTCTATATCCAAACCGTATTGCTCTCTTGCTCTGCCACCGCTGTACGGTTGTACATCGGCTTTGATTTCGGACAATACAGTCTTTTCGGTTTTACCTGTATAGTCGTCAATTTCATATTCTGCGATTATAACAGTTTTATCGTAAAAATCACTGAATACTGATGTCACTCGGAACACGCCCCTTTCGTTTACGGAACGGGTCAAGGCGTTTATAATAGTTGCTGAAAATCTTGTCGTTGTCGTTTTCGGTGTATGTGACGGAACGTTCACCTTCGCTTATGCTCTTAACCACTTCGGGACTTTTACTGTTCCCGTAACCTTTTGCCCTGTACATATCCGCCGCAATCTTCGGAACAAGGCTTTCAAGCTGACGCGGCAGTACATCAATATGACAGTACGCCATAATCATATTAACCGTGTCCTCAATCAAAAAGGACAACAAGCTGTCTTGCTCGTCGTCCTTAATTCCCAACAACATTTTTAGTGTCCCCAACTGTTCCATATTATTCACCGCTTACAACGTCGGCACTGCCCGACTTTCTCGCTTTGCCGTCTGCGGTAACTTCCGCAACTGTAATCTTGTGACCGTTTGTCGCAGTGATTTCATCACCGTTGTTAAACTCTGTCCACTTCGACAAATCGTCGTCATATGCAACGCTTGGAGCGGTGCTTGCGGCAGTCTTGTAAACCAACTTGTGACCGCCGATAGGCTTTGGCGATACTGTAATAACAGTGTTGCCTGTTGTTCCTGCAACCGATTCAACTGTCAATTCGCCAAGTGTCGGAACACCGTTCTTAAATGCGGCAAATGCGTCGTCCTTAACCACAAGGAAACCTAAACGCATAGTAGCTTTGATTGCAACCATATCTTGCTCCGCAAGTGATAGCGGTTTACCGTCACTGTCAAGAGTGCCCTGTAGTGTTGCCTCTGTAAGAATTTCATAGTTGATACCTGCACGCATACCGACAACGGCATACTTGAAGTTACCTGTGATAATATCGGCACGTTTGTTGTCCCACGCACCGTTGCGCACAAATTCGATAGGCTGACCGTACAGCTCACCGCCTGTTGTACCGTTGACATATGCAGGTGCGCCGTTTGCGTCACGTAGCTTTCTTAGCATATTCTTAACACCGATACGACCGATAAATCCCGACGGGTCATAGCCGTTTTCTTCAATCATTGACATTGCGTCAGATATAGCAATATCAATATTTGTGTTGTCTGTAACAACCATATGCTTGCTGTCTATAGCGTTCATAATGTTTGTCTTGAACGGCGAATTTGTACCGAAAATGCACGCCGCGTCAATCGCTCTGTAGAATGCCTCTGCAATTTCCGGCTTTAGTTCTTCAAATACGCTGATAGTCGGATCTTCCAACTTTTCCTTTGTTACCGGAATAATAACGGCTAACTTCTTAGCCTCGATTTCAGGGTGAATCCAAGTAGCACCGCTTGTCTTAATTCTTTCACCCTCACCGACCCAGTAAGCACCCGGACCGTCTGTAAGTACGTTAAACTTTTTCTTCTCGTGTTTCATTTCCTCGACTTTCGCCATTCTTAAAACACTTGAACCCCTTGTCACCATTTTGATGATGTCTGTTGCTTGTTCGACAGGTACAAAGCCTGTCAATTCATTTTTCAAATAACCCATTTATTTCACTCCTATCTTTGATTTTCTCTGATTATGTCCATAAAACTGCCTGTGTTGTGACC
>OAUU01001032.1_pt1 | contig 12115 bp, 17 predicted proteins | sample 1501381 | NCBI WGS metagenome assembly OAUU01 (sample SAMEA2580057, study PRJEB22360) | human gut metagenome | reverse complement strand
TGTTGGTGTTGGCCGGGGGAGTGCTCGGCTGCACGGGCGCGGATGGGGCTGGCGTGGCCGGGGCTGTGGAGCCGCCGGTGGGGTTGGCGTACAAATCCCACTGCCATGCGTCGCCACGGAACACGTTGAGGTCGATGGGACTCCACGTGTTGACCACGCCGGTGCCGCTGTACTGTCGCATGGCCTCGCCGTATGCGCCTATCATCCACGGGTTGGCCTGATAGCCGGTCGGGCTCATGTTCGCGTATTGGGCGATCCACAAACCGTATCGGTCGCGGATGTCCTGCGGGATGGCGCCGGCCACCGGGCCGGTGTACAGCAATGGGCGCACACCGCCCGAAAGGCGTTCGCACTCCGCCATGAATCGGCGTACCCAATCCCAGTTGCCCCATGCGGGGTTATCATCCATCTCCCAATCCAACGCCACGATGCCGTGACGCCAATAGTTCGACGTGTTCCGGTAGAAAAATTGGGCTTCGGCCTCCGGGTTGCCGCCCATCGCGTAGTGATACAAACCGAATTTCTTGCCGGATGCTTGTGCCTGGGCGATCATGCGGTTGGCGTCGGTGTTCACGCCGGACACGAGGCAGTTGTTGTTGACTTGGCCCGTGCCCCATGTGGTGCCGACCACGATGAAATCGGCCTGCATGTTGTACACGTCTACGCCGCACTGCCAGTTGCTCATGTCCACGCCTTGCATGTCCGCGTGCGCGGTCGCCGGAAGCAGCATCATGCACACGGCGGCTGCCAGCGCGGTACCCTTGGCGAACAGGCGCTTATGCCATGGCTTCGGCTTGTCCTTGTTATTGACCATATGTCCCCTTTCTCGGGATGGATTGTTGTTTGTGGCCCACGGTCGTGGGTCAGGATTGTCACGGCCCACTCGGGGCCGTCAATGGAAAAGCCCCACACGGAATGGTGTGGGGCTAGAATCAGTCGATCTTGTACAGGCGGGGAGTGAACGTCTTATCGACCTCGCCCGTGGTGTTGACGAAAATGTTGCATTGGAGAGTGCCGGCCTTCAAGGTTTTCGGCCCATAGTTACGAGGTCCGAACACATTTGCTCCTTCGCTCCCAGTTTCAGGGTGCCGGATACGGCCAGAGACTTGGGCAACGGCTTGCCCTTATCATCCGTGATCCTGATGGAGACGACCGTGTCCCTGTCGAGGGGCCACACGAGCTTGCCGTTGAACATGGCGTTGTACGTGTGGCCTCCCATCAACGGTTTGCCGACACGTTTGCCGGCGTAAAAGGCTGGCATGGTCAGGCTCCCTTCACGGTGGCCTTCTTGGCCTTGGCTGGCGTGGAGTCCTTGCCGGGTTCCTCCGTGGTTTCCTCGGTGGTGCCGGTGTCGGTGGTGCCTTCGGTGGTGCCGGTGGAAGGCAGTACGGTGGTCGCAGCCTCCGCCTTGTCCTTGACCGCCTGCACCGTCGAATCGATGGTGGCGATAGCCGATTCGCCCTTCGCCGCAACCGCGTTGGCGGTGTCGGCCACGGTCTGCGAATCATTGGCGACGCTAGCCGCCAACGTGTTGGCGTTCGACGCGAGGATATTAAGGTCGGACTGGGTGGCGGTCGCGGAATCAGCCGAGGACTGTGCGCTCAGCATGGCGCTCCTAGCCAACGCGGCGTTCGTCTGCGCTTCGGCCGTGATGGACTCCAACGTGCTCATGGCCGCAGCGGCCTTCATGGTCGTGGCGGTCTCGTCGAAGAGCACCAGCTCGTCCGGGTATTGTGCGGAAAGTGTCTCCGCCTCCGACTGGGTGGAAGCGTGGCGAACCTTCAGCAATTGGGAGCCCTGCATGTCCTTCGGGACGAACGTGCCGGCGTCCACTTCCACGAGGTCGGCGTATTCGACCTTGGTCTTGGAGTCCGGCACTTCGACGTAGCGCGTGTACGCTTGCGGCGTGTCCGCCAACTCGATGACCTGCCAAACAAACGCGCTAGTCGTGGGCAGCAGGTCAACCGTCAGCTCGCCGCTTTCGGACAGGTCCGCGTCGAACGAGGCCGCGATGACAAGATTCTTTTCCGCGTCGAAATGACGACGCACCGGGCGGAACCGCATCGTGCCGGTGACCGGGTCCAAGCCTCCGGTCTTCGGCTTCCTGATGCTGATATGGATTTGGGTCATGATTATTACTCCTCCTTAATGGATTCGGTTATGGTTTCCGGAGCTACGTCCGGGCGAAGCTCGTCCGGCAGCGAGGGCTTGGGATGACGTTTCAAATTGTTGACCATGTTTCCCTTTTCTCTGGGATGGATATTGTTTGTGGCCCACGGTCGTGGGTCAGGACTGTCGTGGCGCTATCGGCGCGGATTGGATGTCCTCGTTGAGAGCGGTTCCGTGCCCGTTGCCACCCAGGCTGTGATAGCTGTCGTAGAGGCGTTGGGAGCGTGATTTGAGGTCCTCGTCCGCCACTCCGTCGTGCTCGATGACCATTTCGCGGCGCAGGTCCTCCAACTGGCACAGCAGGAGCTCGCGCAGCCCGTTGACCATGGCTTTGCCCCATCGCCACATCAGGCCCAAAACCGTGGCCACTCCGCCACAGATAAAAGGCACGAGCCAATCGACGATGTGAGTGAGCAAAGACATGGAAAAGCTCCTTTACGGTGGGTAAAACCCACACGTTCGTCCCCGTTGGATAGGCCAACGGGCGTGTGGGTTTTGGAGGTTGAAAATGCTGTTACAAGAGTTTTGGAACGACCGGTTTTGGCCGCATTGCACGCGGAATCTGCGTGAGAGCACGCGCGTGGGCTACGAGTCCGCGTGGCGTCTGCATGTCATGCCGGTTTTCGGTGGCATGGACATGAGCGCAATAAGCGTGGAGCTCGTGGACAAGTGGCTCGCAGGTTTCGACAGCGCGGGCGCGGCACGCAAGGCGTGGAGCGTACTACGCGCGATACTGAGGCGGGCTATCCGCTGGAATCTCTTGGACGTGGACATCACCAGACGCGACATCCAACTGCCGGCCAAACCTCATTACGAGCCGCGAATATTGACCATCCGTCAGCAGCGCACGCTGTTGCGGGGCTTTTACGGTCATCTGCTTGAGGCGTGGCTGATCTGCGCCGTCTCATGCGGGCTCCGCACCGAGGAAGGGTATGGGCTGGAGTGGGGCGACATCGACCTGCGCTCAGGTGTCCTGCACGTGGAGCGTGGCCTGCAATGGGTGGGCGGGCATGAGGCCGTCGTGCCGCCGAAAACCGAACTGTCCCGCCGCACACTCCCGTTGCCGCGCTTCGCCGTCAAACGACTGCGCGAAATCAAGCCACGCGAGGGGGGCCGACTCATCGGCACCCTCACCCCGCCGCAAGCCGCACGCCAATACAAGGCCTACTGCAAGCGGCATGATCTGCCGCATGTGCCCGCACGCAACCTGCGCCACTCATGGGCGACGAACACTCTGGCGGCGGGAGCGGATATCGCCATCGTGTCGAAAATGCTCGGCCACAGCGATATCAAAACCACCGCGAAGTACTACCTCAAACCGGATATCACGGCTTTGCGAGACGCGCAACGCCTCTGGGAACGAGCCCTAATAGCCTGAACGGGATTCCCTAACCCAGATGCCTGATATTGAGTCCGGTATGTTCATTGGTTCGACCAGCGCGAACGGTGCCGTATTGATCAAATGGGGCAGGCATTCCACAGCACCGTTTGCCGTGTTCGTCACCTACGCGCCAAACAACAACAACTCGGTGACGAACAATTTCACGCCACTGATTTGGTCCGTCGGCGACAGCGATTTTCAGGTACGTCTGCGAGACGACCGCAGCCATGCCTGGGGCGGAGCGCAACCGGTCCGGCTGTACTGGCTGGCAACATGGAAACGATAGCTTTCCCTAACCCGAATGCCGTATATTCTGTGCGGAGGCCATACCATCACCACGAATGGTGACGGCACATTCTACATCAACGTCCAATCCCCAAACGGGAAGAAAGCCGATTACGCGGCCTACACGATTGGGCCGTTCGGCACTGGTTTCGGCCAGGCCGGCGAGTACACCGCACAACGTTGGGATACCAGCGACGTAAACCAGATACGCTTCCGCCTGTGGAACACCAAAGACAACCGCTGGTGCGGGAGGGTCGCGATATTCGGAAGCTGGATCGCAATCTGGAACAGGCAATAGTTTTCCCTAACCCAGACCGAAGTGCTGACGCTGATTAACTCCACTTACGGTACCGTCAAAGGCTACCGTCGCGGCTCGCTCGTCACGTTGCGCATCGACTGGAAGTCGTCGGCGTCCGGCTCGTGGAACACCGGCAATTTCGGAACCCTGCCTGAAAGCTGGCGTCCTCCAATGGATTTGAATTTCTCATTTGGCGGACGCGACGGCGCGAACCAGAAGATCATCAACGTAAACGCGAACGGAACCATGACCTACGCCAATCAGGGCGGCACGCAGGGCACGAACGCGTTCGGCATGACCGTCTCATACGCGCTATGACCCGTGGGGTCACTGCAAGACAGTGCAACCGCCTGAGCCAGTGTCCCGAAGCTATGCGGCGGGCATCGGGTCGGCGGTCCTCCATACGCCGGTGCATCCCGCGTACGCGCTGTTCGGATTGCCAAGCATCGTGACGGTGCCATTGGCCTCGCCGTAACAGATGAATGTCGTTTCACCACCGAAAACGGCCACGGGCGTATTGACGGTGACGGGTCGATACCCTTCGGGGAGCTTCTCCTGAGCCTTCGTGTAATTGTTCTGCCCGCTACTGTTGAATTTTACGTTGCCACCCATGAAACAGATATCACCGATGCGCGTAAGCAAAATGCTGTCGCTGCTGTAAGGTACTCGCCACGTCGTAGAACGCTGGGTTAGGGAAAGCTACTCGGTAATCCAGCAGCCGGATATACCGACGAATCGGCTGGTATATCCGGTGCCGTTCAACACCATTTTCCCGTCTGTGGTGCCGTAAAGGTAGAAACTGGTCGCGCCGCTGTTGTCGGTGCCGCGCATGATCGCGCGGGAATCGCCGGACGGTCTGAAACCCTTCGGGATTGTCTCGTTGACGGATGTGTTGCCGACCTGATTGAAATTGCTTGTCAGCGTGATATACGCGCAGGCGGTGACGATACGGCCGACACGAACCAGAGTGATATACCTGTCGGAGTACGGCATATTGACCCGGCCCGTGACAGGGGTTAGGGAATCCCACACATCCTCCAAGGGCTGCATAACATTGACCAGCGTGTCAATCGATGTGATGGTGATGCCGTCGAGGTTGACGCGGCAGAGTGGCAGGTCGGAGACGATGGCCCCGCCGATGATGCTGCCGGTCTCGATGCCCGGATCCGCGGGCGTGGCCGAGCTGGGCCTGCCCTTGATGGCTTCGAGGGTGACCGTCTCCACGCCGGTGCCTGAGTTCAACGCGTACCGGGCCACGATGAGATCGCGTCGTTTTTGCCCTTGCGAGCCGGATTGGATGTTCACGTCGGTCGGCGCGGCGATGTAGATCTGCCGGCCCTCGACCACGAGGTCCCATGCGGGGATGGTGATGTTGTTCGCATCCTTCGCCGTCGGTTTCATCGTCCAATTCCGGGTTTTCAAAATGTATCCGCCTCGACCGAGCATGGCGGCGTGCATGAGCGCGTCATGCTTCGATTCCACGTGCGGGTCGTCGCCGCCGTGCGAGCCGGTTACAAGCAGATTTGTTGCCATGATCACTTACCTTCCGCGTTGAGGGACTTGTTGAGCCAGAGGTCATAATCCTTGTCCTGATTTTCGGCCAACTTTAGGTACTGCTGGTAGTCGGATTCGCAAAAAAGGATTTTCCTCTGGTTGCCGTTGCGGTCGACGCGCGTGACCTCGTGCCAGTTGGGGCTGGCCGTCGCGTTGGGCAACACGTATTCTTTGTTGACGCACGAAGGCCGATCACAGGAGTAGAGGGTGATGTTGGGCTGTTTCGGCATGATGCTCCTTTAGTCTTGTTCATCGGGCCAACTGTATTGGCCGGCTTCGTATCGGATGGTTGGTGTGCCGTTGGCGAGTTTGACGGTGATGCGCACGATGGGGCTGTCCACGCTGACGCCGGTCAGCGCATCGTAGGCGCGCACATGGTCGTCGATATGCAGGCCAAGGTTCTCGGGGATCGTCAAATCGACGGTGCCCTGTTTCCACATGTCCTTGAGCTTGTCCCTGGTCTGGTCGGACAATTCGGCGCCTTCGGAGGATGTGAGCTCGTAGATCTGAGCTATCTCCCGGTCGCCGGTCAGAGTCTGGGTCTGGGAGATGTTGCCGGACGCATCCGCATACCAGTCGCTGCGCGCCCTGTTGCGCAGCTGGCCTTTGCCCAGGCCCGTGAGGTGGTTGACTTGGGTCCAGATGCGTTGCGCCTCGAAACTGATGCGCTGGTCGCTGTCCGCGTCGCCGTACGCGTCGGCGGCGACCGCGCGAATCCGGCAGCGTCCAGCGGTGTAGGTCAGGTCGAGTCTGGCTCCCTGCGCGGTGAGCATCATGCGCAACCCGTCCCACGCGGTAATGTACCGGCGGAACGAATAGTTGCTGAGGGTGATGCCGCTCGTTTCCGAGGGCACGTCGAACACCGTGGACAGTCCGATCCGGCTGATTATCGTGCGGATGATGTTGTTGGCGTCGCCGGAGACCGTGAGCCGGTCGGCGCCGGAGTCGGGTTGGAGGATCTTGCCCGCAAGCAAACCGTGCCATGTGCGGCCGGTGAGCGTATACAGGGCATGCCCGTCATCCACAGTGATACGCACCGCGTCGACGCGGCCTCCGAACTCGGTGCCTTCCGCCCCGATGTAGCAGCCGTCGGAGAGCAGCAGTCCGGGGGTGGAGTGAGTGAGTTCGAAATCATTCTGCTCGTCGCCGTACTGCAGGTCGAGTGCGGGGGAGACGAGTTCGCCCTGCGGCACGTGAGCGGTATTGGTCCAGATCAGGTCCATGGCAGTCCCGTCTGCTCCAACCAGTACTCCACGTCGAACCCGAACGATTCATCCCATGAGACCTGCTGCAGTCCCGGCGGGAGGGTGGCGAACGCGTATTCGTTGGAGGCCTGGTCGCGATGCGTTTTGTCGAACACGTTGGTGATGTCGCCGTTGGCGGCGCCCATCACGGCCGTGCGTGGTGAGCCGGTGCCGTCGATGATGAGGTAGCCGCCGGATGGGACGCTCACGTCGGCTATCACCTTGTTGCCGCCGATGACGATGCTCGGCGTAGAGACCGGCCCGTAAATGGTGAGCCTCATACGCGAGGGCAGGGCGGATTGGTTGTCGATGCTGCTGACGTTGCGGGTCGGCGCGTAATCGTAGCGATAGTCGTAGGGATAGTCCTTGCCTCTGTTGTAGCGGGCCGTCGACCGGCTGAAGCTCTGCCTGACCAGTTTGTGCCACACCCCGTCAAGCAAGGCGACCGTGAAATCGCCGCGCACGAGCAGGGGTGACGTGTAGTCAGGTTCGTGGCCGACCACGAGGCAGGTCTGTGACCATCCGTCCACCGTGATGACGCCGGGTTTCGCGGCATCGTTGAGGTAGGCGTACATGTCCGCGTCGAACAGTTCCTCGGCCTTTTCGAGCGCCGGGATACCGTAGACGAGCCCGGTGACCTTGACGGTCTTCGCGGGCCGCGTGGCCTGCAATGACCGGTAGCCGAGCTCGAACTCCCACGTGCGGGTGCGTAGCTCCAGGATCTGTCCGCACATGATTCCCTCCGGGTCGGCGAGATCAATCACGGTTCCGGCGCGGTTCGACGTGTAGGTGAGCGTGTGCATCATGTGCGCAAAACCTCCTTGGTGAGCCGCTGTAAGTCGCGTTTGCCGAGTTGCGGGGCATACGCGCTGATGATTGGGCCGATCTGCTCGCGGAAGGAACGTATCTCCTCGATGACGCCGCTCACGTCGATATCCCGGCCGGAGAACGATTCCTTGGGTATCTGCCGGCGGTTCATGGCCGCGTATGTGTCGGCGCCATAATATGCGACGGATTTCACATTGGACACGAATTCGCCGCTCTTGACTCGCGCGTTCGCCAACGTGATGTTGTCGCCGCCCGTAGTGGTGGCCTTGCCTGGCAGGAGGCCCTCGATGACGCGGCTGCCAGTGGCGTAGCCGCGCATCGAAACCCCATAACCGGTGAACAGGCCGCCGGTCTTGGAGGGCGGGCGAACGCCCACGCTGTCATCCGGCACGTCGTTTTTCATATAGTTATCAATGAAGTTGCGGACGATGTTCGTGGTGACCGTGACCTCCCTCGGGGTTTCCAAGGGTTCGTTGTTCACATCGCGAATGGCCTGCAAAGCCTGACCGTTCTTGCCATAGATGTAGCCGGTCTTGGGATCTATCTGCCAGCCGTTCGCTTCGACCATTTTGTCGAACAGGGGCATGTTGTTGCCCTTGAGGACGCCGGTCTTGTCGTCGATTTTTGCGCCGCCGGCGATTGCCATGGCGACGTCGAACTGGCTCTTATCCAAGTCCAGGTAGCCGGTCTTGGGGTCGATCTTCGCGTTGGTGGCGTCGGCGATCTTCTGCATCAGGTCGGTGTCGTCACCGGTCAAACGCACGGTCTTGTCATCGATTTTCTCGGCCTTGACCTTCACCTTGTCCAGCACGTCGCTGGCCTCGTCCGTGATCGTAATCCTCACGTCGACAGGGTTAGCGGCCTCGCTGTTCATGGATTCGATGCTCTGACGCAGATTGTCGGCCTCGCTGCGGGCCAACCCGTAACGGTCTGCCTGAGCTGCGGCCGCGTCGGCGCTCATGCCGGCTGCGGTCGCGTTGTCGATGTACGCCTGACGTGCCCGTTCGAGGATGTCGCCCGCCTGCTGGGTAGCGGCAGCGGCATCGCCATGGGCCTGACCCTCCTCGATGATCTTCTGCGCCGTACTCTGCGCGGTCGAGGCGAGACCCTGCAGAGCGGACTGGCTGTCATACGCCTGAGACTCATAGCCCGCCAGAGCGTTACCGTTGTCATCGAGCACTCGGCCGTTCTTCGCGATGCTCTCGTTAAGGTCGAGTATGCCCTGATTGAATTGGGTGACGGCCTGATCCGCGGACAACTGCACTCCCGGCAGGTTGAGGAAGCCTTTCACCAGATCGTCAATGGCGTCGGAGAGGTCTTTGGTGCCTGTGGTGGCATTGTCGGTGCTGTCGGCGTAGTTGTTGGTGCCTTCGGCGGCCGTGTCTCCGCTGGCTCCCGCCCTGGCGACTTCCTCATTGGTTTTGCTGACCTGTTCCTTGGCTTTGCTGACCTGGTCGGAGAGCTTGTTGTAACTGTCTCGGATACTGTCTGTCTCCATGACGGACATGTTGTTTTCGGCGTTTTTCAACTGTTTGTCGAACAGTTTTTGCGCTTCCTTGGACCCGTTGACGGCCTTTGCGAACGTGCTGTATTTGATGCCGGCTTTGTCGAGTGCTTCTCCAAGAGAGCCTAAGCCGGTGGCGAACTTGTCTCCGAAGTCCCAAGTTTTATCCTCGCCGCTGGCGATTTTCTTGATGAGTGTTTCGACGGCGTTCCCGGACTGGTCGATTGCGCTGGAGAATTCCTTGATGTTGGCTTTAGCGTCCTGCGCGGATTGGGCGAACCCCACAAGCAGCGCGCCCGCGACCGTCAAGGCGATGCCCCATGGGCCGCCCAAGGCGGCGAACAGTCCACTGCCGATGCTTTTGAAACCGGCCATAACGCCTTGAGAACGACTGATAGTGGTGCCAAACGTGTTTATCTGAGATTCTGCACTGCCGAAAGTTGCGCCCCATGTCTGGAACGCTGACGCGATTCCGGAGCCGAGGCCTATGAGCCTTTGCCCTGGGTCGGCAATCAATCCGAGGGTTTGCGCAAGCTGGCTGCTGCTAGAGTTCAGCGGCCCCATCGCTTTGTGGACTGCGACACTGCCTCCAACCAGAGCCGCCATCAGCACTATGGACTGCTGTACGGGCGCAGGCAATGACGCGAAACCGTCAACAAGGGTGTCGAGTGTCTGCACGAGGGAGCGCAATGGTCCCTGACCTCCCTCGCCCAAAGAGATCATGAGGGATTCGAAAGAGCCGCTCAGATTCTCCAGATCGCCTTTCAGGTTGTTGTTCTTGGCGGCGGCCTGTTCTGCGGCATACCCGGAGTCGGAGACCTTTTTTGTCCAGTCGTCGATGCCTTCCGCGCCCTGCTCGTAGAGCACGTTCGCGGCTCGCACCGCGTCGGCTCCGAAGATGGTGTTGAGCGCGGCATTGCGTTCCTGTTGACTCAGGCCGCTCAAACCGTTCTGCAATTGGCCTGCGGCACCGGCAAGGCCGATGAACTTGCCATTGGCGTCGTACACGTTGATGCCGAGCTCGTCCATGAGGGTCTGCGCCTTGTCGGTGGGGCTGGCCAGTCGTTGGAGCATGGTCTTGAGGCTGGTGCCCGCGTCACTGCCTATCATGCCGGCGTTGGCGAACGCGGCGAGCGTGCCGGTGGTCTCCTGCATGCTGACGCCCATGCTGTTGGCCACCAGACCCGCCTGATTCAATGCGAGGCCGAGGTCATGGGCGGAACCGACGGCCTTGCCTGCGCCGGCCGCCAGCGCGTCGGCCACCTGAGTGGATTCGGCGCCCGTCAGGTTGAACTGTTTGAGGGTGGTGGCCATGAGTTCGGCGGCGTCGCCTACGGCCATGCCGTCGGACGCTGCGAGGTTCAATGCGCCGCTCAAACCGCCGGAGAGAATATCCGAGGTCGATAGGCCGGCTTTGCCGAGTTCGTTGATGGCGTCGGCGGATTCGGTGGCCGAGTATATGGTGTCGGCGCCGGCGTCGATGGCGGCCTGACGGAGCTGATTCATCTCATCTGCGCTGGCTCCGGTGTTGGCCTGCACCGTCGACATGCTGGCGTCGAAGTCCGCCGCCATCCTGACAGCGGCCACGCCCAGCGCGGTGGCGGCGACACCGGCCGCCGCGATGCCGGTGGTGATGAGCTTCGATTTGCCTCCGGCGGCTTCCATGGTGGTCGCGGTCTTCTGGCTTTCGCCGGACACTTTGGCCATGCCGGCGGTGAAATTGCTGGTGTCCGCGAGCAGGCGGACGGTGATGTTGCGGTTCAGGCCACCGGCCATGGCATATCCTCCTGTCGGATCATCGTGGGTTGATGCCCACGGTCAGTGAGTCAAGTTTCGTGGCGGATTCCGCGGAATGGTCCTTGCGGTATTCTTCGAGCCCGATGCGGCGCATCAGGTCGATCTGACAGACGCCGACCTCGCTCGCGTATTTGGTGGGGGCCAGCTCGTCGTGGCATATGCTGACGGGCATCCCGCAGCGCGGACACAGCGTGCGCTCGTATTCGTCGAGTGCGAGCATCCATTCGCGTTCGGTCGCATCCCATTCGGTTTCCGGCGTGTAGCCGGTGATGCGCCTATGCCCGTCCCTTTCCACCCGATACGACGGTTCCCAGCCGAGCCAACGCTTGTAGCTGATGCCGAGCTTCTGGCAGATTCGCAGTTCCCTTACTGTCTGCGGATTATCCGCGAGGCTGATTCGAGTGCGTCTTTTGGGTCGATGAGCTTCGCGTTCAGGTCACGGATCGCGTACCAGATGGGGCTGATCTGGCCGTCGGACAGTTCGGTCATGACGTTGGCCAGCTCTTCCACGGGGGTTTCCGGCACGGTCTTCCTGACCATGAGTCTGACGGCGTCGGCGCAGATGTCCTCGATGTGTTGTTTCGGTACGCCGTTCTCGGTGACGGTGTTCGCCTCGAGTACCTGACGCCACTGGGAGAGCGGCAGCGCCTCCAGGGTGATGCGGACGGTGTCGTCCTTCACCTCGTCGCGCAGCCTGTCGATTTGTTCGGCGATGCGTTTGGCGGCGGCGTTGCCGCCCTCGGTCACATGCTGCGCCATGGCGCGTTCCAGGTCGGCCCCCAATGCGGCGACCTGTTCGGCCTTCTCCTGATTCAGGATCAGATCGACGTCCACGCGCTTGCGCTTCACTTCCAGAGCCATGATTATCCCTTTCTAAAAGTTTCAGATCGCCTTTCTGGGAATGAGAAGAGAATGTCCGTGCGGGGCCAGAAAGGTAAGAGTCCCCGCACGGAAGATTTGTCAGCCGCCGGCAGGCGGTGTCGGTGCCGGCAGCGTCGCCTCGCCCTTGGCGCGTGCGTTCGCGCCGCTCGTGGTGTTGTCAACCACGGTGACGA